>TARA_R100001463_G_scaffold19613_6_pt1 | contig 10202 bp, 4 predicted proteins | sample TARA_R100001463 | Tara Oceans TARA_R100001463 (sample SAMEA2622242) | marine metagenome | biome: marine biome (ENVO:00000447); feature: deep chlorophyll maximum layer (ENVO:xxxxxxxx); material: "saline water (ENVO:00002010), including plankton (ENVO:xxxxxxxx)" | depth 40 m
ATCTTTAATGTGTGGCGCATAAACAACAGAACCATCAGATACTCTAAGTGTGTTTGGGTTGGCTACTGTTCCTGCTGCACTTCCCGTACCTGTTAAGGCAAAAGGTAAATAAATTGTATATTGCCTAGTACCAGTAGTAGTTTCATGAATTGTATAAGTACCATCTATAACCGGAGTAGAGTTTGTTCCTGCTATGTTTATAGATTGACCCGGCATAAGTAAAGCATCTGAGCCGGCAACAGTTACTTTACATTGGAAAAGTCCATTTGTTTGTGACGTAGTGCTTGTTATATTAGTTATATCTTCACTGTAACCCTTTGATGTCCACTCGTAAAAATAAACAATTCCCTTAGAATCAGAAACCAGTTGACCTTGGCCGGAAGAAGGCCAGTTAGTAGCATCTTGTATTACGATATAATTATCTGTTATGCCAGTTATTGCGCCAATACCTGCGTCAATGTTATATGTGGAAGTAAATGTTCTGTTCTGACCAATATCATTAATTACAACAGACGGGTCGGATATAAAATTGAGTTGGTTTGGGTGATGAGTATATGGGCTACTGTCTGGCGTATTCTTAAACGTCGATGGTGCTTCCGCCCAATAATTGTCTACCAAGACAGGGAAGCCTTCTGTCTCCACAACAAAGTCTCCTAACTCCTTACGACCACCGGATAGTTGTCCTGTTTTACCGCCGTTGCTTTCTGTGTTGAGGTTAAAGAAAGGTGATAAATCTATGAGGACAAACGCACCAGCCCTATCTTCCCAATTTCTAAGTAGTGGGTTAGGCTCACTGTCTGAACCGCCCATGAATGACCAAGAACTACCAGAACCTAGTTCTGTCTCGGCGTCTAAAGACCAAATGTTTGCTTCCTCACCTAATTTTATTTCTGTGAATGCAGGTCTTTCTTCAAAAGAATCTGTGTTTTGACCAGCCCAAACAAACTTTAGTGAGTAATTTTTTGCGCTAGGGTATAGTAATCCAAAATCATTCTTTCTTTCGCCACCATCAGCATCAGCCTCACCATCGTTACGCATGTCGGCCCAAAGAATATATATGTGTTTGTAAGCAGCACCATTGTTATTTGTTAGGTTTCTAATTTTAATTACTTCATCTGCTGAATGTGACCTAGCCAAAAATGTTTTATCGCTAGCATAGTCTCCTGTATTTAGTTCTACTTTAGGCGCTACCATAACTTTAGAACTACTATTACCATGACTTCTACTAATACCTGTCACCCCTGTTAATGTGTTGCTGCTTTTTCCAGTGTAGGTGAAAAAATCTTTTACTAAATTATCAACAGTAGATGCTCCGTAATTTATTATTACGCCCATACCCGAAGTTGGAAACGATGATGCGTCACCACACACAACACTTGTGCTAGATGTCGTTAAACTTGTCGCTAAATTTGTTACTATTGGATATATCAATTTGTCTGGCAATATAGTTCCGACGTTAAAAGGCCAAGGATTATACGTGTTAGAATTACCTGTCTGTGCAAATCCGTTAAAATTATCGGGATAGACAAGAGGTTTTCTAAGACCTTCATCATAATATAGTTGATACATGCTCGCTGAACCATTAACAGTATAAGGCTTTGTATAGAAAACACCATTTAAAAATGGATAATTAGAATTACATATTGCGACTTGTGTTTTACTACTTATATGTGCATTATTTATCCCTACTTTTACTATCGGCCTAAAAACTAAGTCGCTACATTCGTGATAGTCCGGGTTTCCAACTATGACTCCAAATGGCGATATAGCGGAGTAAAATAAGCCAGTAGAGGATGTCTTGGACGCATAAGTATTGGAATCTACTGTGTCCATAAGACCAGAATCAAAAGGAGAATCAAATTCAAAACTAATTACTCCGAATGATTCTTCTGCATAAACTGGACTAATATTATTTACAAACATTGATGTTGATGAAGTAGTTATGTCTGCACCTAATTTAGTTTCTGACAATGGGGTTGCTGCAATTTTTGTAAAGTGGTGTTTAAACCAAGGAGATGCAGCGATGTCTCTCATCCACCTAGAATGTACGACTTTGTTGATAGGGCTTCCGTTGTAAGAATTGTGTGCGTAAGTCAACTCTCCTTTGCTTGTGAAATATTCTGCTCCGTTAGGAGAAGTATTTAGGACTTTACTACCACCACCTGCTTGTGTTATAACTCCGTCGCCAGTGCTTGTAGAGATTCTATCTACTGATGAATTGTGTGGAAAGTTAAAATATATTTTAGTGTTGGCACCATCTACCTCTGTGCTTTGAATTTCATATATGCCAGATATGTTAACCGTAGTAGAACCACCAGAATCAGTAGCATAGGCACTAAGTCCAATAAAATGACCTGCCTCTGTACCAGTTACTAAATTACTTGTGGCTACTTTGACAAAACTTTGGTTCGTTCCGTAAGTTAAAGTATCTCCGGCATTAATAATAGTCCCAGAGGTAAAAGCACAACCCCTTAGAGTTACTGAAAAGGGTGATTGTCCACTGTATTGTGGTGTTGTCTCATAAGTCCTAGTCGTCTCTAATCTTCTTGTCCATCTATTATAACGTGTAATTACCTTCTCAAATAGTCTATTTACTGACGTATATGTGAATGAAGCACTGGCAGCACCAGCACTGTTGGTTACGTTTATAGTGCCGCTAGGGAGTAATCTTGTACCAGTGCTAGGATTTACTTGTATATCAAAATTAGAACTGGTTCCAGACGTAGTAACCGCCGTAACTGTGTCGCCTGATTTAAAATTAACAACTGTTGACGAACCGATGTTGGTTTGATTGTGAGGTATTCTACTATCAAGATATACAATATGACCAGAGGAAGAGATGCAGGAGTATGTGCCATTTATACTTTGGGTTCTATTATCTCCACTTATGAGGACATTATCACCTGCTTGTATCATATTGATTGTGCTAGTATTAGTCCCCGGCGTTCTTAATTGTACCGAATAAATAATGTTGGGGGAAAGGTTAGAACTTCGAGTTGTTGTATATCTTCTTGCTTGAAGTGTAGTAGGGGCTATTCTACTCTGTAATGCAGTAGTAGTGTATGTTGTCGAACCGTAACTACCTGCTCCTGTGACTAAACTTTTTTTGTTTAGTGCTGATAAAGCAGCAGCGTGGTCAGCAAAATCTAAAGCAAAATATCTACCGTTGCTTGTAGCAGATTCAGTTACAGATGTCCAAGTAGTGCTAGTACCTATACTATCTATTGTGTATTCACCAGCAGTAACTACGGGGTCATCTAAGGAAGAATAATCTGATTTACTAAGCACTGTAACTTTGTCAAATGTGCCAGAGGCAAATCCATTTGATAAGAAAAAGGTATCTTTTACATAAATTTTATCTGAAGTATTAGTAGGTATATAGGCTGGCCCTACTTCATAAACATTGTAACCATCTTCTAAATTGTTTGGCCCATTTTCATCTTCGTTAACATACATCTGTATAGGATGTGCGCTATTCAAAGACATTCTTGAGTCTACGTGTGGTAAGTATGCATTATCTTCTACATAATTGTAGCCTAGCGTAGCGTTTTTAGCCTCTAGTTTGTTGACACCAAAGTAGTATGTGTCTAACTTGCTTTGGATGTCTGCTCTCCTAAAGGATATAGTCTCTCCTTGATTGGACTCTCCACCTTGACCTACTTCCCAATTTGGCATCTCTTGGTCTAGCAAGGTAATACAGTCATTTGCCGTTATAGTGGCCTCTAACGCCTTTGTTTTCTTGTCTTGGTTAATATTGAACTTGTCTATGCTTCCTCGCCATAGAGGGCGGTTTATAGCGTCTCTAAAGACAAGCAATTCCCAATTGGCATAGGATGAACCGGAAATCAATGGGGTGAGTGTGCTAATCATTGTATTTGTATCGTCTGTGACTTGTAACTTTACGTTTGAAACTGCGTTGACTCCTTTGTTCAGTACAAAGGACTCTATTTGTGTTCTGTAATAGTCTGTGTCTGCTCTTGGGGATAAGCCAGAAGCAGTGCTTAGTTCTTCATTTAGTGGCTTTACTAAACCAACTCTGTCGATGGATAAAAGACCTAACCAATGACCAGTGACAGTTTCTCCACATCTGATACTTGTTTGCCAGCCATACATATCGGCTGCCGTCCAGTTGCCACCTCCGGGCTTAGAACCAAAAGAAACTGCGCTAGAAGTAATTCTTGCACCATTCCAAAAAACGTCAAAGTTTTGATTAGTATAGTCTATAATGAAATCAATATCATACCACAATTGAGTGTCAGTGTATGTGTTTTCTGTCGAACTGTTCCATTGTAAAAACCAATCTGTTAGTGCTGAGCCAGCGACGCTAGAACTGTCTATCGTGTATGTGATAGCAGGCGTGGTACTATATCCTGTTTCGGCAGCAGCAGAAGTAAACCCTAATTCAAACTTCAAATCAAACTCTGCATCGTTAAAACCCGTACCGTTAACAACAGTGTCAGATGCTTGCCAAGATTGCATGTTAAATCTCATAGTAAATACATCGTAGTCTCCTAGACTATTTAATGAACCATCATAAACAATTGCAGTGGAGTATGTTGCGGCAGCAGTGTTTTTCTTCCACTGTCTGATGTGTAGGAAAGGCTTACCTGCTGGACTTTTTAAAGGGAATAGATACCTGTTAGAATATTGCGTTGCGGTTCCGTGAAGATTTTGTTCACCAACAACGAGACCTGTTAAGTGTGAATATTGCATAAGATTAACTGTTGGAACCCCCGATGAGTGTGCTGCCGCTTGGGTTCCATTTCTCGACCTATTTGACGAATCATTGTATGCGGTCATAGCAGTGCGACCAAAGGTAGAATCGCTATCTCCTGTCTGAATCATATACTTACCAGAAGAATCATAGCCGTTAGAAACTAGGATGTAGCCCTCTACGGTATCAGATGACTTGTATGCGTTGCCGGTGACTCCTGTGCCTCCGTCATACTTTTGCCTGTTAGCGTTGGCTATACTGTTAGGATAGTGAAACTGAGCCCGATTTAACCAGTAACTACTGTCTTCCCTACGATTAGGGTCGAACTTTAGCCACTTGTCCATACCTTGATTGTGTAAATATTGTGGGCCGTAAGAAGATGCTGCGGTCACAGATGCATTGTTGAATCTGCCGCCATTAGCATCGCCTCTTTCTACCCATGCGTAAGTGTATCTTGGGTTTAGGTCAGCGTAGCCACTCATCGGGCTACCGTGATGTGTTTCGCTGGATTTGTAAGTTGTGCCTAGCGTGTTGCTATCGTCTGGAACTGCTCGGGATGAATTGAAATCGTCATAGTAACCGGCAAGCCAAAAGGAATATTTTTTGTCAATCGACCTCATACTACCACTCACAAACTATCTAAATGCTCTGTCACTATTGCTATAATCTTATCTGCTGCTTCTTTCTCATTAAAGAATCCGTGAAAGTTATTACTAACTAATACCTCGTTTTTGTTGTATAGGGTTCCAACGCCTTGTGTTACTACCTGCTTGTATAAAGAACCTGTCACGTTACCAAACTTGCCGCCGAAAAACAATTCTTCTGCGTTGTTAGCAAACGCAAACATTTCCTCATTTACATTCTTAAGGTCTGCCTCAAATTCTGTTACGTTCAAAGATGCCCCATCCATAACATCTTCACTAAAACTTAAGACTGACTCAGAATATGCTTGTATTGCCGAATTACCATCCTCTACTGCTTTGTTTAAAGTATCAAGCACAGTGTATGCATTCCCACCTGTGTCGTCTATTACACTAAACAAATAATTTAGCATCTGCATTTGATTTTCTGTATCTTGGTTAAAATTAGGACTAAGGGTTCTACCTCTGTCATCTAAATATTTATCTATGTCGTCCATAGCGTCAGAGTAATCTCCACCGAATTTTTCAAGATGAGTTGTGTATAAACCAAGAGCCGCTTGTAATTCCGATATATCTTGCTCAGTTTCTATTTTAAATAAGTCACCAAACATGTGAAGTTCTCTACTCGACGTTTCTTCCCTAAGAGCATCTATCATTTCGCTGCCGAATCTACTGGCGTATTGACTAAAATCAGATTCGCTTGTCGCTAAAAGCGTATCGCCCGCATCTAATCTAGCCATACTTTCTTGTGCGCTTTGCATTTCTTCTAACAAGGTAACTGTGTCTTGGAGTCGGCTTTTTTGCTCATCATTATAAACCTTAGAGAATGCTGCCTTAGTTTCTATTAATGCTTCGTTTAATAACTCAGAATTATTGGCTAGTTCGACTAAAGGTAAGTTAACGAGACCCAAAGACTCCGCTATTTCATCGGTAGCAAACAATTCTGTTTGTTTGTCTTTTTGTCCTAAAAGCCTACTTTGTGCTGCTTGAATACGCATCAATTGTGCTTCAAGGTTCTTAGCCTCTTCTGCCGCCTTTGCTGCCTCTTTTCTTGTGTCTGAAAAGTGTTCAACAAGCATAAACAGACCTACACCAATCAGACCACCACCTAAAGCAAATTGTATTGCTTTACCAGTGGTCATAGCAGTAGCGCCCATCTGAGCCATAGAAAGAGTGGCTTTACCCATTTGCATAATCATAGGAAACATAGCAAGTGTTGTGGCAATCATGCTCATTCTCATACCATTTTCACTGCTCGTTACCATAGGTATAACCATACTCATCATATTTAGAGTTGCTGCGAATCCCATTCCAGCCACCTTAGCCTTTTGCATAGCGGTGGCATTTTGCATCATGTCTATTTTACCTTTACTTTGTCTTAGTTCGACCGCAGCATTGATTTCTTTTTCAATATTTACCTGTTCTCTTAGAATTTGTCTTTGTCTTTCTCTGAGACTGTTGCCTTCTACTATATCTTGATTTAAAACAACACCTAGCGCAACAGAAAGTTGTTCTAATCTTACTATTTCTTCTAGTGTCATTTGTTGACCTTTTTCAGCCGCAGCAGCGAATTTTCGTAACGCAGTATATTCTTTGGTTAAATTTAACTCCAATTGCTTTTTGTAAATCATCGTGTCATAATCCATAATCGAACCAGCAATATATTTTCTCTCGTTAAGAAGTTCTTTCGATTTTTTTCGCATACGTCCATATTCATGTATCGCAATATTACCTCGTTTTATTTCTAATTGTGTTAGTTCTTTTCCGCTTCTAACTTGACTTTTATATAAGTTCGCATATTTTCTTATTTGTATTTCTATTTGTTTATGAGTAAAAAGTTGTTCATCTAACTCCCTATGAGCCGCTACCAATTCTTTTTTCGACGCTTTCATCATAGGTACTGTTTCTCTTAATTGATTTGTTATAGTTTTATGGACATCTCTTCTAATTTTACTTAACTGAATTAATTCATTTTCGTTAGTTCTCTGTGTTAAGAATTCCTTTGTCATATTTTTTACCGCAAGAACCTGTTGACCATATTCTTGTGTTTTGAATTGTAGCCTTTTTAATGCGGAGTTCTCTAGGCTGGTTGTAAGAGCCTGTTCGTTTGCTCTTAAAGAGTCTAATTGTTTTTCGACTTTTAATTGCTGGTCTTTAGCGATTGAAGTATTTTTCGCTAAAAAGGATAGTTCTTTGCCTACTGATGCTTGTTCATTGGTTAGCATTTTTATTTGCTGCATGGTTCGTTTTTGTTTATCTATATCATAACCTGCTGCTTCTACGTTAAATCGGTAAGCCCTGTATGCACTATCGTTAGCAATAGTTTCGCCAGTAATACCAGCGAGGACAGAGCGGATTGTTCCGAGACCAATACTGATTGCTTGAACAGTTAACTGTAATTCAAGGAAGCCTCCTTGTACTCTCATAACTTCTCTAGCCTTTACTAAATTTTCGGCTACGGCCCCAAACGCTTCCCCATACCTACCGCTAACAAAACCTTCTAACGCTTTGTTGTAATTTAACTGAACCTTTTGTGCTTCTGTCATAGCAGGTAGTAAAGCAGTACCTATTTTTGTTTTGTATTCATCTACTTGAGCAGTAACCTTTTGATATATTTTTGTCTCATTTTGTAACAATCTGTTACGTTCTTCCAAGGCTCCCATATAGCCCGCTTCTGCTTCTTGGGTCAATTGTAATCTTCTATCATAATTCTCCATCAGTTTGATGAAACGAACATAGTGTCTGTTACCAGCAATAGTCTGTGCGATATTCTGCTTTTGACCTTCGGTGCTGTTATCCCAACCTTTGTCTCTTAACTGTTGCATAATATCTGTTAATGCTAACATATTACCTTCGGAGTCGTGAGTCTCAATGTTAAATTCTCGTAATTTATCTGCGGTTCCGCTAATGTTACCACCTAGACGTGCATACATCATACGCAAAGCCCTACCAGCCGCTCCTTGTTGCTCACCAGCCTCAATAAGCGTTGCAGACATAGCGGCCATTTCTTCTATGCTTTCTCCTACCAAATGACCTTGTGCCGCAAACTGGTTCATTGTGAATGTCAATTGTTCCATCGTTGCGATAGACCTGTTTTCAACAGTGTTCAAAGCATTTAATTTATTAACGGTATTATCATAGATAGCAATCTGTTGTTCTTGTGCGCTCATAGCCATAAACTGAGCCCTTGTATTTTCACCATACATAAAGTTGGTTTGCTGCTGCAAGTTAGTCAAACGACGCATAGCCGTTTCAGTTTCCATACCGCTAATCATAGCGAAAAGGACACCAAGTTCTGTACCTACCTGCACGTTCTGTTGACCAATAACTGCACCCATCTGAGCCATACGCTGCGCTGCTTCCATTGTCTCGACACCAGTCATGGCATAGTTTAGACCCATCTCTACGAGAGAGTCATTCATATTGTCAAGAGCCTGTTGATTGGATATGTCAATAAACTTTTCAAAGCCAACTCTTGCTTCACCAAAGGCAAGCCCGAGTTCTTTTACTTCTTCTACTAACTGGTCTATCCTTATACCAAAGTCTGATAGTGGGCCTAGAGCAGCATCAAATGAATCAAGCAATACTGCTCTCATCACGTTCGCAGAAGTCTCTACATCATAAAGGAGTTTATCCGCTTGCCATTTAGCAACTACATCGAAAAATATTCGAGATGCACCTACTCTGGTCATGGCTATCACTCCGTCTTACTGTCTTGTATAAACCCTGTGTCTCTTAAGAATTGTTCCATCTCATTCCCATCTATCATTTTCTTATTGTGCCTTCGTTGCTGCTTCCTTGCTTCTGCTGCGTTACCTTTGCGTTTTTCATCTCCTTGAGTATCTTTTATTTGCTCATGGATTTCTGACAGAGTAGCCAAATCTAACTCTGCTCTGTACCAACCGCCAAGGCCATCGTATTTATCTACTAAGTCAGACGGCAAAACTCCCTTGTAGGAGGAACATAATGCGGGCGCTATACGCCCTATTAGTCCAAAGGGGCTGCGCCATCCTCGTCTCCCTCACCGCCGCCACGGACAAAGATAAATATGTCACGTAGTTCTTCGCTAGTAAGGGAGTTAGCATCAAAGCCTTCGGTAAGGATGCACTTAGGCACCAAATCTAAGATTTGTCCATTTGTTCCAGCGCCAAGTTCATCAAGGTGTATCATGAATTCTTCTGCTTGGGCTTCAGACCATTTCATTTGGTCAGCGCCAAAGTGTCGGAACTTCCTAAATGCTTTGGTCATCATAGCCTCAAACGGGAGTTTTTCTAACCCCGAGGCTTGTCTTACTTCTATTTCTATTTTTCCAAATTCAAACTTCTTTGTCTTTACTGGCATGTCTATCACACTTTACTATATCTCTTCGCAACATGGTTATGCACCTCACTGGTCTTCCCATATCACATAGACAATAACTTGGTTACTGTCTTTCTTTCTCTCAAACTCAAATTGGTATATTACGTCGCCATTAACATAAGTAGAGCCACGTAAGAGAGTCTGCAAATCGGCTGCTAAAGTAGCCGTTGTTGTTTCTAATTTTGTAACGGTTAGTTTGGTCTTGTCTCCAATCGCAATTCCGCCATTGTTTGCCACTTAAATCACCTCACATAGCCGAGTAAGCATCGCTAGTATTAATTCCTTTGTGGGAAATTTCTAACTGCTTTCCTGCCGGGTTGCTGCCCTGCACATCTACATAGGCTCGGTAATTAACTGACATTGTTTGAGTGTCACGACCACTTACATTGTAGCCTGTTGGTGCTTCGTATCTAACATCAAAAAGGGTGAGGCTAGTAGTGTTAGTACCATCAGTAAAACTTGCGTGGATTGCGAATTCTCCTGCGCCG
>TARA_R100001463_G_scaffold29723_3_pt1 | contig 10186 bp, 16 predicted proteins | sample TARA_R100001463 | Tara Oceans TARA_R100001463 (sample SAMEA2622242) | marine metagenome | biome: marine biome (ENVO:00000447); feature: deep chlorophyll maximum layer (ENVO:xxxxxxxx); material: "saline water (ENVO:00002010), including plankton (ENVO:xxxxxxxx)" | depth 40 m
TAAGTCACAGTTTACAGAGTCTCAAGTCGATATAGTAAACCACCTGAGACAGAAATCAGAGCATAGAGGTATGTGGATGGGGTGCATCCTCACGCTAATAACAATCATCGGTATAGCTACTGGCATAATGCTAGCTAGTAAAGCACCGTACATATTCTAAAGACATAAAAATAAACGAATCAATTAAATAAAACAGATATGATTAGAAAGAGAACAACAAAATGGTACGAGCAGTTACCCGAACCTATTAGAAGTCAAGCGTTAGTAAACTTCAATAACTACTTTACACTTTCAGAAAGCTTACCATATTCTATTAGTAGAGGTTTTGACTGGCATGATAGCAAAGAGGGTTATGAATACTGGTCAAGTGTACATTACAGAGCAAAAATTGGTGAGTTTGATTCACCCGTAGACCTATCACAATCCCTTGGAGAATTAGAGAAGTCGTTAGATGAAATGCAGAAAGCCTTAGACAAAGTGAGGAAAGCAATAAGAAACGAATCAAACATAAAAAACCCCCGACCTTAATGGGAGGTGGGGGGTTGATTGTTGTTACTTCTCTATACCGTTATAGACCTTAGCCCAGTACACGCATTTTTCAACAAAGTACGTGAGGTTCTTTTCGTCAAGACTAGTGAATCCTGCTACCTGTTTAAGTAGTTTCGCCACTATAACCTTGTCGTCAGCCTCTTCTACTTCGACCAACTTGTAGATTGTCTCTGCTGCTTTAATAAACTCGCTGAATTCGTCAGTCAGTCCTACAAAAGCCGCAAATGCAATACCAATTTGTTTTGCTGTAAATGTCATCATTATTTTTTTAGGGATGAATAACCAACAAAGATAACCATTTTAACAAAAGAAATATGAAATACATTTTTCACATCATTATATTTTCAATCCTCATTTTAGGTAGGTATATTTACCGAGAAGAAATTGAAGGGGAGCTAGTCGCTAACATAATATGGACGACAGTCGCCATGGTTGGAGCGATACTAATGACCTACAATATATACAAAGACAATAAGAACACATGATAGAAATTAAACAACACTAAGATATGAGGGTAAACAAAGTTAAAGAAAACATGTTCGACGTTAGAGTCGAAAGAGTTGTTGACGTTAATGGAGTCACAAGAGAGGAGCTATTCAGTAAAACAAAAGAACCTTTCGTGGTTGACTCTAGGCATATGCTGTATCTAGCATGTATATCCAAGATGAAAATAAGCGATATCGTTACCTTGATGTGTAACAATGGGTACGATATTACTCACTCATCAATAATACATGGTATCAAATCAGCAAGAAAGAAAAAACGTAAAATAGGGGCGTTCTCACACTGCCTATCAAAAATAATAACATAATGAATAATCAATTTCAAATCAAGGCTAATGGTAATCACAGGAGGAATCGTTGAAAGCAATATAAAAAAAAGACTACAAGAATTGTTTTTAGAAGCGAAAGAAGACAGCTACGCTGGAGTTCTTGATGGGTACTTCCACGAAGCAAGAGTGGTTTACGGTGTAAAGATATCTAGAGATAGGTTCTCTGAAGAGGTAACTATTTATGACGTTATGAATGGAGGTGATTTCTACAAGAAAATAAGAGATGAGGACGTAATTTATTTATTCAGAAAAGGTTGGAGGGAAGGTGTTTATGACATATATTTGTCAAACATTCGTTCAAAGATAGACTATTTAGTAAAGTCTATCGAAGGTGGGAATCACCGCTCGATAGCGGTCAAAAAAATGAAATCACAATTAAAAAAAGAATTAGAAAAAGAACAAAAAATAAAACAAAATGGCAACAGTTAAAAAGAAGTCAGTGTTCGAGACGCTTAGTGCAGTCAACGTCAATGACAAGATTGAGAATAAGAAGGGCATGAAGTATCTATCATGGGTATACGCATGGTCTGAGGTAAAGAAGATATACCCTCTCGCTACATTTAAGGTGCTTAGAGACCCTCAAACGGACAAGCCTTGGTTCTATGACCCTACGTTAGGATATCTCTGTATGACGAGTGTTACTGTCGAAGACGAGACACACGAGATGTTTCTCCCAGTTATGGATGGTGCAAACAAGTCTATGCTGGACAACCCCTACACATACAAAACTAAGTACGGAGAGAAGAATGTGGTTCAAGCTTCGATGTTTGATATCAACAAGACCATTATGCGGTGCTTGGTTAAGAACCTAGCGATGCATGGATTAGGTCACTATGTATACACTGACGAGGATATGCCTGAGGCTGAGGCTGAGGCAATTAGATTAGCCGAAGAAGAAGCAGCAAAGCCTAAGACCCTAAAGGTTGGTGATGAAAACTGGGACACTCTGCTTAAGTTTGTTTCTGACAACAAGGACAAGGGTCTAGAGCGGATTGTCTCTATGATTGAGAAGAAGTACAAGCTTACCGCCAACGTAAAGAAGGAAATAAAATCTAAAATAGAAGAGAAATGAAAGACATAATCGAAAGACTAAGAATTGATGAGGACTACTACGGTGAGTTTGGCAGTAAGTACTTGTCAAACTCAGACATAGATTCTCTGATTAAAGACCCTAAGTCATTTAAGCAACAGAAGCCAGATAATAAAAACTTCACTTATGGAAGATACTTCCACCAGTTAATACTTGAACCCGAAAAGGCTAAGGCTTGGGAGTTCTGCGATGTGTCATCAAGGAACACCAAAAAGTACAAGGAATTTATTTCCGAAAGAGGTATTGAGGTGGCTCTTCTATCAAAAGAATCTGAAGAGGTGCAGTCGTTGGTAAAGGAGATGATGAGTAACATTACGTTCTACGAGAATATCAAACATGCTAATGCTGAATACGAAGTGCCATCAGTCAAGGAGATAATGGGGTTTGAGTGGAAAGGGAAGGCTGACATTGTCCTACCTGACGTAGTCATAGACCTTAAGACCACCTCCGACATATTCGCCTTCAAGTGGAACTCCAAGAAGTACAACTACGACAGCCAAGCTTGGATATACGGACAGCTTTTTGGTCGTCCTTTAGTGTTCTACGTCATCGACAAGACCACTAGTATGCTAGGTATATTCGAGCCATCGACTGAGTTCTTAGAGAGCGGTAAGGCTAAGGTCGCACTAGCTATCGAGAACTATAATAAGTTCTTCAGTAAAAAGAAAACTGAGGACATTGATTCATTTTATATTTACGAAACAATTTAACAAACAACAGATATGTCAGAAAAGAAAGACATTGTATTTGCGGATGGGTTCATCCTAAAAAGAAACGACAACGCTCCAGATTTCGTTGTCGGAAGATTATCAATTAAGGTTGAGGAAGCTGTTAGTTTTCTCAATGAAAAAGAGTCCAACGGATGGGTTAACCTAGAGTTGAAACGCTCAAAGAGTGGAGGGTTCTATTGTGAGCTTGATACATGGAAGCCTGATGGTGATGCATCATCAAAGAAGGCTTCGCCTAAGAAGGCAGCACCTAAGCCACAGGTAGACACCGAAGAGGAGGAAGAGTTGCCATTCTAATTAAACACAACAAGGGGGAGTGTCCTCGAAGACACTCCCTTTTTTTTTAATTTAATAAAACGTTTTGGGTATGGTGCGTTTAACACTAACCCTCACAAAATAAGCAACATTAAAATGGAGATAATTCAATTAATTAACGAAGAGTATTTTACTTATTGCCCAATAGAAGAAGACTTGGTTTCAAGTGGTGAACTTTGTGGTGATTACGTTTTATGCAAGAACATAAAATGCGAAAACTTTCAAGCAGTTATATGTGTAGATACAAAAGAAGTTCACTTGATATCTAAACCATATTAAAAAGAAGTCAATCAAACAAAACTTTGAATTAAATATTTGTGCCGAGTGTCGATATTTATTCAAGATATAGAGATATAGTATTATTTTATTTATTTTTTTTCTTCTCTATACGAGGATATTAAATCGACATTATCGACATCTAACTGATTACCAGTAATTTAATCGACACAAAACCGACATAAACATGACACAAACCGTCACAATATTTAAAGACATACACGATACAGAGACACCATTCTACCGTGACGTAATGGTCGTCCTTAATAGAATTAAGGATGGGGCAACTAAGGATTTGGTTTTAAGAATCAGAGAGCAGAACGATAAGGAGGCAAGGTCTGAACTAAAGAAGGGTCTACCTTCAATATGTTTTAGTGGTGAGTTCAACAGACGTAGTGACTCGTCAATAATTAAGCACAGTGGAATCATCTGTCTTGATTTCGATGGATATGAGAAGAAGAAGGACATGCTTAGTGATAAGGAGCGTTTCTCGAAAGATAAGTTCGTGATGTCTGTTTTCGTTTCACCGTCAGGAAAGGGGCTGAAGGTTTTGGTAAAGATACCAGCGGACGTTGATAACCATGTAAACTACTTCAACTCTCTGAAGACTCACTTTGACTCACCTAACTTCGACAAGACCAGTAGAAATGTTTCCCGTGTTTGCTACGAGTCATTTGACCCGATGATTTACATCAACGAGAACTCATCTCTATGGGAAAAGATTGAAGAGCCTGAGTACAAGGAGGTTACAAAGCATAAAGACCCACCAACCATACCTATCAGCGACGAGAAAAAGATTGTAGATATTCTTATAAAGTGGTGGAACAAGAAGTACCCGATGGTTGAGGGGCAGAGAAACCACAACGTATTTATTCTAGCCGCTGCCTTAAACGACTACGGTGTGAACAAGTCACTAGCTGGATACGTACTTAATCAATACGCTACTGAAGACTTTACCATTGCGGAGATATCACGAACAATTGACTCTGCGTATTCTCAGAAGCAGAACTTCGGAACAAAGTATTACGAGGACGAGGAGAGAATAAATCAGGTTCGAGTCAAGATTAAGCGAGGTGTAAGTAGAAGAGAGGTACGAGGTCAACTTGAAGGGACATCTCTAAGCGACCAAGTTATTGACGCTGTACTTGATAGGGTTGAAAACGAGAACACCATGCAGACGTTTTGGGAGAAGAGCGAGAAGGGTGTCATCAAGATTGTTCACATCCTATTCAAGAAGTTCTTGGAGGATAACGGGTTCTATAAGTACTGCCCCGAAGGAGGTAAGAGCTATGTTTTTGTCCGAGTAACCAACAACTTGATTGACCACACTTCAGACAAGGAGATAAAAGATTTCGTCCTAAACCACCTTATTGAGATGGACGACTCAACAATATATAATTACTTCGCTGACAGCGTTCGATTCTTCAGAGAAGAGTTCTTGTCATTGCTATCAACAATTGATATCTACTTCATCGAGGATAGTGCCAACGAGTCATACTTGTACTATAGAAACTGTGCGGTCAAGATAACCAAGACGTCTATTAAGACGATTGACTACCTAGACTTGGGTGGATATGTATGGAAAGACCATGTTATTGATAGGAAGTTTAGCCAGTCGGAGTCGGATGAATGCGTTTATAAGACTTTCATATCAAGGATTTGTGGTGATGATGAGAGTCGAACAAAGACGATGGAGAGTACCATTGGCTTTATGATGCATGGATATAAGAACTTGTCATACTGCCCAGCTGTGATACTTAACGACGAGGTTATTAGTGATAACCCTGAGGGAGGTACTGGAAAGGGATTGTTTATGAACGCTTTATCTCAGATGAAGAAGCTTGTGGTGATTGACGGCAAGGCGTTTGCTTTTGAGAAGTCGTTCCCATACCAAACGGTTTCGGCGGACACTCAAGTACTGTGTTTTGATGACGTGAAAAAAGCTTTTGACTTTGAGCGTTTATTCTCGGTTGTTACCGAGGGTCTTACGCTTGAGAAGAAGAACAGGGACGCTATTAAAATACCTTTCGAGAAGTCTCCTAAGATAGCCATAACGACAAACTACGCCATCAAGGGGACTGGTAGCTCATTTGCAAGGAGAAAGTGGGAGGTTGAGCTTCATCAGCACTACAACAAGGATTTCACACCGCTTGATGAGTTTGGTAAGCACTTCTTCGCTGATTGGAACGATGAGGATTGGTGCTTCTTTGATAACTATATGATAAAGTGTCTTCAAGGATACTTGTCAACGGGTCTTGTAAAGTCTAAGTTCGTGAACCTTAAAGTTAGACAGCTCTCAGCTGAGACGTGTCATGACTTTGTTGAATGGTGTGGTCTTATTGACGGCTCTGTCAATAATCCTCACCTAGAGTTAGGAAAGAAGGTCATGAAGAAGGAGTTGTATATGGAGTTTATTGAAGAGTATCCTGACTACGCACCTAAAGCCAAGATGACCATCAGTATGATGCGGTTTTATAAGTGGCTAGTGGCTTATGCAGTGTACACAACTGGTGTCCAACCAGAAGAAGGTAGAGACCCAAAAGGACGTTGGATGAGAATTAGATATAAGCATGAACTCGAAACACAAACTAAACTATTATGACAAGTTCACATGCTATAAGACACATAATTGTCTGAAAAAATTAGGATATTTGATTAAAACTTTAGTGACAGGTGAATAGTTAATGTAAGCTGGTCTACTCGGACTTGGGGTAAGCCTATTCTGCAAGTGTGTCTATTCACTTTTACTCATGTACACACAAGGATAGGAAAGAGCGTGAAGGCTACGAGAGTGCCAATTTTATAAACCAATACAAAGATGAAACCTGAAACAATAGAGACTCCAAACGGCACTGTTTATGCTAAGGAGTCATCATTATCAAACAAACTGATGTACAAGAATATGTGTACGATACAATCAGTTGTGAAGATGACAGAGATAAAAAAAATAGGGAGAGGTAAAAACATATTGAGAAGGGAAGTACTTAAGCATAATGTATCAAAAGAAACAGTAGACATCATCGATAGAAGTGTCGAGTATTACAAAGAGAAAATGAAAGGAGGTGTAACATTTAGAGATTATCAGACCGACATAATTAATAGGGGTTCAGATATTATTAGAAAGCATGGGTTCGTCTACCTAGCTATGGAGGTTAGGACAGGTAAGACCCTAACTAGCCTAGGTATAGCTCAGGAGCTCCTAGTAAACAATGTCTTGTTTGTTACAAAAAAGAAGGCTATAAGTAGTATCGAGAGTGATTACGATATGCTTAATCCGAACTTCAATATAGTTGTTATCAACTACGAAAGCCTTCACAAGGTAGACAACGTAGAAGGTTTTGACCTTGTTGTGTTGGACGAAGCTCATGGTATGGGCGCATTTCCTAAGCCAAGTAAAAGAGCCAAGGACGTGAAGGAGATATTAGCTAGGTCAGGTGCTCTTGTGATATACCTATCAGGAACACCAACACCTGAGTCATACTCTCAAATGTACCATCAAGTATACGGGGTGTCGACTAATCCATTTAAGGAGTTCAAGAACTTCTATAGGTTCTGCGATAAGTACGTCAACGTTAAACAGAGGAAGATTAACGGGATGATTTCAAACGACTACTCTGATGGTATGGAGTCAATCATTGAGGTTATGAATCCATACATGATTAGCTACACACAAAAGGAGGCAGGGTTCACCGTAAAAACAAAGGAGCACGTCATAGAGATTGACATGGAGGACTCTACCTATAAACTAGCCAACAGACTTAAGAGAGATTTGGTTATCGAAGGAAAGGAGGAGGTTATTCTTGCCGATACACCAGTAAAATTAATGATGAAACTGCATCAGATTTACTCTGGAACTATTAAATTTGAGTCAGGAAACTCAAAGGTGCTTGACTACACCAAGGCAAACTTCATAAAAGACAACTTCGGCGGGATGAAGATTGGTGTGTTCTATAAGTTTTCCGAGGAGTTGAATGCGTTAAAGAAGGTGTTTGGTGATGACAAGATAACGAAGGAGTTGAGTGTCTTCAATGATACCGACTGCCCGATAATTGCCCTTCAGATACTTGAAGGTAGGGAGGGGATATCTCTCAAGAACGCTAACGTTATCGTATACTACAACATTGACTTTAGTGCTACGAGCTATTGGCAGTCTAAGGAGAGGATGACAACGAAGGAGAGACTTGAGTCAGACGTTTACTGGCTCTTTTCAAGAGGAGGTATTGAGAAGGATATCTATAAAGCTGTGAACGGAAAGAAGAGCTACACAACAAGACATTTTAAACGAGACCATAAAATAGAATGACAGAAAAACAAGCAATTAAACAAATGAATCAGATTGAGTATCAAGCAAAGAAGCTCACTACATCATTTGTAAAACTAAGAGATAGCTTTGACTTTGATTCAGAGTTCTCGTCTGAAGAATTAAAATCATCAGGTAAGGCACTCTGTGTTGCTTTAGATAATCTTGAAAACGAATTACTTAAATGACAGAGCAACAGATACAAGCCAAGAGGATAAAACAGTTTGAGGCTGATGGATACTACGTCATCAAGCTAGTTAAGACTAATAAGAATGGAATACCAGACCTAATAGCGATACCAAAAGGGTCAGACGTTATATTCAGTGAAGTCAAAACACCTAATGGAAGGCTGTCAAAGCTTCAAAAATTCAGACTAAAAGAACTAGAAGATTACGCAACAACAGAAGTGTATAAAGGATAATCTAATAAAAAATAAAATATAACATACATCATGAAATTAAGCAAAGATAAAATCAATGGGTTTGTAACAGAGTTTGAACTTGTTAAGAAAATAGTGGAAGAAAACTGTGATGGGTTGGTGATGGCTAATTCAAGACATAGAAATAATGTGATTGCGAGAATGGCATTGGCAAACATACTACTCAAAAAGAACTACACATCAACAGCCGTTGGAACGTTTATGAATAAAGACCACGCTACAGTGCTTCACTACAGGAGAGAGTTCGATGAGTTGTGTAAAACAGACAACCGACTTAAGTCCACATACGAAGAATCTTTAAAGATATATGAATCCTGTACGCAAAGTGCTAACTACAAAAAACCACACGAAGATGAACTCACAGAAGAGATAAAAAAGCTTGAAGAATCAGAGGCTGAATTAAAGAGTCAGATAAATGTCTTAAATTTAAGGCTTGAATCAAAGCTACACAAGGAATCTAGACTCAATAATATTATAGATATCGTTATCGATAGAACAAGGAGAGGTACTGAGTGTTTAGTTGAAGAAAAAATCAAAAGATTTTATAATGGAGTTTACGAAAGGTGAAATTACATCGATAGTCAATAACAATAATTTTGACAAGAGAAAAAAAATTGATGAACTACTTCACATGGATTGCTTGATGTACGCATACCTAGGCATTGACTCTACAGAGGAAGAGCGAAACAATGTTAAGGATATGTCTCAGGTCATCTATCAAGCTATATACGACATTGACAGCGAACAAGGTGCTGTTCTGATTCAGAAACACTAAACATAAAAGTTTATGGTTGAATATGTTAATTTGGTTACTGGTAATCTAAACAACTCTGTAGCTGAGATTTATGAATGTTTAATGGATGGTGATGATAATGGGCTGATTGAAGAGATTGATAATCAGATACAGTTATTGAATGATTTGAGAAACTCAGTAGAGAATGGGAGCAGACTATAGACCAAGAATAAAGGGGAACAAGAAGAAGGCTTTTGATTTCATAACATCGGATGAAAGAAGGATACTTATTATTGGAGACCCTCACGAGCCATTTTCGCTATATGGGTATATTGATTTCTGTAAAAGAATGTATGCTAGGTATAACTGCAATCAAGTAATAATCATCGGTGATATAATAGACAATCACTACTCGTCGTATCATGAGACAGACCCAAACGGAATGAGCGGAAATCAAGAGCTCTCGTTTGCTATAGAAAAAGTAAAGGTATGGAAGAAGGCTTTTCCTGTTGCTGATGTTGTCATAGGAAACCATGACAGGATTATTATGAGGAAGGCTTTCTCTTCGGATATACCAAAGCAGTGGGTGCGCTCATACAACGAGGTTCTTGGGACTAATTGGAATTGGGGGGAACGATTTGAGTATGACGGCGTCCAGTACGTTCATGGTGAAGGAGGAACAGCTCGTACCAAAGCAAAGAACGACATGATGTCAACGGTTCAAGGTCACATACACACTCAAGCTTACGTTGAATGGATGGTTGGTAAGAATTTCAAGATATTTGGGATGCAGGTTGGTTGCGGAATAGATGCGGATTCATATGCCGCTGCTTATGCCCGACACTATAAGAAGCCAGCAATCGGCTGTGGGGTTGTTATAGGTGGTCACACAGCAATCAACTGCCTTATGGAGCTATAATGAGG
>TARA_R100001463_G_scaffold6275_2_pt1 | contig 10183 bp, 14 predicted proteins | sample TARA_R100001463 | Tara Oceans TARA_R100001463 (sample SAMEA2622242) | marine metagenome | biome: marine biome (ENVO:00000447); feature: deep chlorophyll maximum layer (ENVO:xxxxxxxx); material: "saline water (ENVO:00002010), including plankton (ENVO:xxxxxxxx)" | depth 40 m
GGCGTTCAAGATACATCAACGGCTGCATCAGGAACAAAAGGTGCTTTTGGGAAAATGAAGGCAGGTGTTAAGGGTTTAACTGTTGCTTTTAAAGCACTTGGTATTGGAATTATAGTAGGTTTATTTGTTAAATTAAAAGACATATTTAGCGGAAATATAGAAACAGCAAGACAATTTGAAAGAGTGTCTGCCAGATTAAGTGCAGCATTTGATGTTATAAGAGATAGAGCAGAAGATTTTATTAAATCCTTAATTGCATTAAAAAACCCTTTTAAAGCCTTTAAAGACGCATTTACAGGAACAACTGCAGAAATAAAAGCAGAAACAAAAGCCGTAGACGAATTAACAATTGCATTGCAAAAAGTTAGAGATGAAGAAAGGGAAATGGTTATTGAAAGAGCAAAAGCAAATAAGATAATTGCAGAATCAAGACTTTTGGCAGAAGATGAAACAAAAACAATAGAAGAAAGATTAGTTGCATTAAAAAGAGCGGTTGCAGAAGAACAGAGAGTAGCGCAAATGGAGTTAAATACTCAACAGAAAAAAGTTGATGCCTTACAGCAAATAATTGATCTTGGTAAATCTTCTGAAGAAGATATGCAAAACCTAGCTAATGAAAGAGCAAGATTAATTGATTTACAAACTTCTTCTACTCAAAGACAATTAAGAGTTACTAGAGAAGTGAACACAATGGAACGTGAATTGATTGCAGAAAGGAAAAAAGATAGTGAAAAAATTATTGAGTTAAAAGCAAGAGAGGTAAAAGCTGATGATGATGCTTCAGATCAATTTATGAAGAACCAACTGAAGTTGGCTAAAGCTAGATTAGAAGATTCAAAAAATCAAGTTAAATTAGAAGAATTAACACAGGAACAAAAAGAAGCAATTATGCAAAATGCAGTTTCTGGTGTTGTAGCATTACTTGGTGAAGAAAGCAAGGCATCGAAAGCAATTCAAGTTGGTATGGCTATTCGAGATACTTATGTTGGCGCAACTAAAGCATTAGCACAAGGTGGTATATTTGGCGCAATTCAAGCAGGTGGGATAATTGCTATGGGTTTAGCTAATGTGAAAAAAATTATGTCAACAGGTGATGAAGGCGCAAGTGCAGGTGGTGGTGGTGTTTCTTCATCTGGTATAGATACTGATGCAGGACAACCTGCAGTTGTAGGTGATATGTTGCCAAATATGGAATCAATAGCAGGACCAACATTAGGTGAATCACAACCTGTTCAGGCGTATGTAGTTGAAAACGATATTTCTAATGCACAAGCATTGCAAGAAGAATTAGATATTCAAGCTACATTATAAACAAAATTAGAAACTTTATATTTATAGATGTTATGGCTAAAAAGAAAAAACTTATAGAATTAATAATTGACGAAACGGCAGAACATTTTGGCGTTGATGCAATTTCTGTTGTTAAATTTCCTGCAATTGAAGAAAACTTTGTTTTTTTTAATAATGACTTTTTAAGTCTTGCAAAAATTGATGAAGAACAAAAGCAGTTGATCGGTGCAGTTTTAATTCCAGACAAAAAGATTCCAAGACTAAACAAAGAAACGAATGAAGAATACGAGGTGTTCTTTACTAAGGAAACTATTAGACAAGCGCAGAAGCTATTTATGTCAAGTCTAAACAACAATAACCATACCTTAGAACACAAAGAGCCTGTGCAGGGTTTAACTGTTGTAGAGTCTTGGATTAAAGAAAATAAAAAATATGACAAATCAAATATGTATGGTTTTAATATGCCTGTCGGAACTTGGTTTGTTCAAGTAAGTGCAGAAAACAATCCAGATATTTGGGAAATGATTAAGAACAAAGAAGTTCGAGGTTTTTCTATTGAAGGTTATTTCACAGATCAACTAATTGAGCAATCAAAAGAAGTTGACATATTAGACGAAGTTTGTGAAGATTGTCCAGATGAAGTAATGTTAGGCAAAATCAAAGATATTATTTTAGCTAACGAATTAAACCCTGTCAAAGTATTAGACGGAGAACCATTATTCAGAAACAAAGAAGAAGCAGAAATTTATGCAGAAATGTTTAAGGGTTGTTCTGGTTCTCATGCACACACAGTTGATGGCGTTAAGTTATATATGCCTTGCGCAGATCATTCTTCTGCAACTATGAAAGAAGAATTGTATACAACTAAGGGAAAACGTAAATACAAAAAAAAATACAAGATGTTAGAATATGTTGCCTTTGCAAATAAAAAAGCTATGTTAAAGTATTCTTGGGACGATTGTATGAAAGATCAGATAAAAGAATACGGCAATAAAGAAACGGCTGCAAAGGTCTGTGCGGCTATTAAAAACAAGACTGTCAGACGTTAGAAAATAAACAATACTAAACCTTTTATATATATCTATGTTATGGGAACTATCGAAAAAATTTTAAATATCTTAAAAATGAAAAACGAACCAAAATCTTATTCTGTAAAATTTTATGCAGAAATGAAACTTGATGACGGAAGGGTTGTCGCTACAGAAGATGATCAATTTATGATCGGCTCAAAAGTATTTGCAGTTAGTGATGACGGAAATGCAGAAGCATTAGAAGCAGGATCATACACAATGGAAAACGGCAATAAATTAACAATCGGAGAAAATTCTGAAATTCTTGATTTAGGAGAAGAAAAGGAAGCTGAAGATGTTGAAGAAGCATCTGCAGAAGAAGAAATGTCTGAGGACACAGAATTAGCAGAAGAAGCAGACGTTGCAGATTGGGAAGGAATGGAAAAAAGAATTAAGAATTTAGAAGACGCAATTGCAGACCTAAAAGCTGACAAAGTAGAAGCATCTGCAGAATTATCAGAAGAAGAAGAAAGAACTGAAATGTCAAGCGAAGTGATGGGCGATCTGATGACGCAAATAGAAGAATTAAAAAGCAAGGTCACAGAATTAAGTGGCGAACCTGCAACAGAAGGTATTGCATATAATCCTGAGGGAGCAAATTTTAGTTCAACTATGGATTTAAGAAAACTGTCAACAAAAGAGAGGGCAGCATATTACATTAACAATAAATAATTTTAAAAAATGGCGAATAATCAATACAATTTGAGTAAAGAGTATCAGTTTGACATAACCGTAACTGATAACACCTATGCAGGTAAATTGTCTTTGCCTTATGTGACTGCTGCAGTTAAAAGTCCTGACACAGTTGCAAAAGGATATGTGAGACAAATAGACGGTTTAAATAGTAAAGCAGTTATTTCAAATATAGGTATTACTGATCCTGTAGTTGCTGCGGGTTGTTCATTTTCATCTGGAAATGACACTTCATTAACTGAGCAAGTTTTAACTTTAACTGATATGAAAGTTAACGAAGAAATTTGCCGTGGAACTGTCTTCCCAACATGGATTGGTGAGAATATGGACAGAAACGGAAACTTACCAGGAACATTTGAAGACTTTTTATTATCAGCAGTTGCAGGAAAAGCAGGTGCGCATATAGAAAATATGATTTGGAAAGGCTCTACTCCTTTTGGAACAGGGTTTTTATCTGATGATGGAACGCAAGATGAAGCAGGTGCTGATGCAAGTCAATTAAAAGACTTTACGGAAGTTGATTTTGCTAATGCTTTAGCTGCTACAGATATATTAACTGATATGGCTTCTGTATATGACGCAGCGGTTGGAATTGCAGGGTTAACTTCTAAGCCAGGATTTGGTTTTTATATGAACGCTAAAACTTATGCTTTCTTACTTCAAGCATTAGCTGCAGCAGGTTCTAATCAAGGTATTAATAATCTTGGTGTTGCTCAATCATTTGAAGGTATTACTTATTTTGGATTCCCAATTTACGTTTGCCCAGGAATGTTTAATGACGTTATCGTTGCAACATATAAAGAAAACTTAGTATTTGGAACTAACCTTGCAACTGATTGGACAGAAGCTCGTGTAATACCAACATACCAATTTGACGGTTCAGACAATGTTAGAATTGTAATGAACTTTGCACTTGGTGTTCAATGTGCAGTAGCAACAGATGGTGTTTACGGATCAACTGTTTGGACTTAATAGACACTTTAAATGGGGAGTTGAAATACACTCCCCTTTTATTAACTTTTTAATACAATAATAATTATGGGATGTGCATTAACACTCGGTAGAAAAGTAGATTGTAAAGACAGTATTGGCGGTCTTAGAACAATGTATATACTGCCAAACTATTGCGGTAACATAGAAGCAGAAGCAACTATTGCATCTGGAGAAATGACAAATGCAGGTTTTGCTACTTGGGATACTTATGGTGATCCAACATCGTCAAAACAAACATTATTGCAGTATGATTTAAGACCTAATTTAAGTTCTTTAACAGTTAATTTTAATTCTGATGCGGCAACAGGAACAACATTTTGGACTTCGGTTTTATCAATAACATTACAAAAACTTGACCACGATGCTACTAATCAGTTAAAGTTGGCGGCATACAATAGAAGTCAGATTTTTATTCGTGATTCAATGGATAATATATTTTTACTTGGAATGAATGCAGGTTGCAATATGACAACAGGGACGATGACTACAGGCGCAGCGAAAGGTGATCTTTCTGGTTATACATTAGAGTTTACATCAGAAGAAAAACTGCCACCACCACAGATAGAGCATACGGCCGGTCCGACAACAACTAACTATCCTTGGGATAATTTAGATGACGTTGCAGCTATTGCATTTGTAGCAGGACTTTAATCGTTACTCAACACAAAAGAAAAGAGGGGTTTTATTGCCCCTTTTTTTATTTAAAAAAAACAAATAACGTATATTTATATTTATAGTAAAACGCTATGGCTTGGAAATTAAAAAAAGAATGGGAAGGTAAAAGCATTGATTCAATAAGAATACCTTTAAATGATCTAACGCAAAAGCAAATAGAAGGACTCAGAGAAAGTGTGAGAAACAACTTATTTGTAGAAGATAAACCTAAAAAGAAAAAAGATGTTCAAATTGAAGGAAAAATATAATACGCCAGATTATGTTTTTGCAGACCTTAATAAATTAAGTGATGAAGAAAAACAGGATATAAAAGATAATTATATGAATATAATTAGTAAATACTTTGATATAATATGATTCAATTTACAAGAAAACAAGGGAGTCAATTTGTCCTTGCTACTTTGAATATATACGATAAAATGACTAATACTGATTACAGACCTCTTTTCACTTTTAAAAGTCAAGCAACAGGCTATACATTTGCAATGATGCCATTTAGCACAATGTATGATAACAAAGAAAGATATGTTTTAAACTTTTTTGTTGTTAGCAGTTCATTTAATCCTACTATGGGATCTTTAAACTTTGGCAACATCGCAGCACCTTATGGTTTTTACGATGTTACTGTATATCAAAATATATCAAATGATAATGTTCTAACAACAGGCTTAAATGTTATTTATAATGGTTTAGCAAATTTCAACGCACAACAAACAGGTGATTTGAAAATCCCTGCGGTTGAATACACAGATTATAATACTAACGATTCAGACTCGGAATCAGTATATATAACTTTTTAAGATATGATGCAAATTAACATACCAGGTTTAAACTCTACTACACCACTTGCTTCAAGTTGGAACGCTTTTGATATAGCTGATAAATTATCTACGCTTGATCCTACGCAATTATATCGACCGCTAATTGTTTTAAAAAGCCAATTCACTAAAAAAAGCAAGGCAGCAACTCTTAATGTGCAGAATGACTTTGCTTATATAGAAAGATATGTTAATTTAGGTGTTACTACATCAAGAATAACAGAAGATCCCGCAGACGGGCTAATTATACTTGGAACAACTGATTTTCCTTTGGGTTTTTATGATGTGATTATTTATGAAAATACATCAGATGAAAATTTAGATCCAACAGGTTTAACTATTCTTTGGGAAGGCTTAGCAAATTTAGAATTAAGAAAAGAAGAAAGCGATACGCCTGTTCCTGTAAATTACACAGAATACACAGAAAACGATAATTATGTAAATATAATTAATTTAACAAATTAAATATGAATTTAAATTTAGTAAAACTATCACATTATAACATTCCGCATTTAGTGGAAAAAACTAACCAAGAATGGATCAGTTTTGGTGAGGACAATTTATATCCGAACTATTTATTAGATCTTTTTCTTGGTAGTGCTATTAATGGTGCATTAGTTAAGTCAATCGGCGCAATGATATATGGAGAAGGAATTGCAGCAACAAATGTTGATGAATCAGACGCAACAAAAGAATCTTATTTACGATTAACAGAATTATTACACAATTCAGATGACGATGTTTTAAAGGATCTTGCACTTGATTTAAAGCTATTCGGTGGGTGTTATGTCAACGTTATATGGTCGAGAGATAGAAGCAAGATCGCTAAAATGAATCATATCCCTGCGCAATACATTCGTTCTGGTAAAATGATTGATGGTGAAGTTGAACATTATTATTATAGTGCTAATTGGGCAAATTGCAAAAAATCAGAATATAAACCTAGAGCTTATAAAGCATTTAATACAGAGGACAGAACACAAGCATCTCAAATTCTAATGATAAGAGATAAAAACCCTGCTTTGTTTTATGGCTTTGCACCAGATTATGTGGCGGCAACGGATTGGATTCAGATGGAATTAGAGATAGCGCAATTTCACCTCAGTAATATAACATCTGGAATGACTCCATCTATGCACGTTGGGTTTTCTAATGGTGTTCCAACAGATGAAGAAAGAAGAACTATCGAAAGACAATTAAACCAAAAATTTGCAGGAACAGGAAATGCAGGTAAAATACTAATCACATTTAATGATGGAAAAGAAACCGCACCCATTATTGAACCTATCCAAATGAATGATGCACAGAGTGCATGGGTTGAAATGTCAAAACAGTCAGTAAATCAGATTTTGGCGGGTCACAGATGCGTATCGCCTTTATTATTTGGAATCAGAACAGAAACAGGTGGCGGTCTTGGTTCAAATGCTGACGAACTGAGGGATGCGTATAGTTTGTTCAATAACACAATAATTATTCCATTTCAATCCACGCTAATACGAGGTTTAAACAAGATATTTAGAGTTAATGACATAAATCTTGATCTTTACTTTAAAACGCTTAAACCTGCAGATTTCATTGATTTAGAAGTTACTAAAACACAATCAGAAGAAGATCAAGAGAAAGAAGGTGTTACAAAAGAAGATATTGATTCTGATAATTTAAAGCAAGAATTTAAAGACTTAAAAGACATAGACACCAAACCAACAAAAGGAATGATTGAAGAAGCTATAAAGGGTTTAGAGTGGCGCAGAGAATATGGTCGAGGTGGAACGCAGGTTGCAGTTGCACGAGCAACAAACATTAAAAATGGTGATAATCTTTCTTTTGATACAATTAAAAGAATGAATAGTTTTTTTGCTAGACACGAAGTTGATAAAAAAGCAGAAGGTTTTGAAATTGGCGAAGATGGTTTTCCAAGTGCAGGGCGTATTGCTTGGGCGTTATGGGGTGGTGATGCAGGTCAATCTTGGGCAAGAAAAAAAGTAAATGAAATTGATGGCGTTCGTGAAGATATGTTTATCAATGTAGACGATGACGATGTTTGTTTAGATTATTTTGATGAAGTTGGAATTACATTAGATGACGAAGAATGGTTTGAAGCATACGAAGAAGAAATAGACGATCATGCCATAGACACAAGATACCACGAGTTTGCTTATGCGCCTGCAGGAACACCAAATGTTGCTGATAGTTCAAGTGATGAAGGAATGTTCAGAATCTTATATAGATATTCTCAAACATTATCTATAAGTAAAAAAACAGGTCAAGTAACAAGCAGAAAATTCTGTGAAAAAATGGTTGCTAAATCTAAGCAAGGCACACTTTATAGAATGGAAGATTTGGAAAAAGCATCTAAAAAAGCAGTCAACAAAGGATTTGGACCAAATGGAACAAATACATATAATATAGCATTATACAAGGGCGGTGCTAATTGCAAGCATAAATGGATTCGTGTATTCTATTTCAGAAGGCAAGTTCCAAAAGGTCGAGTATTTGTTGACGTAGATGGCAAGGAATATCAAGGCGGAGAATTTTTGCCTAATGGAACGCTAAACAATTTTAGAGAAGTATCGCAACAATTTGCAAATAACAAAATCAAAATGCCTGACGATTCAGAAATGAGAAAAACAACTTGGAAAATGAAAAATCACGGCTTTTTAAAACCAAGAAGAGAAACCGAAAGAAGTAGATCAACACCCGTATAAAATAATTAAACTATGGCTTTACAATATACATTTACAAGTTCAACAGGCATTACATCTAGTAGTGCTTATCACAAAATATATAAAATAATATACAACGCTAAAAAATCAACGGCAACCGCTTGTGCAGAGGTGTTTCACGATGTGTCAGCTAGAAACAGTAATAAAACGCCTATTGACGTTGTGGAGTTTGAGTTTGCAATGGCAGTAGGTAACACAGATGATAACCCTGTCAAACAAGCATATGCAGCAATGAAAACAAAAGAATCTGTTAAAGATAGCAGAGGGAAACCAATTCAAATAGATTACAAAAGTAAAAACGTAAAAGACGTATAATTATGGCGATTCAACATACTCTCTACATCAGTTCAACAAGGCTCAAGAAAGATTCAGCATTAGGCGGTTCTGTTTCAGATGATCTAATAATGCCTTATATCTTATTGGCTCAAGATATGCACATACTACCGATATTAGGAACTGATCTTGATGCTAAATTAAAAGCAGAGATTCAAGCAGGAACATTAGCTAATCAATATAAAACATTAGTTGAAACATATTTGCAACCTGCATTAGTTCAATTTTCTTTTACGCAATTAATGCCTTATTTAAGATTAAGATTTGTGAATAATGCAGTTGTGGTTATGGGTGCAACAGATCAAAGTTCTTCTGCAACTTATGACGACTTAAAACCTGTTATGGACACGGCAACTGATGCAGCAGAATTTTATCGTCAGAGAATGATCGACTATTTAAGAAATAATACAAGTTCATTTCCTGAGTATTCAAGCAACACAGGATCAGACCTTGATCCGACAACGAATAATTACTTTTCAGGAATTAATTTAGATCCAACAACGCCAAGAAGCAATAAAGTCAAAAACTTTTTACAAGGCGCAGGAATTACAATTTATGGGTGTTAAAAGAAAAGAATATACTCCAAGCAAGGAGAATTTTAAGAAACTTAAAAAATATATAAAAAAATTAAATTATGGCTGGACAAAGACTAACCGACAAATCAGCATTAGCAAACAATCCTGCGAGTGATGACCTTTTAATGGTTGTGGATGTTAGCGACACATCATCATCAGCAGACGGCACAAGCAAAAAGGTAATTTCTGACTATGTTGTTGCTACAGAAAGAATTAGTATAAATAATGCAGCTTTTTTACAATTGCCTACAACAGGGCAAAAATTGGTTAACAAAAGGGGCGCAAATACTATTATAATGCCAATTAGTGTAATTGTTCAATACTCAGTAGGAGGAACGCCTAACACTTCTTCGGTTAAACCTACAATTGGATATGTAGATCAATCATCCAACGAATACTGGGATAAATCATCTAAGGCTTTTCAAGCTCCTGCAAATACTGGTGAATGGTGGATTTTTCAGGGCAGGGGTGGTTCGGATAAGGGCGTAGGTATTGCTACTTCAATTGTTAATGCAGATTTATATTTTTATTTTGACGGATTACCCTCACTTGGTGCAACAGGAACTTTAGATATTTGGACAACATACAGAATAATAGACGTATCATAATGGAAAAATTAGAATACTTCGGTTGCTTTTTTTGTGGAAACCTTTTAACAGTTGGAATGATACCAACACAAACAATTGCAGAAACAGTCATTTTAGGACTTCTAGGAGGTTTTGTTGCTATGCTTAGTAAGGATATATATAATTTTGTTAAAAGTTTCTTAAACGGCAAATAATGGACGATTTCAAGTATTTCAGTTGGAAAGAGTTTGATTGCAAAAGTGGAAAAGGAAAAGGGATAGACAATATGGACAAAGAATTTATCTGTCTTTTGGATGATGCAAGAGGTTATGCGGAAGTGCCTTTTAAGATTACGTCAGGATATAGAACGCCAGAATACAACAGAGCGTTATTAGAGCAAGGATATAAAACCTCAAAAAATTCATCACATACAAAAGGATTAGCAGC
>TARA_R100001463_G_scaffold45515_1_pt1 | contig 10181 bp, 20 predicted proteins | sample TARA_R100001463 | Tara Oceans TARA_R100001463 (sample SAMEA2622242) | marine metagenome | biome: marine biome (ENVO:00000447); feature: deep chlorophyll maximum layer (ENVO:xxxxxxxx); material: "saline water (ENVO:00002010), including plankton (ENVO:xxxxxxxx)" | depth 40 m
CCAAGGAAAGCATAGACGTGGAAACAAACATCAATGCAAAGGAAATAGTAATGTATGAAGATCTGGATGTCGAGTGGGAAAACACTAACGAAGGTTATGAAGAATATCGGCCAAATATAGCCTGCTCATTTCAAAACAAACTTATCTCTGCATTCATCAGAGTTGATGCAGAGATAAATGACCGCCCATTATACGACTTGTTTATACGAGTAAAAGAAAGAACAGGGGATACCCTATACCAGATTGCATCAAACCAGAGAGCATACCAATGCTTAGCTATTGTTAAGTCAATAGAAAAAACAGGAGGAAAACAATGTTACACAATGAATTCGATATCACTGTAAGCTACTCAGTTAATGTAACAAGCACAGGTACTCCGCCGGGAAAAGATAAGTCTGGCCAAGTAATTGAACCTGCTGAAGGCATTAGCTATGAGATTGAGTCGTTTCGTATTGGAGATAAAGACTTCCCCACGTCAGGACTCAGCTTAGCTGTGTCGGTTGGCATAAAGTCTTATCTAGAAATCATAGAACAGATCGAAGAACACGCGAAAGAAAACATCGAATCAATGATTGAAGACAATTAATCAAAGGGAGTTATTATGGATAACGTGCATGAAATATACTTGGCCATTCATCCTGACGCAGATTCAGGCGAGTTAGTAATGAGGACAGCCACGCATCCATATGCTGCTGCAATGGAGTGCTTTTCTAGGTCTTTAGGTAAGGTTAGCCCAGAGCAATGGGGAGACAAGACAGAACTAATAACAATTGTGAAGGTCTTTAGTATGGAGCAGAACCCACTGGGATTCTGCCCAGGCTTAATTGGTACCGATGACTACGGTAACCCGAAGATTCCACAAGGAGCATCCTATAAAAAAATAGGGGCAGTAGTGATATCTCTAGCAGAGGGCGGGGATGACATTTCATTTAACATTAAATTCATGGAGGTAGCAACGACAATCAATGACATTACAGCGAATTGAAATACAAGGTGTACGCCACCTTATCCTTCACTTTAAGTTCGCAATCAACAATCCAGACGCAAAAATATATGAAGAAGAGGGTTTCTATTTAGCAGAGATCAACGGTGTAGTTTATGTATTGGGATGGTTGGATTCTGATGGAACGCCCGACAGGGTTGCGAACACAATTAAAAACAAAATAAAAACCAAGGAGTAGTTATGAGGACCGACTTTACTGTGTCTCCTCAGATGGAACTGTCTGACTGGACCATCTTAAAACAAAACGTAAAGCTAAAATCTTTAGACCTTATTGAAATGATGTCTATGGCAAGATCTCAAGAGTTTACTAAAGAGCATGTTAAACAACTGCAAGCAAACGCTCAACATATTATGCAAACACTTGATTCAATAGATGCGGCATTGCTCGATATGGATCTAGAGCTAAGAGCCTTAGAGAACATGCAGCTTCAGATCCAGCTTGGAGATGCAAGCATGAGGGAGATTGGTTGGTTTGAAAAACGGGAGGCAAGAGACTAATGGCACATTTCTTAGAAATATATAGCGATAAAAGCATAGAGAAATGGACTGAAAGGTTGTTTGACGCAAGATTCAATCAAGGTATGAATTACGATGAAGCAACAGCATTCTTAACAAGAAAATACAACGTCACAAAAGATGAGTTAGATGGGATTCGTGAACTTGTTGACATAAACCTAGAGGAATAGCAATGGAAAGAGAACGATATAAAATTGTAAGAGCTTACGCTGATAAGAACAGGCCAAAAAGAGTTGTCAAAAGAGACTTAACTCTTGCCGAAGCAGAAGCACATTGTAGTAGCCCTAAAAGTAAAAAGGAAACTAACGGCTACATAATTTGGAATGAACATTACTACAAAGACTAAGGAGAGAACGATGGGACTTATGATTGAAGCAGGGGCCGAGGCCGTAACATATGAAGACGTATGCAACGCATACATTCCAGAACCAACAGAATCACATTATCCAATACCGCATAAGTTTATTATTGATTCATGCAGGGATGTGGTTCAAACGATATTCCCAGAATTCAAATTAATTAATGAGCAATATGCTTTGGGTGGGAAATGCAGAGAGACAGGCAAGCTTAGGCATATGTTTGGAGTCCATACATATGATACAGGGCATCCAACATTTGGTCTTGCCATTGGTATGCGAAACTCAGTAAACAAAAATTTCAAAGCAAGCATTGCAGCAGGATGCAATCCACTAAGAGACGGTCTTATCGTTTGCAGTAATTTATGTTTTAGTGGTGATGCTTGGGTCATTGGTCGTAAAAACACAATGCATGGTCAAGCAGAACTATACCATAAACTTATTAATAATGCTCATGCAATGAATGACGAGTTCAAAAGAATGACTCGTCAGTTTGATACGCTTGAACTAATTCCTGTTGATCAAGACCGAGGCTATGAAATTATTGGCCACATGGAGGGGACAAAAGTTATCAAAACAAATCAATTCTCAGCAGCACAAGAAGCCTGGAGAAACCCACCACAAGAATCTTGGGAACCTCGCAATGCTTTAAGTTTATACAATGCTGTCACTGAAGGGACAAAGAAAACAAGCCCATCACGAGTATTGGACGAACTAAAAGATGTGCACGGTTATTTCATGGACCGATACAAGATTGTTGATGTAGAGCCAAGAATGCACATGGTCCCGGAGGTAGCATGACAAAGCCACAATACCACACAACAAAGCTGAACCACCTCACGGAGTTTATCCGTGAAAGTGGGGAGCCTGACTTAAGCATTGCTTTAAGAGAGGCGAAGAGGTGGGTTCGAGAAGGCATCGCAACGCTTGGAAAGCCAAAGCAAAAGAACGATCCTAATTGGATTCAAGTAACACCAAGTGCCAAGAAAACATTCGCATTTAAACTAGAAGTTTGGAAAAGGAAAGACTAATGCCAGTAATGACTGAAGAAGAAGTAACAATAACAAGGGCTACATTCCAGAAGGATGAACTTGTAGATCTTTTTGTTAAGAATACAGGGATTCTAAATGACTATGGAACCCTTGATGACAACTACAAGTATACCTTCAGGGTGTTTGACTCTACAGGTAAAAAGGTCTGCGACGATGTTGCAAACGTAACAATCATCCGAGTAAGAGAAAGGAGTATTTAGTGTATCTATTGTTGTATAAAGAGCCCACCAAGAAAACCATTTCCTGGCTAACAAAGAATGCAATACCTATTGCTCCTTTGTGCTGGCTACATAACTCAACAATAGAGGGAACCATCCCGATAAAGATAAACAATTCCACTCTCAAGCAACTGTCTAGTCAGATAGACAGTTGCTCTGAGGGGTTTATTGAATTTGTTGAAAGCAAAATAAAAACCACTCTGTTCAGAGGCATGACAAAAAGATTAACAATTAACAAACTCAGAATGATTGTTGAAGCTTCCCAAAGTATAGAGATTGTAGGACATGCTAAAGATCTTTTAATTATACTCGGAGAAAATGAAGAGACCGACTCTAAGCCAGAAGAAATACCAAAGGATATGGAGTTAGGAATTGACACTGAATCAGTAAAAGAGTATCTGTTAAGACTTGCAAAGAAGCCAAGTATTCACTAAAATATTGCAAAAGGCGGAGGTATTTGGTATGACCAATAAGAAACCTATTGGGTACAAAGAGTTAACTGTGTCTAGCTCTCCACCGCCCACTCCAGTGGAGGCGGTGGAGAGGCTAGCCGCCAGTATAGAGGAGACAAAAGGAGAACTGTTGGAAGATCAAAAGTTCCTAAAGAATCTCTTACAAAAGTGTGTAGAGAACCCAGATTCTTTTGTAAGAGAAAAGAAAGGTGAAGTTTCTGGCGCAGAAAAAAAGATCAAAAGACATAGCCTAAAGGGAAGAACAAACAAGTTGAAATTAGTTTGTTATTTCTCTGATGAAGAAATGAAACAACTTTGGTCTTTAGTTGAGCACCGAGGGGACAGAAGCCCCTCGGATATGGTCAATCAAATAGTCTGCACAGGGCTTGCAGCATTAAGGATGATATGAACACCGAAGGAATGCAACTGGCAAACATTGTACTAGAGTATGTAAACCAACCTAATGTAGAAAGAGGAGATGGTGTATATTATCCTCGCGTATCTGCTGTCTCAAGATGTCCAAGAGACATGGTTATGCACAGGTATGGAGAACCTTGGTCAGACCCGCCAGAAGCCCAGTGGGGCACTCAGTTTAGGTTTGACATGGGGCACGACACAGAGGACAGACTGATTGTAGCTATGGAAAAAGCTGCAATATCTGTACAGTGCCAACAGCTAACCGTTGAGAAGAGAACAGAAGATGGCCATAAAGTTACTGGTCACATTGATGGCATTGCAGTCATACCGCATGAGTACCCAGGTGGAGGGAAGTGGTATGTCTTCGATGTTAAAAGCGCTGGCCAATGGATGTACCGAAAGGTTTACAAAAGTGGCGAAGCAAAATACGAACACATAAAACAAATAGCCGCTTACTCCCAAATGATTGTGAACGATCCAAAGTTTTCACATCTTAATGGGACAAAGCTACAAGACTTAAATGTAGAAGGGTATGAGTTTGGTGGCGGGTTAGTTGGGTATGTTGCTATAGACAGGCCAACTAATGGAAGGTTTGGAGACAACAAAGAAGAGTTGCCCAAAGTATTCTTTGCTTCATTTGAAATAGATCCTGAAGAAGCGGAAATGTTTCTAGATATATTCGATGAAGTAGAAGACCACTACGAAAACAAAACAATGCCAGGATTCCCGCACCCTAAAAGTGACGCGGTTTGGGGTGGAATACGCTGCACACAGAGGTGGTGCAGCAGATACAGCGTTTGCCAAGGACTTGTCGAACCACAAAGTCCAGAACTTAAGGAGGTTTTAAATGGCTAAAGGAAACAATGTAAACAATGAACTCTATAAAAAACTACATGAGGAGTATGGGTTAGAATTTAATACAGACTTCTATCTACACCCACAGTCAGGCAGTTATATTATCAAACATAATGCTGTTAAAAAGATTGTAGCAAAACAACGGGAGAAGGGATTCATTATTGAAACCCCAAAAGGAAAAAACATTATTATAATTAATGATGGCACAAGAGAGGGGATACACGGCAAAGAGGTTGTTGTTGCTGGAGACTTTTATTTAAAGAACAAAGACGGTGTAATTCTTGAAGAGGTTTACCAACTTGGCGAAGTAAACGCAAAGAATTGCAAGAATGCTTACTCTCATACAATGGCAAAGAAAAGAATGTATGACCGTGGAGTTCTAGATCTACTTCGATTTGCACAAGAAGGTTTGTATTCTGATGTGGAGGCTGATGAGTTTAAAAATAATCCCAAGCAAAGAACATCCCCGCAAAAACCTCAACCAACAAAAGAAGTTATCGCCAGTGAAGCATTGCCAAAGGTAACGGCTACTCCAGTGCCTAAACTTTCAATGCCTACAAACGTAATGCCGAAGATTAGTGCGCCAGAAAAAAAAAGTATCCCAGTGACCCATGAGTCTTCTGTTGAGTTTATGATTATGAATGTCCTGATTGAGAACTCAAAAGGTACTTCTAAATCTGAAATGTGGAACATGATCCCTAGCGATAAAGAAGAGATTAATTCTGCGATTGATAAGCTGATGGAAGAAGGAAAGATTACCAAGACAGGAGAAAGAAGAGGAACAAAGTACCACGCAAAAACTACAGAGAGTAATGTGATTACTCCTCTGACAAAAGAAGAATACAATTCTTTGTGGAGAGAAACGTCTGAAGATCTTATCTCAAAAGGCTTTAAGTATCATGATCTTATGCAGGTAGTTTCAGAGGTTACTGGACACAACAGTGCAATTGGTGCATTCAAAAGTGGAGAAATGACAAAACAGCATATTGAAGAAATCAAACGAGTTGGTATGCTAAGAGTCAATTAATTATGTCAGTTGAGAAGCAAAGGGGGTTGCTCTCCTTTTCTTCAGGGGCATAGGCCAATGGACGCGTTGGCTGACCAAGAGCATAGCTTGGGCTATGCGGCAGCCGCTGGAAAGTGGTGGTGTGAATTTACCCTGATGATCACCTGCCGTCCTCACTTGGGCTGATATGACTAGACACCTGAGTGGTGGTGTGACTGCTAGGAGAGACTGGCACCTTATTACAATCTGGAGGAGTCATGGACTTAACAAAGCTTTCTGTAAAGCTTCAGGAAAATATTGATAAATTCAAAGAGGATTTTGTCCAAGCAAACACAAACAAAAGCGCAAACAGGAGGGCGCGGTCACAAAGTATTGAGATAAGAAAAATGTTAAAAAGTTGGCGAGAAAAACTACTAGCCATAGAAAAGGAAACAAAATGAGAGATCAAAATAGAGTATCCCTTAAGGGAACAGTAAGCAAAGAAGTAACTACAGCAACCAGTAAGAATGGATTAGCCATTGCTAACATTCCTATCTCGACTACCCAGTCAAGACAAAACGGAAATGACATTACCACTTACCACACAATTGTATGCTTTGGTGAGCTTGCTGAGATGGCTGCATCCTTTCAACTCGGTGACCGCGTGTCAGTGGAAGGGAGTATCCAAAACGATTCTTACGAGAAAGATGGGCAGCGTATTCGTGTTACCAAAGTAAAAGCATCACATCTGGACAAACTATTCTCAGAAGCCGTTGATGCACCCGCAGGTAATGCCTCTCCTAAGAAGGAGGACAGCGCAAATTTTCCCCTTGGGGAAGCTAGTAAGCCTACTGGTTTCCCCTTTCTCGATAGCCAGCGACAGATAAACTGGGAGAAGCCTGGACCAGAAGACAATGGTTGCAGCCCAGTAGTTGAACAGTCAGGTGTTCATATGACTTGTCGTTGGGAAGATCCTGAGAATCCCTTGAGCGGAGGTATTGTTTACGGAATGAAGGATGGTGAAGAAAGCTGGACTCAGCTTGGCACAATTCCTAATACTGTAGATCTTCCCTTTTAATCCATTGGAAGGTTCAGCGTAGGGGGGATGGCACTCCTCCCTACGCATTTTTATTTACGAGGAAACAATGTCCAAACTAGGAGACGCAACATGGAAGACAGAGTTTTATTTTCTGGCTTCACTAACCAACCAACCAAGATACATATACTCGATAGACCACCCACATAAATTGTTTGCAAACGGAGATCTCCTTTCTTTGTTTCGAATGTTTGAGCAAGCAATTACAAGACGAGATAAAAACGATCCACTTATAGATCCTATAGACCTTACAGAAATTAGATGCACAGCAGAATTTAGCAAAGGCAATGCAAAGTTTGACGCTGCTGGATACTGGTCAGACCTTAAAGATCCTACTATTGAAGGTTCACCCGAGAAGTTCCACAGACTTCTCGAACAATACTCTGCACTAAGACTTATACAAACGACACTCACCAGTAAGATTGAACAACTAGAGAACGGCATACTAAGCCCGGAGGAAGCCGTTAACAGCATCCAAAGCGATGTCGTAGGGCTACACCTTCCTGAGAGGTATGAGCCCGTCTCAATGAGGTCTATGGTCTCTGAGATGTGGGGCAATAGACTGGAGAGCAGAGAAGCTTCCATCAAGACAGGGTTTAAGAAGCTAGATAAAACAATCGGAGCTTTAGTTCCTGGGTGTACTTACTTGTGGACTGCTAGGACAAGTCACGGAAAAAGTAGTTGGGTAGCAGAAGTTTCTAACAACCAAGCAGCTAACGGAAACAAGGTTGGGATTATATCCCTTGAAGACTCGAAGTCAGTATGGGCATCAAGATGGTTATCTAAAGTGTCAGGAGTTTCTTTAGGTAAGATTAGGGACAACGTTCTTTCAAACGCTGAAGGTGAGAGCTTAGATCTAGAAGATGAAGAAGCTATAGAAAGAAGTACATTCATGGACCATCTAAACAACATAACAATTGTAGATGCAAAAGGTGCACAGCTTTCAGAGATCTTACGAGTAATGAATGACATGGTTGTAAGACAAGGGTGCCAAGTTATATGGCTAGATTATCTACAAGCTATTTATGCTGATGCGCGTAACACGCGCTCAAGAAGAGACTGGTTAGAATATTGCTGGGCCATGTTAGAAAAAGAAGCCGACAGAATGGGAGTGCCGTTAATGATTACGGCACAACTAAATAGAGAGTGGGAAGGCAAAGACCTTCCTGTTATGCCAGCATTAAGAAACACAGAATGGCTAGGTGCAGCAGAGCAGAAATGCTATGTCGGCGCAGTTATATACCGACCATACAGAGACCCAAGACTTCACATTGACGACAGGTCTGAAAGGTTTAACGAGCTAATAGTAAACATTGAAAAATGCAAACAAGGTGAAAACGTGCCCATCAAATACACTTTTGAACCTGGGCTTTGCCAGATAACGGAACTATGAAATACCAAATACTTACAATATTGTTGCTAGTTTCTTTAGCTGGCATTGGGAACATGATATATCGGCACAGAAAAGGACAAGCCTACAGGGAATTAAAGAAAGTTCATAAGCCATCTCAATTCACGTTATACTTGTTGGATGAATACGAACACTTCTTTAGGCCATGCTGGTGGCATTGGTTCTTTGTCTTTACATTTGTCTTTTCTTTAGGGGCTATTTTAATTGATACGCATTGAGATAGACGGAGAGTTTCAACCTATTAAAAAGGATGGGGCTGGGCCGGAAGATGTAAAACGTTGGAAGAAAGAGGATCCCCTTTATCTTCTTAGAATGGCGCTTGTAAATAAACTAAGAAGCAAGCATTGGAGAAGTGCTCATGCAGCTAAAAAGAATTGGATGGAGGCAGCAGAAAAACACGCCAAGATCAGCGGGACTCCGGCAGAAACTCCGGCCACGGTTATTATTGAACACGCCCTACCAAACAAGTGCGACATTGACGCTCCAGTCAAGGTACTTCTCGACGCGTTTCAATCAGTGCTGCTCAGTTCTGGAGATGACAAGGATATTGAAGTGCTTATCCTTAGAAGAAAGGAATGTAAAAGAAATGAACAAAAACCAAGGGTTGTGATATATGCCTATTCAAACAAACAGTTTGCTTCCTTTTCCAGAAAGGATGTACAAGGTTCAACTGGATCTTTGGAAGAAAGAGTGGAAGGAGAGATTAAGTGATACATATCCAATACAAAGTGAAATTTCCAGAAGAGTGGCTGAATACAGAAAAGCCTGTAAGAAAAGATCACAGGAAATGAACTTCAAAAAAGAAGATTGGTACCTAGAGCTAAAAGCAAAAGAAACCTTGCTCCATGCAAGGTGTGTAGAAGCGGCAGAACAAATCAAACTAATAGGTAAGAAAATTGATTCACTACACAGACCGAAGAGAACACCTTATAAAATTGCTAGAGGACCTAAAAGAAGAAGTAGAAGCTGGACAAGTCCAGGCAATGGCACTAGTCCAACTAGATACCAATGGGGACTTTAAGTGCCACGAATCTTTTAAAAACAATACAGATAGACTTGCGTTGGTTGGAGCCACGCAAGTCTTATCTCAGCATATAATGTCGGGGGAATAGCTACTTCTTTTTACGAGTAGTCTTACGCTTTCTAGTCACAGTCTTAGCAGCTTTCTTTCTATTAGCAGCTTTGGAAACAACGCGAAGATTCTTCTTCCCGTTGGTTCCACCTTTGCTCAAAGGTTTCTTGTGGTCTACTTCCTTGCCCGGACCAGGCTTCAACTTACGATTAGCAGCATTACGTTTAGCCCGATCTTTCTTGTCTTTCTTGGGCGCATGGTCCCTTGCGTACTCTTTCTTATAATTACGCTTTGACTTCTTAGTAGGCATTACCACTTCACCTTGTCGGCCCAGTAAGCAGCCGACATCTTACCCTTGGCAATGTTCTTACCGTGACGAGCCTTAAAAGACTTACGCTTGGCTTTCATCTTAGCTGACTCGCCAGCCTTTGGCTTCCCCGCAGTGCTAGCACCCTTCTCACCAAAACGAATTGTCTTAATCTTACTGCCTTCTTTGGCTACGACAATATGGCTTTTCTTGGGATGTGAGGGAGTCCTCTTCGGCTTGTTGAAGCCAGAAACCCCTGCCCTTGCAAGACGGGAGTCTTTCTTCTTTGCTGGTTTTTTAGTCGCCATATGTTTCCTCTAGGCAAACGTAGCGATAACAAGCAGCGACCGCAGTCACAGCTTCGCTTTCTGTTTCGATTGTTGTATCTGATACACACGATTGAACCTCCTCTATGCCCTTCTCACCTGTACAACCAACACC
>TARA_R100001463_G_scaffold675_3_pt1 | contig 10170 bp, 11 predicted proteins | sample TARA_R100001463 | Tara Oceans TARA_R100001463 (sample SAMEA2622242) | marine metagenome | biome: marine biome (ENVO:00000447); feature: deep chlorophyll maximum layer (ENVO:xxxxxxxx); material: "saline water (ENVO:00002010), including plankton (ENVO:xxxxxxxx)" | depth 40 m
TTCAACCAAACTCGGTGAAATCAAAGCAGTAACTGGTACAGTAAATCGTTATCTTCGGGTGACGGCTTCAACTGCCGGTTCATCAGGGTCCATCACCTTTATGGTGGCGGCAACAAGATTCTAGGAGGAATCAAAAATGGCATTTGTACATGGTAAGTCAGGCTACTTTAGGCTTGACGACGCATCATCTGGTATACAAAACATAAGCACTTATTGTGATGACATATCATTTCCAGAGACAATAGACACGGCAGAGACAACCGCTTTCGGTGCGACTTCAAAGTCATACATCGTAGGCTTGCGTGACGCAACAATTTCTATATCCGGTAAATGGGACGCAACTCTTGACGGCTACATGATAGGCACCGAGCCAGCAAGCCGTACATTTGAGTTCGGACCGGCAGGCGGAACCAGCGGTCTCGTAAAATACACCGGAGAGTGCATTCTCACGAATTACAGCGTTTCAACTTCTGTTGGCGATGTTGTAACTTGGTCCGCTGACCTTCAGGTAACCGGAAACGTAACTCGCGGAACGTTCTAATCAAATAACAACAACAACTAAGGAGTGACCACAGTGTCCATTAGAGATAAAATTAGAAAAGCTCAAGATCGTATTTCTGAAATAGTGGAAGTACCTGAATGGGGGGTAACAGTTGAAGTCCGATCAATGACCGGAACTCAACGCTCGCAAATTGTCACAGCTTTAACCAGCGACGACGACAACAAGATGGAAGCCCTCTGGGGCGGCATGTTGGTGTCTTGCGTATACGACCCTGAAACAGGAGAAGCCGTATTCGCAGAAGATGATGCAGAGTGGTTATTGAATGAGAAATCCTCAAACGTTTTAGATCGCCTTTCAAACGTCTGCCTGCAGGTGGCCGGAATAGTTGAAGGCGCAGTTGATGAAGCGGGAAAAGACTTCTCGGATTCGCAGACAGTAGAGGACGAGTAGAACCTGAAAGAAGATTCTACTTCCGCCTAGCTAGAGATTTAGGCATGACCGTTGCGGAACTCCTAGACCGTATCAGTTCAGCCGAGATCACAGAATGGGCGGCTCTTTATCAGATTGAAGCCGACGAACACCAAAGACAAGTAGAGAAAGCGAAAAGCAAAAGCCGTAGGAGGTAGCAAAAAATGGCATTAACGACAATCGTCAAAGCGATTATTACTGCCGACGCTACCCAAATGAAAGCAGGCCTGGCTAAGGCTGAAAAGTCTTTAGGCGCTTTCGGTCAGAAGGCAACCAAAGCCGGTAAGACCATGACGAAGGGCGTGACCCTTCCAATGGCATTGGCGGCAGGTGCCGCTCTTAAATCAGCTGTCGGTTTTGAATCTTCAATGACAAAGATTCAATCACTAGTTGGATTATCTGCCGAAGCCGTTGAAGGTTTCACGAAAGACGTAAAAGGGTTATCAGGAGAAACCGCCAGAGCGCCAAAAGAACTCGCCGACGCTATGTTCTTCGTTACTTCTGCCGGTTTACGAGGTGCAGAAGCAACCGAAGTTCTTGCAGCTTCCGCGAAAGCCGCCGCCGTAGGACTAGGAGACACCGCCACAATTGCTGACCTAGCAACATCAGCTCTTAACGCATACGGAAGCGATGTCATTTCAGCAACCCAAGCAACCGACGTAATGGTTGCCGCAGTCCGCGAAGGTAAATTAGAAGCAGACGAACTCGCCGGATCAATGGGTCGTGTTCTGCCGGTTGCTTCTTCAATGGGCGTAAGTTTCAATGAAGTAGGTGCCGCTTTTGCTTCAATGTCAAGAACCGGAACAAACGCAAACGAAGCGGCAACACAACTTCGCTCAATAATGGTTTCACTATTGAAGCCAACCAAACAAGCCGAAGATGCTTTGGCTGGTATGGGTCTTTCTTCTGAACAATTAAGAACTCAAATGAGGGAAGAAGGCTTACTATCTACCCTGCAAACTTTATCTACAGAATTTGACGGCAACGCAGATGCCGCCGCGCAAGTATTCGGCAACGTTAGAGCGCTCGTAGGTGTCATGGATCTAATGGGCGCTAACGCTGAAACGACGGCAGACATCTTTGGCAATATGGCAGACGTAACCGGAACCCTAGACACGGCTTTCGGTATTGCTTCTGAAACAGCAGAGTTCAAACTCAACGCCGCCATGTCAGATATTAAATTGGCGTTTATTGAAATCGGTGAAAAACTTATTCCGGTTCTTGTTCCAGCTATTCAAAAATTGGCTGAGTGGATTAAAAACATGGCAGACAAGTTTTCAAATCTTAGTCCGTTCATGCAAAAGACTGTTATGGTTATTGGTGGACTTCTTGCCGCAATAGGACCGTTGTTGATAATTGTAGGAAAAATTGCAACAGGAATATCGGCGCTCATGCCATTATTTGCAGGACTTTCAGCGGCAGTAGTTGGAACCGTCGCCGCCGTTGTCGCTCTCGTTGCCCTTCCATTATTCTTCTGGTGGAAAAGTAACAGCGAAGCCGCCGCAGATGCAAAAGAACGACAAGAAGAAATCACTGCCGCAATGGTCGCCGCAGGTGATCCGGCTTCAACCTTAATTTCAAGACTTCAAGAATTGAATGATGAATACAGGGAGATGGTCCCTGCATCAGAAGCGGTAGAAGCAACCGTCGGTGACTTCATCGGTTCTAATGTTTTACTTGCTGAATTATTAGATAAGAAAGTCGCTACAGCGTTTCAAGATTTAGCGATGGACACAGAGAAACTTGATGAGGCTTTACGAAGTGGAACCGATGAGTTTCAAGAATTAGAAGAAATGGCAAAGAGGTACGCTTCTTTCAGCGATGCGACACTGATTGCATCATTACGCAGACGAGAAGGTGCCACCGGAAGTGTTACAAATGCATTGGCTGACCAATTTGAAGCCGAGAAAATAACAAGAGATGAACTAGCCAAAATGCTTGACGCTCTTGACGAAACAGCTGACGGTTGGGACGATCACGGAGAAGCACTGGAAGCAGACGCTAAAGCCGCAATAGAAAATGCCACAGCACAAGCAATCTGGGTGGAGGCTCTCGGTGAAGAAGCAACCAAACTTATTGAATCGGCAGGCGAGGCTGAAACTTATGCGGCTGTCGCTGACAAACTTAATGGTTTAATGGAAATTAGAAATGCAGAAATAGCAGAAGAAAAAGAGAGACTGGAAGCACAGAAAGCCGCAATGAATGTTGTAAACCAGCAAGAGTTACACAGAATTCAAACTATTGAAGATAGTGTCAAGGCAGTAGAGGAAGCAGCGGCTTCACAAGCAGAACTAGAACAAGCCGCAGAAGAAGCCGCAGACGCTCTTGAAGAAGAACAGGAACGCTTTGAGGCATTCATAGACTCAATTAGAAATGCTTTTGATCCAATCTTTTCTCTGGAAGAAGCACAAGATAGCCTCCATACTTCAATCGTAGATTTTGCTAATGCTCTCATAGCATCGGAAACTGGGTTGCAAGGTTACAGTGAGGAAGCAATAAACGCAAGAGCCGCGAACCGAGACATGCTAGATGAACTCGCAAACGTGGCAGCAACTTTGAGAGAAACAAACACGCCGATGTCAGAGTCCATCGCAGAGTTTGAAAAGTGGCGAGATCAGATATTGTTAGCCGCCTTAGATGCCGGAGCCACAACAAAAGAATTAGAAGAATTATCTGCTCAACTAGATATTCTTGGTTCCATATCTGGTTTCTCTATTGACATTAAAGTCAATCAACTCTTTGAGCAATTTGGCTTAGACGGTTCAGGCTTAACTGCCGAACAGGGTTCCATGATGATTAACCACTTAGCGGCAACCGGAATGCTTGCCGCTGACGGAATGTTTGTCGGAGCTTCGGGTGCGATAGTTTCTCAACCAACATTGAGTCTGATTGGTGAGGCAGGACCAGAAGCTGTAGTGCCTCTGAATCAAGCGGCAGGCGCTTCTCCTCTCGGTTCAATGGGCGGTGACACAACTGTTCTCAATGTTACTGTTCAAGGTTCAGTTCTTTCAGAAATGGACTTATCAGATGCAATTCAGGCTCAACTTATTAGAACGAAGAACCGTAACGCTTCACTAGAGTTCGCATAATATGGCACTCGCAACTTTAACGGTGGAAGTGGCTTTCACTAAAGGCATAACAGAGACAGCCGCCGATGTGGATTTCACGACAATCTCAACCGATAACCCTGTCCGATCCTTCCAAATTGTTCGCGGAAGAAAAATGGAGTTAGCAACCAACCAAGCAGGGCGAGCTGTAATCGTTTGCTCAAACACAAACGGAAAACTAGACCCGACAAACACAAGTTCCGGTTCTCCATATTATGTGAGTGGAGCAACAAACGTTATACCGATGAGGCACATCAGGGTGAAAGCTACAGACCCTAGCACTTCCACCACGCACGTTATTTTCAGAGGGTTCGTGGAACGATGGGTGCAAGAATATCCTAGCGACAAAGACCAGGCGGCACGAATTGAATGCGTTGATGCTTTCAAATCATTATCCCTTGCCGCTTGTGATGGTTCCAGTGAATCGCAAGAAGGTTCAGGTGACCGAATAGCAAACTTGTTAGATCAAGCAGAATGGCCAAACGGAGGTTCAGCCGGAGCCACTTCTGTTGCAGGATATAGAGACATTGACGACACGGCAGACAACGAAAATGTGCCAGCAAAAACTTATGCGACGACTCTTGACGTTTTACTTCAATGCCAAGATATTGAGAACGCTGAAATCGGTTCGTTTTTTGTTTCTCGTTCCGGTGTTATGACTTTCAAAAACAGGACAAACAGAATCGCCGCCTTTGCTTCTATTGCCGGAACGTTCTCCGACAGCAGCACATCAGGAGGCAGAGTCAAATACCATCAACTTGATTTTGAGATGGAAGATTTAGATATCACGAATCGTATTAGCACAGAAATCGCTTCAGGTGCTTCTGGAACTACCCAGAACGACACCGACAGTCAAACCAAATACGGCATCAGGTCAAAGAGTGAAACCGGCTTGATGCTTACTGGAACTTCAGAAGCAAATTCTTGGGCGCAATACAACATAGGTCGTTTAGCGGAACCAGCAAACAGGGTGAAATCTATCACCCTCCAACCACAAGACCAAGACGCATTATGGGCAGTAGCTTTACAGGCTGAACTCGGCAACGCTTACACAGTAGAACGAACACCGGCGGCAGGAAACGCAATTAGCAACACGGTCATCTGTGAAAGAATTATTCATAAAGGCACCGGATCAAAATGGGTTACACAAATGGAAATGTCGCCAGCAGACACGGCAGGCTATTGGACCTTAGACGATGGTTCTGGAACTTATGCCGCCTTCTCTGAACTCGGAAATACGACTAGACTTTTCTTCTAAGGAATAAACATGACACAAATAAATTGGCAGTACCAGGTAAACAACAGGGCAGGCGGTTACATCGTCACAGCTACAGATTGGAACGATCTTGCTGGGAACTTTCGTGCGTTCATAGATCAGACGACAGGTTCAGGCACGACAGATAATTCAGCGCTGCCTATCGGGATAGATTTAGTGAATGACAGGGTTTATATTTCTGATCCAGATTCAACAACTCCTGAAGATGCAAACCACGCTGACACAACTTTATCTGTAGTTGGGACAACGACTCTTGCTGGTGCGGTGCGTATTAGTTCTGACCAAGACATTACTGATTTCACAGATGACACTAGAGGAATTGTGACGCTGTATAACAGCGATGGCGCGGTGGACGATTTTACTTGTCTTGATTTTGATGGGAATAGTACGGACCCAGCCGCACGCATCGGTATGAAATACACCGGTGGAGGTTCTGAACTTCACTTTGGTACTTCAAATGCTTATGGTGATGGCATAACAAATGACGCTTTAGTTATTGGAGTTGAGGGAGACATAACTATCAACGATGGTGACTTAACAATTAAGGATTCAGATTCAAGTGCTGATATTTGGATGGCTGGTGCTGCTTCGGGATACACACATGCAGCAATCATGTTGCAAGCAGGAGAGAATGGAACTTCTGGAACCGACAGAGGCACTGGAAATTATGGATTCAATCAAGCCAACGATACGACATGGTATTGGGGCAACCCTTACGCCTACTCAGACTCATGGCGAATTTGTAGAAAGTCAAGCACGTCAAGCCTTGCCACTGATGCCGCACACGGTGGAACTTACAAACTGTTCACAGTTCAGTCAAATGGTGACTGCATAATTGGTGGAGCCTTGTCTAAAGGATCAGGGTCGTTTGATATTCCACACCCAATCAAAGAAGGAGACTGGCGACTGCGACATTCATTCATTGAGGGTCCGCAGGCAGACAATATCTACAGAGGAACGGCAACGATTAGCGGCAGTTCAGTAACCGTAGATTTAGATGCTGTTTCAAATATGACAGCCGGAACTTGGGAAGCATTAAACACGAACGGTTGGGCGATGGTTGCAAGTTCAGGAAATGCTGTTGAATGGTCACTGTCAGGAAAGACGCTAACGATTACCGGACCAGACAAAGCAGTATGCAGTTGGCTCGTTATTGGAGAACGCCATGACGACCACATGAAGTCACAAAGTTCTATCGCAGACAGTAATGGAAAACTCATTACAGAATACGAAGGCGAAGATGAGAAAGCAGACATGAAACCATGAACGAACCAACAGCAACAATAGAAGAAGTATTCAACGAATTACAAACAACACCAGAGGGCAGGCAACATCTAGAACTCGCCACGCTTCGGGCGATAATAAAGAACCAGGCAACTCAAATACAGAACATGAACTGCGAATGCGAATCTTGTAACTGCCCTCCCAACTCAACAGGGAAACAAGAGGAAGATGAGCAACCTAACTAAATTACTCGCAGGCATCACAGCACTAATCACAGCAGCAGGCGGAATGATCGTAGCCTTAAGAGGAGGCGGCGAAGCTATGCCGCAACCAATCACTCAAATCATTATTCAGGACATCGGCGATTATCAAGAGTTCGTAGATAACACAACCGGCAACGTCGCGGAATACTACCAACACATGAAATAGAAAAGACCGGCCCGAAGGCCGGTCCAATCTGTCTCCGTAGGGAAGATTAGTTGCTGCCTTTGCGATAGCGTGCAAGTGATATAACTTTGGCAACACAATTTGGAATATAATTGTAGTTGTGAGCCATCATCTTTGCTGGGTTTTTATCATCAAAGATGTGTTCAGTTATTTCTCCGTCCAAATCAATTATCACTTTGAATTGTGGCTTGTTTGTATCTCTTACTGTTTCCATTTTACTGAAAGTCTTACCAGACTTTTCTGCTGCTGATCTTACTGTGTTCATTTGATTCTCCTTTTGAATCTCTGTTTGCTTCATGTCTCTAGTATGCCATAGGTCGGGGAAGGTTGCAACCTTTTAATACACATTATCTTATTAAATATCAACTAAACTATTTTCATGATCTCGTACACTACGATTTCTCGCAAGCGACGACGGAGACACGCCGATGTCCCGACCCTTCAACAATGGCTAATAGAAATCGGACACAAGCCAGGAATAGTGGATGGCGTATTTGGCAAAAAAGTTGAGCGCGCCGTTATCAACTTCCAAACAAACGCCGGACTCAAAATGGATGGGGTCGTATCTCAACAAACATGGGAAGCTCTCAAATGCGCGTTATCTATGGAACGTAATTTTGGAAGTCTTGAATCCAGAAAGCCGAAAGAGTTTAGAATCATTCCGAAACATGAATGGGGTGCCAGGCAACCGAAACAGACGGCACCTCTTTTGAAACATGTTCCGATTATTTATATACATCACACAGCCAGCCCTAGACCGTCTATCGCCGGAGAGTTCGCTGACGCTAGGCGGCACCAAGATCGGCACATGGATATAAATGGTTGGAACGATCTCGCATACAATTTTATTATTACTCCATCGGGCCGAATTATTGAAGGCAGAGGATTCGGTATAAGACCAGCCGGAAAAGGTTTAGGAGTTCGCAGATCATACGGAATAGTTTTTCAAGGATACTTTCACCCTCATGTAAATGAGAAACCGAGTGGCGTAGCTATTGAAGCTTGCGGTTGGTTGATTAAGAAAATGATTGACGAGGAATGGGTGATTCCAGAAGTTGAAATTATTCCTCATCGTCACATCGCAGGAGGAAAAACAGTATGTCCAGGCGATCACTTGTATAATTGTTTAGACGACATTAAGAAAGAAGCGTGCCTTCTATGAACCTTGACGAATTTGTTGAGAACGAAGATAACCGGCGACAACGTTGGGTAGATAATTTGCCGCAAGAAGTCCAAGACCAAATATTGAATTCGTCTATCGGTGCCGCACAAATTACCAGATGGTTAATCAACATCGGATACACAGATGCCACGCCTAGAAGAATTGACCCTCTCATAGAACAACGGAGAAGAAATCGTGGCTGATCTTGAAGATTTTGTAGAGGGAGAAGAACTCCTCAGCCAGGTCGCACGTTTAGAACGCAACGCAGTCAAGAACAAAGTTAATCTGGCTGCCGCTAAGAGCGACATAAAGAACCTCTCCGCTGAATTGGAAGCAGCAGAAGTACGACTTTCCGTTTATGAAGCAACAACTTCTCAAACGGCTCCTAAATGGCTCTCATTGAAAAAGCCGAAGAAGTCGTCAGCAATAGCTGTCGCAATGTTGAGCGACACACATTGGGACGAAGTAGTAAAACCCGAAGAAGTGGAGTGGGTAAATAAATATGACAGAGACATTGCAGAGAAACGCTTATACCGTTTCGTAGATAGAACAATCGCTCTCGCTAGAGATTATGTAACCGGACCAGTTGAAGTAACAGGCCTCACGTTGTTTCTTGGTGGAGATATGGTTTCAGGAGATATCCATGAAGAACTAACAGAATCAAACGAAGGAACGATGCTGGAAACAGTTGTGCATTGGACCGGACAACTCGCATCAGCTATAACAACTCTAACCGAGCATTTCGGCAAAGTTCACATCGCAGGCGTTGTCGGAAATCACGGCAGACGAACAAGAAAAAGCAGATCAAAAAGACGAGTACGAGACAACTTTGATTGGCTAATCTATCAGTCAGTTTCAACAATGCTAAAAGACGACAAACGAATCACGTGGCAAATACCAGAAGCGGCAGACACAGTAGTAAAGGTTCACGACACCAAATTCTTATTAACTCACGGCGACAAAGTTCGCGGCGGAGGAGGAGTCGGCGGTATCTGGCCACCAATCAAACGCATGCAGTTCAGATTAAAAGCAAATCCACAAACGGCGCACGACATCATGTGTATCGGTCATTGGCACCAGCTAGTCCTCGCTCCTTCCGCCGGTCTAGTTGTTAATGGTTCACCTAAAGGTTGGGACGAATACGCAGCCACTTCTGGTTTTGAGTTCCACGAACAAGACACCGCTCAATCTTTTATGCTAGTAACACCGGAGCATGGGGTAACAGTTTCAGCTCCTATTTTCTGCGTAGACAGAGCCGCAGAAGGCTGGTGAAACAACCGTTCCCCTTCTTCCAGTTGAGTGGCGTAGGGTTAAAGAAACTCCGGTTAAAGAAAAAGCATTTAAGCCTCGCATCGCTTCAAATGTTTGCCGGAATAAACTTACGACATGAAAGGCAAACATATTATGACCTTAAATCTCAAACAACTACGCGATGTTTTTGAACGTTCCATCGCAACATTTTTTCAAGCCGCAATAGGAGCGATAGGCACCAACAGCGTCATGAGTCTCGGTATTGAAAATTGGAAAATGGTAGTAGCCGCCGGAGCTTCTGCCGCTCTTGCAGTTATTAAAGGCTATATCGCCACCGTTATTCCGGTAGGCGACGACACCGCGAGCATGATATAAAAATATTCAGAATATTCAAAACTATTCGGAATCTTCAAAAATCTTCAAAAATCTTCAAAAATCTTCAAAGAGATTCGGAATATTCAAAAGATTCAAAAAGATTCAATGCGAAAGACCAGCAGCCAGGAGGTTGCGTGGTTTTTATTCAGAAACCCAGTTGCGATTCTGAAATCGTGGTTGCGTGGTTTTTATTCAGTAACCGAGTTGAGAAACCGAGTTGCGTGGTTTTTATTCAGTAACCGAGTTGCGTCGCAGGATATCCAGCGTGGCGCGTCGCAGGATCACCAGCGTGGCGGTTTTTATTGAATACGGCTTTTGCGTCGTTTTTATTCAGTAAGCGAGTTGCGAAACGCTTTTG
>TARA_R100001463_G_scaffold93186_1_pt1 | contig 10164 bp, 15 predicted proteins | sample TARA_R100001463 | Tara Oceans TARA_R100001463 (sample SAMEA2622242) | marine metagenome | biome: marine biome (ENVO:00000447); feature: deep chlorophyll maximum layer (ENVO:xxxxxxxx); material: "saline water (ENVO:00002010), including plankton (ENVO:xxxxxxxx)" | depth 40 m
TCTACTGTTAAATCTTGAGCAATATGCTCTGCAACTGTTTCAGTATTTGGATCAGCTATGTCAGCTTCTTTCTCTGTTTCGTCTTTATATATTTTATTTGTTCTAGTATTTCTTAACACTACTGTTGTAGTGCAATCTATTTTTAGTATATCATTATCCATTTTGTTGTGACCTGTCTATTAAAGCATAACTTACAACACCTGTTACTTCATTTGCTGTGTCTGCTTGCATCTTTATAACATCTCCTGCTTCTAAATTCAAGGTATTTACAATCATATTTGCCATACTTTTATTGAGCTGCGCATGACCTATTTCTGTATCACTACCACCAGATTTTTTTAAATATAGATCAGCATCTACGTTTGATGCATCCTGATGGCTAGCCTGTACTGTTTTTACAATTGCCACAGCTGATGTAGATATAGTTAATACTGTAGTTAAGTTGGTAGTTATTAAATCAAATGCTGCACTTTTATATTGTATGGTCATGATAAAAAGTAATTATATGTATCTTGTTCTTCTTTTAAATCTTCTTGAAAAGAAAAATTAAGTTGTTGTTTCATAGTTGTCATAGACTCAATAATTTGTCTTTGATTTTCAACACTATATTCTTGTACTGGTTCAGGTATATAATTACTTAATTTAGCCATTATCTTCTTCCATCTGGTTGAGCGTCCATTCTAAAACTACCATAACGCCATGTTTCACCTACAGCATCATTTTCTATTTTTAAAGATAGTAGTCTTCCTCTTGCCCTGGTATCTACTTTATCAGTAGATGATGTTATTGTAAAGGGACCTAAAGGCGAGCTTGCTTGAGTGCCCGACGGATAATCCGATATAAATAATGTTACCTTAGAGTTTCCCACTAAAAATTTATAGTCTGGCATAAATCTTCTCATAGACATAAATAATTCACCATCATCAATATCAAAATCTCCAGATCTTATAAAAGCATTAATTGAGGTTGTGCCTGAGCTATTGACTTGATCGTTTCCTGTTTCGTGTTGATATAAAATAGATGCACCATATTTATTAGTAACTCCTAGAATAGTAGAGAAAACAGGTGTTGCGGTTTTGTCATACTCAGTAGCAAAAGGTTTATTAAAGACCCCTTGATCACTATAAGAAGTTCTACTTAATGATGAAGTAGTCCAAACATTTTCTTGATAATTGTAAGTCACACATCTGTCAATTTGTGTTGATCCTGATTTTGGATAAAACCAATTTACTTCTGTATAAAGAGAATTAGGTGAAGAATAAATAATATCGTTGTTGCCAAAGTTGAGGCCTAAATTTCCATTTTGTGTTGTAAATACAAAGTCTTCAACTAAACAAGGTAAAGCTTTGACAGTACCATCATACACAAAAAATCCACCTTCATTAGACATCCAATAAATAGCACCGTTAACATAAGAAGCTGCATGTTGACTAATACATCCACAGTTAGTGCCAACTTGTCTAACACTAAAAGTAAAAGGAGGACCCACAAATTGTATTACATAAGCAGCAAGATCTGTTAATACAAAAACATAATCTTTACCTTGTAAAGCTGCTCTAATCTCATTACCTGTATCTAATCTAAATGTACCAGCAGTGTTAGTAGCGGTTGGTGCATATGTATTTAAATCTTCTTGATTAGAAAATCTTACAAACATAGGGTCTTGAGTTGTTGCATTACCAATTGTTGTTTCAGTTCCAAAATGAAACAAATGTCTATCTCGGTCAGATACTAATGTAAATCTACTAGCTGTTGGGTTAGCCGAAGTTGAAAAAACAGGAGTAGATTGCGAGGCTCGAATACTTCGAGCTGAGGATGCTCCCGCATTCCATGTAAAGGTTCTGCCATCAAATATAGTTGCCACTAAAACTTGACCAAAATTATCTAAGGACCAATTTCCTGGAGCTAAAGTTACATTAGTTGTAGATCGTTCCGTACCCCAGGTATCGTCTCCCCATGTAGATGTACCCCATCCATAACCTGCAGTTTGAAAGGTTGGTCCTATTTGAACATAAGGGTTAACAGTTGCTGCACCTGCTGCAGACATACCAGCTCCTCCTTCAGCACGCGATGCTTGTATTGTAAATGTGCTTGAACTAGGGACAGTTAATATTTCATAAACTTGTTCTAATTCCGCTGTTGTAAAATCTGATGCACCTGTAACACTTACCCCTGATAACGTTATGTATCTTCCAACACCTAATCCGTGAGATGCTTTATTTATAGTTACAGTATTTGAACCATTAACAGTTGATATGGTGCAGCCAGTAATAGCTGTATCTAAAGGAGTAATGTCATAAAACTCACTTTCATAATATAGAAATAAACCTTGTGATGTACCTAGAGCTGCATATTTTTCACCGGCCAAAGATGACCAAACTAATTGCGCTCTAACTACACCCGGTGCTGTTGAAGATGCCGTGGTTAATTGTTGCCATCCACCTATTTTTTCAGGGGCGGTATATCTAAAACGTACAAAATCTCCATCTATCCATTGTCCAGGAAGAGCAGAGGGTACACTTTGTTTATTAAAACCAGCAGCGAAATTTACTTTTTTTAGGGCCATACTTGTGTTATATAATATTTATGAATATAAAGAAAGATAGAATATATAAGGTTTTATGCTAACTCAACCATTTTTTCCAGTGATGATAACCACGGATAAATATGAAAAGAATGAAGATCTGTGTAAAGAGGTAGCTGACTATTGTGTAGATACATCCAAAAAAAGAAAAAAAGACATTGCTACAGGTTGGATATCAAGTTCAACTTTTAATACACTAGACCTGTTAGATATTCTTAAAGAAGAAAAATTTAAAGATCTCAACGATTGGGTTTTTAAAACAGCAAGTGTTCATGGTAATTTGATGGGTTATCCAAAACTCAGACCTAGAAGTGGTTGGTTTAACGTATATTATAAGTATGATTTTCAAGAGTTTCATTCACATTCTATGCACCATGTTTCATGTATTTATTTTTTAAAATCAAATCCAGAAAAAGATGCAAGAGTTTTTTTTGCATCCCCAATATATGATTTACCAACTAAACCACAACCAAATGAAAATAATGCTTTAACCTGGGACAAAGTAATTTATACACCTTCACAAGGCACTTTAATTGTTTTTCCATCTTGGCTAAGACATTGCGTTGAAAGACAAGAAAGCGATGGACCAAGAATTAGTGTGGCTTATAACTTTGATTTATGTTCTTAAAAAATTTTACTATATATACGGAGCATTGGGATAAAGATATATTAGAAGAATATTTTACTATATTTCCTAAAAACTTACCTACGTATTACAAAACTATACCTACTAAGTATTTTGATCCAGGTATTGGTAAATTCTTAGAATCACACAGAACTATTAAAACTTGTTCGGGTTTTATGAATTTATATAAAAGATCTATGCTTGTATCGTCTCCCTGTGATATTGAGATTGTAGTAGATAAAAATAGAAAGGCTACAGCATTTGTCGGCAAATATAGTAACAAACATAATTTAGTTCATCAACATTCAATTGCACAACACTCACAATATGTTCCAAGTCATGTAAATCTTGATTTTACTTTAAAATTTACCTTCGGCTGGTATTTAGATTGTAAAAAAGAATCAGTAGTGATACACTCTCCTTCATGGCATTTTCCTAAATTTCAAGTTGTGCCTGGAATTATTGGTGGCCATGAAGAGTTAAATTTTTTTATGAATGTTTATAAAGATCAAGATCATATCCTTATAAAACAAAATGACCCTTTGTTTTTAGTGACACCATGTACTAATAAATCATTTAACTTTAAATTAAAAAATAGAAAACAATCTGAATTTGAAAGGAGGAAAGGTGATCTCGTTTTTACAAACTTTAAAAAATTTGTTAAAGAATCCGTCTTCAAAAAAAATTGAATTTACTTTGATGGATAAAGCAAAGATAGAACATACAACTGAAAGTTTTTGGTTGCCGCCAACTCAAGCTATGAAACAAATGCCTAGTTGGTATAAAAAAATGGCAACTTATAATCAAGGATTAATTAATCAACCAACTGTTAAAAAATGTCCTCCAATTTTAGAAATGTATAGACATGGATATATTATTCCTAATTCAGTTGATATTACAATCAAACAAGTAATAGGAGAAAAAGGTTTTGATAGTTTTTTATATGAATATCCTCAAAACTACGCTGGTGAAAATTTAATAAGTGGTCATTCAAGACAACAGGTTCACGCTGTGCCTCTTATAGATAAATGGAAATCTCATGCAGCTAATAAATATAATAATCCTTGGCTAATAAAAACTCCTCCAGGTTATTCAACTTTATTTTTAAACCCTTTGATAAATGATGTGCCAGATACATATTATGCCTTTGAAGCCATAGTTGATACAGATAATTGGCATGAGGTTAATTTTCCATTTGTTGTAAATTGGAATAAAATTAGTCCAGGTGGTGAGTATGTATTTAAAAGAGGTGATCCTATTGTTTTAGCAATTCCATTTAAAAGATCTGATTTTCATTTAGAAGTAACATATGACAATAAGAAATTGAATAAAATGCATAAAAGACATGCTGTTGAAAAAGGTATGAACTTTAGCGACTTTTATAAAAAATTAAGTAAGAGAATTAAATTTTAATATGAAAACACATTTATTTGAACAAGTTATTTGTCCTAAAGAACTTTATTGGTTATACACAGAACTATTAGCTACGCACGGATGGACTATTAATGCACATGCAAGACCTGCACCAGGGATAGACAGGATATTCCCAACTATAGGTAATCTTCATATTGAAAAAGGTTTTAAATGGTTTGAGTATTTTCAAGGTTTAGTTTTTAGAATCAAACAAAAAGCAGATAAAAAAAATATTGGTATGAATTACAACATAGAAAGAATATTTATTAACGCTACCTTTTCTGATTCAATAACAAAACTACATTCGGACAATGATGGAGAAAGACCTGTCCATAGTTTACTTGTATTTCTAACACCAGTTTGGCAAGATTCTTGGTTAGGTAGTTTTAAAGTTGATGGGGAAGAATTTAAATTCAAACCAGGTAATGTTGTATATTTTGGTTCAAATGAATTTCATGTTGGAGATGTTCCAATTAAAGGATGCCCTTGGATAAGATTAACAGCAAATATTGTTTTGGGTTAAGCGTTTTCTTTAAAACGTTCTTGTAGTTCTGTAATTACACCATCTATTTCTATATTTAATTCTGGAGTAAATCTAATGTTTTTTGGTTCAGAACTCGCATGATCTTGAGGTATGTCTCTAAGTTTTTTTCTAAATTCAATTAGATGTTCTTTCTCTCCTGCTTGAAAAGGAAAATCTTTAGCAGTAATGTATTGATCTAAATATCTTATAAATGAATTTCTTTCAGATCTAACCCTATCCCAATTGTCATATCCATCTCTTTCATAATAAGGTAAAGCATTAATTCTTTGTTCTTCAACATAGTCTGCTTCAGCATGATCTATAAATGCTTGAAAATTATCAGGAATAGACGTTAGCATTTCGTGTGGTGTGCCATTATCTAAATATTCAATTTCACCTGAATTTGTTTCAGTGTCAAATCTAAAAACATTTATATCTGCACTTGGAGCTGGAGTATAGTCAGGAAATCTCTTTGTACGATCATCTATCGTTACTGCCATGTCAGGTACACAAATTTGATATTTAGTCATATTAAGTTTTAATTATAAAATAAGTTTCTACAAAAGGTTGTGTAGGATCTATAGTACCTGCTGAAGTATTATGGTTATGGGAGCCACTACTACCTGCTGATGACCAAGTGTAGTTTCCTTGGTATCTCATACTGTTACTGTTATTACCAAATCCAATTCCATCAGAACCTCTCTTTGGAGCACCTGTGTGATTGTGACTTGGAATGGTATTTTGCGATAAAGATGTGTTTGCCATTGATACTGAGCAAGTCTGTGAATTTGAACCTGCGTTTGTACCTAGGTTTCCTGATTTACATTGAGGAACTTTGTCTTTTATGTCTGGTACGTTGAATGTTGATGAACCATTTCCAGCTCCGTAAGTTGTTCCAATAACGGCGAAAAGTGCAGCGTATGTTGATCTTGAGACTGCACTACCATCACAATCTAAATATCCAGTAGGAACACTTGAAGAAGGCCAAGGTATAATTGTACCAGTATCTACAAGTACAATACCTGTAAGATTTGCGCCGTCAAAATCATATTTTGTTGCTTCATATGTTGCCATTTGTATTCCTTATCTTAAGCAGGTAAACCTATAATAACACTTTTAGATCCATCTGCTGCTTCTAAAATTACATCACCTTCATAAAAAGAAATATTTTTTGGTTCCTCGCTCGAATAATCTGCTGGTAAATTTCTTAAATTAATTCTGTAAGTTAAATATTCTGCTTTTTTCTCATCAGATAAAGGTGAATCTTCTACTTGTGACCAGTCACTATCTCTTAAGTATTGGTCTCTCATTCCTCTTACTCTACCCCAACTATTAAACTCTGCTGCCTCTTGGTCAAGAATAGCTTGTTTTTCAGCTGCGTGTGCATCAATAAAAACTTGGACATCTGATAACTCACATGGAGCATGAGGTGTTCCATCATTATATTCAACTTCACTTAAATTTGGTTTTTCACTATCGTATTGATACGCATGAACATTTGCAGGTACAGAATTCCAACAAGATTGACTAGTCATGTTAGTGTAGCCGTTTCCGTCTACTACCACTGTCTTATCCTCTACTATTACTGATACCTTCATTTTTTCTCCTAAGTTTTAATTACGTAATTTATATCAATTGTTGGCTGAAGTAAAGAGACACTTGCAGAACTCGCAGAGTGAGTATGAGAGCTCCCTCCACCAGTGTTATTTCCACTTTGTGTGCTTGTCGTAGGGCACTGGTTTCCGTTGGACCCTGTATTTCTATTAGACGAAGAAACTGTTACGTGAGAGTGACTCGGTAACGTATTATTACTAATAGTGGTACTTCCAGCATTTACATTCGAAATGTTAGAGTTATTTGCTCCACCTGTGCTTGCTAAAGCTTTTCCATTTGATTTACCAACTACAATTCTATCAGACAGATTTGGAACATTAAAAGTTGATGAGCCATCTCCTGAGCCATAAGTCGTGCTTATTACTGCAAACAATGCGGAATAAGTAGATCTCGAAACTGCAGCTCCATCGCAATTCAAATAGCCTGTTGGGGCACTTGCAGTTGGCCAAGGTATGATACTTCCAGTATCAACTCCAACTAGACCTGAAATATTTGATCCATCGTAATCGTATCTAGATGCTTCATATGTTGCCATTTTTTATCCTATGTCTTAATTATAAAGTTTAAAGCTATGTAAGGTTGTAAAACTGTTACTGCATCTCCACCGTTTAAAGTGTGTGAGTGTGCACCTCCATTACCTGTACTGCTTGAGTTTCTGTTTGCTGAAGTTCTTCTTGCTCTGTTTCCATTTCCACTACTGAGGTTGTAGTCAGCATTGTCACCAATAGAGCCCACTGAGTGAGTATGGTTACCCATTTGAGAAGTAGTAATGGTATGGTTAGCTAAGTTTCCCGAGTTAGGTGAAACTGTATTTGCTCCTCCAGTTGTCCCAACGTTTGAGTTGTTACTTACAGATTTAATATTTCTATCCTGAGAATCAGGAACGTTGAACGTAGAGGATCCATCCCCTGATCCATAACTAGTTCCAATTACTGCGAATAATGCAGAATACGTACTTCTTGATACTGCTGCTCCATCACATGGTAAATAACCAGTAGGCGCAGTTCCAGTAGACCATGGAATAATTGTGCCAGTAGATAGACCTTGGATACCGGTAATAGCCGCTCCATCGAAGTCGTATTTTGTAGCTTCGTATGTTGCCATGGATTATTTCTCCCTATATGTCCAACCGGTAGTAGCGTCTCCTGAATAAACTAAAGAGAAGCCTGCACCTTGTGTGTTAACTACTAGGTCGGCCGCTGAATTAGTTATGTTAGAAGAGTTTCTTCCAACAGTTAATGCGTTTGAATTAAAATCGTATCCTTTGTCAATAACAGATACTTCGTCTCCAGCACTAGGAGATGCAGGTAAAGTTAAAGTAAATGCTCCGCCGCCTGTATTTGCTAAAATTTGTGCACCAGGTTGAACTGTTTCAGAAGCACTAATTGTTCTCCATACTTTTTCTTCAGAACCTTTATACACATTAGTTCCATCTGACCATAACTGATAAGTATGTCCTTCGCATAAAAGAATACCTGTACCGGAAGAAGTTTTAAAAGTTAAAGTGTAACCTGCATGGTTACAGCTATCTAAAACAGTATATGTTTTTTCTACAGAATCTGGAATAGTAACATTTACATTTGCAGCAAGTGTTCCAGTTAATTTAATAACTTCGTTCTTACCATTTGATACTGCACCATTTGTAAATGTTAAAGCTCTACTGGCGTTAGTTACGTTGAACGCATCATAACCACCAATAGCTTGTTCAAGAATTAATAAGTTTGTATTTGTAATCTGTCCCCAAGTTCCTGAATTTTCTCCAGTTGTTTGGACTGTTAATTTTAAACTAGCTGATGTTGAATTTGCCATTTTTTAAATTCCTTATAATAGTATTTTATAAAATTTATGCAGCGGTGTCAACTTCTGTCCAAGTAGGTGCTGTGCCTGTATTTACCTTGGTCCATTCCACTGTTTTAGGGCTTCCTAGTTCCATTGTCAAGCCAATTCCTGTTAATACAGCTAGTGAATCTGGTGCTGTTGCAGTTCCTTCCTGCATAGTCATTGCTTGACCTGTTAAATCTACTAAAGTATTTGCATCTAAAACAGCTGTGCCAAGAGCTGCTGTCATAGGTAAAGCTGTTGCAGTGACATTTGCATCTCCAGTAACTGTTGGAGCATTTTCTTGCATAGTCATTGCTTGACCAGTAACCGCAACATCGACATCAGTAAAAGCAATAACAGTTCCCTCTGCTGCCGTCATTGCTTCACCAGAAACTGTAGCAAATGTGTTTGCGAGTGCGGTTGTTGTTCCAAGATTAGATGTTAAAGCTTGACCTGTAATATCAACATTTGCGTTTGCAGTAATTGAAACAGAATCTAGATTAGAAGCTAAAGCTTGACCAGTTACAGGAACATTAGCATCTCCTGTAATTTCCGTAACATTTCCTAGTGACATAGGTAAAGGGAATGTTCCAACAATTCCACCTGTTGTTGCCTCTACTCCAATAGGGATATTAAATGTAGCTGGACTTAATGTTGCAAAAGGTGCTTCACCGAAAGCTGTTAATGTATCGTTAGTAGGATTACTTTCTTGTAAAGTTAATTCAAAACCGGTTACATTAATTTCTTGATTTGATGATTGTGTAAGGGTTCCCTCTGCTGCAGTTAAAGCTTGACCTGTTAGATCAACACGTACTAAAGAAGATCCGTTTGCTGTTCCTAAAGTGCCTGTTAATACTTGACCTGTAACAGGTACGTTTGCATCAGCTGTAATAGCAGGAGTATTTTCCTGCATAGTCATTTCTATACCTGATGGATATGCAATTACACTGGATTCTTCTGCACTAAAAGGTGCCTCTGAATATGCGGTAACTCCTAGGGCCATGGATTAGGCTCCTGTTTTTTGTTCTTCTTTTTCTTCTTTAGCTAATTCTGGTTTTAATAAATCAGAATAATGTTTTTGTAAAACTTCTAAATCAATAAACTCAATGTTTACTTTATTTTTTTTAGCAACAATATCTTGAAGCTTTGACAAATACACTTTACCTTGATCAGATAAATTTTCACTATCATATTCTTTTTTGTCAAAAATAAAAATCATTAAATTCCCCAACCACCTGTAACAAAACCAGCGTCATTATTAAAACCTGAGTTGTTAATATTACCTTTAGTTAATTTTTTTTGATTATTAGAAGCATCAACTACAACAAAGAAATCTCCATCACCGTTTGAGGTGGACGTTGTAAGTTCAGAAAGATCTACATCTATTTGATCTGCTTGTATGTCAATTAAGTTTCCGGCACCAACATTTAAAGTTACATCACCAGATGACCCTCCACCTGTTAAACCAGATCCTGCTGTAACAGCAGTTATATCTCCAACTGTTGGAGTTTGGAAAGATGGCTGTGCCCCAGCTCCGGCTGAAGTTAAAACTTGTCCAGCACTACCTGTTGCTATTGCAACTGG
>TARA_R100001463_G_scaffold68_2_pt1 | contig 10134 bp, 15 predicted proteins | sample TARA_R100001463 | Tara Oceans TARA_R100001463 (sample SAMEA2622242) | marine metagenome | biome: marine biome (ENVO:00000447); feature: deep chlorophyll maximum layer (ENVO:xxxxxxxx); material: "saline water (ENVO:00002010), including plankton (ENVO:xxxxxxxx)" | depth 40 m
AGCTTAGTTGAAAACATCAATAAACGTAAGAAAAAAGGCATTAGCCGAACAAAGAAGAAAACGACAATTTCTCCTAAAGCTTACAAGGATATGCAAAATAAATGGAAGAAAAAGAAATGAACATTCCTACACAGTTTTTTATCCCATGTTCTAAATGCATAACTTACAAAGAGTGCGAACTGCAAAGAAAGTGTCTTAAAACATAATGGCAGTAGAAAAATCAATCGATCAACAAATGCTTGAAGAGCAGGTTTCTGAACTTACTGGTGAAGACAAAGAAGTTATGCCTGCAGATGAAGCTCCTATGGAATCTGAAGAAGCAGTTGTTGTAGAAATGGAAGACGGAAGTGTCGAAATAGAACTAGAGCCAACTTCAGAGAAAGATGTAACAACGGCTAAGTTTGGGGAAAACATAGCAGAATATTTAGATGAGGAAGTTTTGCAGGAAATAGCTTCAGAGCTTATCGCATCTTACGAAGAAGACAAGGCATCTAGAGAGGAATGGGTCACCACTTATACGGAAGGTCTGGAACTACTGGGTATAAAATCCGAAGAACGGACAACCCCCTTCTCAGGGGCGTGTGGTGTAACCCATCCTATCCTCTCTGAAGCGACTATACGTTTTGTCAGCCAGTCCATGATGGAGATTTTCCCTGCTTCTGGACCGGTAAAGACTAAAACAGTTGGAAAAATTTCAGACGAAATTCAAGCTCAATCCAAAAGGGTAGAAAACTACATGAACTACCTCTTAACCCATGAGATGGCTGAATATCGTTCAGAAACAGAACAACTACTATTTCACCTTTCATTAGCAGGATCAGCCTTTAGAAAAGTATATTATGATCCTCATCTAAGAAGACCATCTTCGGTCTTTGTTCCTGCAGAGGATTTGGTAGTAGCTTACAACACTACAGATCTTGTTACTTCCTCAAGGCATACCCATGTCATGCAGAAATCAGACAATTTTGTCAGAAAATTACAGGTCAACGGCTTTTACAGAGACATAGACCTTACTGAAGCTACTGAAGGAGTATCGGATGTCAAAACCAAATACAATGAACTTACAGGGGTTACCGAAGTTAGTGAAAGCGACCTCCGAACCATCCTCGAAGTCCATTGCGAACTCGAAATCGAAGGATATGAAGATCAAGACGAGAACGGAGAAGCCACAGGTATCGCTCTCCCCTACATCGTCACAATCGATGAAGCAAGCAATGAAGTCCTTTCGATACGGAATAACTATGCCGAGGAAGATGCATTAAAGCAGCCTTTACAGCATTTTGTTCACTACAAATTTCAGCCTGGTCTTGGATTTTATGGGTTTGGACTGATCCATCTCATAGGAAACATAGCCAAGTCATCAACATCGATCTTGCGTCAGCTTATTGATGCAGGAACACTATCTAACTTGCCTGCAGGATTCAAAGCAAGAGGACTAAGAATTAAAGGGGATGATACCCCAATTGCCCCTGGTGAATTTCGAGATATCGATCTTCCAAGTGGAGCAATAAGAGACAATCTTATGCCCCTACCCTTTAAAGAACCTTCAGGAACTCTAGCTCAACTGCTAGGCGTTCTAGTAGAGGAAGGGCGAAGATTTGCATCTATAGCCGACTTACAAGTAGGTGATGGTAACCAAGAAGCACCTGTCGGTACGACATTAGCATTAATTGAACGATCTATGAAGGTAATGTCGGCTATACACGCAAGACTACACGCAAGTATTAAGAGAGAGATAGGCTTACTATCAGATATTATCTGTCATTGTATTGAAGAATATCCATACGAAGAAGACGGAAATCCTAAAGAAGACTTTAATGAGAGGGTCGATATTATCCCTGTATCTGATCCCAACGCAACGTCCTTTGCCCAAAGAATGATGCAACAACAAGCTGCTATGCAAGTAGCGGCACAAGCACCACAACTTTACGATCTCAAGGAGCTTCACAGAAGATTTCTTACAACTGCAGGACTAGAGGATATTGAGAAGGTTCTTCCAGATCAAGACGAAATTCCTCCTTATGATCCAGTAACAGAAAACGCCAGAGTTATCGGTGGTGGCCCAATCAAAAGCTTTGCCTACCAAGACCACGATGCTCACTTGTCGGCTCACATGAGCCTAATGCAGTCTCCAGAAATGGCTAAACATCCTATGGCTCAACAAGTACAGGCAGCTATGAGTGCTCACATTTCTGAACACATGGCTCACAAGTACCGAAATGAAGCCGAAAAGATGATGGGAGTTCAGCTTCCACCTCTTGAAGATAAAGAAAAGAAAGGTCTGCCAGAGCAAGTTGAAGCTCAAGTATCAAGAAAAGCTGCCGAAGCAGCAGCCCAAATGACTGGAAAAGCTCAACAACAAGCCGTTCTTGAGAGACAAATGCAAGCTGCTCAAGATCCAGTTATTCAGCAACAACAAGCAGAGCTTCAAGTTAAACAAGCTAAAGTTCAGCAAGAAGCTGAAGAGGCCAAGCTAGAAGCTAAAACGGACATTGAGAAGACTAAGATGAGGAACGCTCTAGAAAGGGAGAGACTAGCACAGCAAAAAGATCTAGCCGAGGCCAAGATGCAGGTGGATCTTATTAAGGCAGACAAAGCAAATAAGAATGTCATCTAACTAAGGAGATTATTATGTGGATGCCAATGTTACTCATTTGTACGTCAGTTTATGCAGAATCCTGTTGGGTTGTGACCAGAAACAAGCAAAGTGAAATGTTACCAAATAAAGAAGAATGCTTCGAAGTCTCAATAGAGAAAGCAAAGATAGCTATGAAAAGTCCTACTGTTTATCGTGTGAAGCCTATGTGCCAAGAAATTTTGCTAGGAATTGACACTTAATGGAAGAAGAACTTAGAAAAAAAATACGCCAAATGATGAACGACTTAACAGATACAGTCGCATTAGGTGGAGCTAAAAATTTTGAAGAATACAATCGTTTAGTTGGTCAAATAGAAGGACTGGCGATTGCAGAGCGTGAACTATTAACGCTCATGGACACGGCTGAAAGAGAAGATTAGTCGCATAGGGGGGTCTCCACAATAAAGGAGACAAAATGTCATCAAGTTCAGTGTATTCCACTGCTGATATCGTCATCCCAGATGACGCACCAGTGCCAACCGGATATCACATTCTGGTTGTCGTTCCCAAAGTAGAGGAACAAACGAAAGGGGGGATAATCCTTCCTTCCGATATCAAGGATAGAGAAGATATCGCTTCTATAGTAGCAAAAGTAGTTACTCTAGGAAACAACTGCTACCCAAGCGAAGATCATCGTTTCCGTGGGAAACCTTGGTGTAAGCAAGGCGATTGGGTGGTTTTATCTAAGTATGTCGGTCATCGCTTTGAATACGATGGCGTAGAAATGAGAATTATCAATGATGATTCCGTTCTCGCTGTTATTTCAGACCCAACTAAAGTTTCGAGGACTAACGCATGAGTACAGAAAAAGTAGAAAATCAAATAGAAGAAGAGGTTCAGGAAGAGGTGGAGGTAGATGTCAAGCTTGAAGAAGCAGATACTCCTACTCAAGAGTCCTCTAGTGAAACACAGGAAGATCAGAAGAATGATGAACCTGTCGAAGCTTCAGCAACGACTGAAGGAGAAGAAGCTGAACAAGGTGGTGGGAAGCAAGGAAAGACTAAGTTTCAGAAAAGAATTGATGAGCTTACGAAACGCCAACGAGAAGCTGAAAGACAGAGAGATGAATACTATAATGTCGCTCAAAAGGTTCTCAACGAGAATAAAGACCTCAGAGACAGAGCAACAAAATTCGGACAACTCGGAAGCACCGAATTTGAAAATCGAATTACGAGCGAAGTTGAATCAGCAAAAGCAGCCTTCAAAAAAGCCTACGAAGAAGGTGACGCAGAAAAAATAGCTGAATCTCAACAAAAGATGATGGAAGCTACGGCTCAGAAATCCCAAGTAGGACAGATTAAAAGAGCAACGGAACAACTCGCTCAAGAGAAACCAGTAGAGTTAAAAGCCCCTCCAAACTCAAAAGCTTTGGAATGGGCAGGAAGAAATTCGTGGTTCAACAAGGATATGGTTATGACAAACGTAGCCTACACTATCCATGACGAACTAATACGAAGTGGAGTTCAAGCTGACTCTGACGAATACTACAATCAGTTAGATCAGAGAATTAGGAATGAACTCCCCAATAAATTCCAAGAGGACAACTCGGACACCTCAAGGGAAAAACCTAACGTGAGACCACAAAACATTGTTACTCCTGCAGGGAATAACGTGTCGAGTAAATCACGCAAAGTCCGACTTTCGCCATCACAAGTTGCTGTGGCCAATCGACTAGGTGTAAAACTCGAAGACTACGCCAAAGAATATGTCGCTCTAAATGATAGTTAGGAAATACTATGACTGAATCGCAAAAATCAAATCGTTCACCTCGCTCTGTAGAGAAGAGAGAAAATGAGGTACGCAACCAAGACTGGACACCTGCTAACCTTTTGCCAGATCCCCATCCAAAAGATGGGATATCGTTTAAGTGGATAAGGGTTTCATCTATGGGGGTAGCTGATCCTACGAATTACTCAAAGAAAATTCGTGAGGGATGGCAACCTGTTCCTATAGAAGAAGTTCCTGAATTAGCACATCTTGTTATCGATCCTAATCCAAAGTTCGAGGGCAAGCTAGAGGTCGGTGGATTACTTCTCTGTAAAATGCCTTCATCAATGACAAAACAACGCAATGATCATTACTTGCAAAATAGTAAAGATGCACAATCTTCCGTTGATAATAATTTAATGAAGGAGAGCAATCCTCGGATGCCGATGGATAAGCCTACCAATACAAGTAGGGTTTCTTTCGGACGAGGGTAATTTTAAACCTTAAAATGAAGGAGGTAGATCTATGTCTACTACAAGTGCTCCTCGTGGTTTAAAGCCTATTGGCCTTCTTGGAGGTATGCCTTTTGCAGGTTCGACTATGGAAATAGCTATTAAGTCTGGATATGCAACAGCAATCTTCAATGGTGATATAGTAGGTTACGCTGACGTAACGAACTCAACTGACGATGGTTATTTGGTTCGTGAAGCAGTGGCAAGCGAGGTTAACCCTATTGGTGTGTTTTTGGGATGTTCTTACACAGATCCAAATACTAACCAACCAACTCACTCTCAACATTATCCCGGTGGTATTGCCGCTTCGGATATTAAAGCTGTAGTGAGTATAAATCCAACCACTCTTTATGAAGTACAAGCTGATGGTGCAATCGCCCAGACATTACTAGGGCAAACCATTGACATGGTACAAACTTCAGCCGGTAACACAACTACCGGAAATAGTGGTATTCAAGCAGATCAGTCAACAGCTGCCATAACAGGCAAATGTTGGAGGATTGTAGACTTCGTTGATCGTCCGGGTTCTTCAGTTGGAGACACCTATACCGACATCGTGGTGATGATGAACCAAGCTGAACACGCCTTGTTGGCGGCAGCTATTACTTAGGGGGTACAGTAAATGGCTATATCAAGATCCCAATTACTGAAGGAACTACTGCCTGGTTTGAATAGTTTGTTCGGTTTAGAATATAAGTCTTATCCAGAAGAGTGGAGATCCATGTTTGAGGTTGAAAACTCTGATAGGTCTTTTGAAGAAGAAGTCAAATTATCTGGCTTCGGTATGGCAGGAACTAAGGATGAAGGTTCTGCGATTACTTATGATGATGCACAAGAAGCTTACACAAGCAGATACGTACACAATACTATCGCTATGGGTTTCTCGTTAACTGAAGAAGCAATCGAAGACAATCTTTATGCTAGTCTTTCTGCTAGATACACCAAAGCTCTCGCAAGAGCCTTCCAACATACGAAGGAAGTTAAGGGAGCTGCAGTCCTCAACGAAGCCTTTACTGGCCAAGTTGGTGGTGATGGTAAATCCTTGTGTGCTACAGACCATCCATTAGTAAATGGTGGAACTAACGGCAACGAGCCTTCCACACCAGTCGATCTCAACGAAACATCGTTGGAAGCGGCTATTATCAGTATTGGTAAATGGACTGATGAGCGTGGTCTTAAAATCGCAGCTAGACCAAAGAAGTTGGTCATACCTTCTGACTTGCAATTTGAAGCTGAAAGAATCCTCAAGTCTACTATGAGGAGTGGGACAGCCGATAATGATGTTAACGCTCTTGCGTCTACATCTGCAATACCAGGTGGTTACATGGTAGCACATCACTTAAGTGATCCAGATGCTTGGTTCTTAATGACCGACATCCCTGGGGGACTTAAGCATTTTGTACGTGCTCCTATGAAAACTTCTATGGACGGAGATTTCGAGACTGGTAATACAAGATACAAAGGGCGTGAGAGATATTCTTTCGGATACTCTGATCCTCTAGGTGTTTTTGGTTCACCAGGAGCTTAATCACAATTTAGATAGAGTGGGTGACTTGATTGTCACCCTCTCTTGGTTTTCTTGACAGTTTTTAACTGACTAACCCATTAGACAAGAAGGAATTATATTATGGGAACTACTACTTTCTCTGGCCCAATCAAGGCAGGATCTGGATCAAATATCGGATCAGCCGTGATGGCTCAATCTAAAGTCATCGACATAATCGGTGCGTCTGTGACAGATCAGGTGTGTGCAACCATCCCTGCTAATTCGCAGATTATAGACGTAATTGTAAACGTATCTACTGTTTCAAATGATGGTGGTACGGCAACTGTAAGCGTGGGAACGTCAGCCGATCCCAATGCATTTATTTCTGCACTAAACGTCAAAGCACTTGGAACTACACATGGAACTCTGGATACAGAAGCCACTGATGTTGGAACAAGTGATCTTCAAATCCTTGCTGATACTGCAATGGCAAATGGTGATGGAACGACAGGAGCAGCTACTGTAACTGTGATGTACATCCAAAACAACAACTTATCATAGGTGGATTAAATGGGTCTTATTACAGCAACAACTGTCACGGCTGATGGGGTCGCAGTCAATTCGCCAACAAGAGTTAAGAAGCTTTACTATATCTACGGAACTGGTGCAGGATCAATCGTTCTCAAGGATGGTGGTGCAACTGGAGATACACTCCTTACTATGACCATCCCTACAACTGCGACAGGTGAAGCTTCTGGTTCAATAACAATTCCAGAAGGTGGAATAAAATTTAATACAAATGTTTATGTCGATGTAACCTCGGTTTCATCAGTTACAGTGTTTCATGGCTAATATAATTGATTCAGGAGTGATTATGGCAGAGCGTAGTGGCATTAATCGTCAAGAAAGCGTTGCTGTGGCTATAGCTAGGCTTGAAGAACGTGTGGCCAGTATGCACGAAGACATGAACGAAATGAAAACTGACATTACAGAACTTAGAGCGACTGCCAATCGTTGGAAAGGTGCGTTCTGGGTTCTTGTAGGTTTAAGTGGTGCTTTTGGAGTTGTCGCTAATTTTATTATGGGGTGGCTCGGTAAATAGTTTTTATATCTTGGGAGGGATGAAAAATCGAGCCGATAACAATGGGATTAATGGCACTAGCTGCCGTTAAGAAAGGTATTTCTGTAGGGAAGGATCTAACTGCACTAAGCAAAGATCTTGGAAAAATATGGGATGCCATAGACAATGTAAACGTAAAACATAAAACAGCGTCAAAGGGGAAAGGTGGTGCATCCTCAAGAGCCTTAGATACGTACATGGCTACTGTACAGGCTAGAGATTTAGAGGATCAGCTTAAACGAGTAATTATGGAAACTCGTGGGATGAAGGGGTGGAAAGAACTCCAGAAAATTCGTGAGCAAGTTCTCAAAGAAGACAGAGAGGGAAAAGCTGAAGCTTTAAAAAGAAAGCATCAGAGAGAGTACTACATCTCAATTTTCTTAGGAATAGCCTTAATAGGTTTTGCAGTATGGGGATTAGGTTACTTTGCTGTGTATCTAAAGGAGACCACCAATAATTAAGGAATTATTATTTATAACCATAATACTTTCTGCATGGCTATGGACTTTTTATTTTCCGCCACTCTGGGAGAAATACTAGTTGTGTTGGCGTAAAATAAGAAGACCAACATTAGGTCATCGAAAGCATAAAATGCCAGAAGGAAAAAGAGAGCACATCGTTCTTAGGCATAAAACAAAAAAAGAAGATTTTTTATTTAGGGAACAAGCATGGCAACAAGTGGAAGTTACGCCTTTAATCTCGACATCGATGAGATTATCGAAGAAGCACATGAGCGAGCAGGATTAGGTAGAGCCTATTCTGGTGCAGACTACAGAACTGCCAGAAGGAGTCTTAATCTTTTAGGTCAAGAGTTTGCAAACAAAGGTATTAACCTCTGGACAATCAAGGAAGGTACGCTATCCCTACAACAAAATGGTGGGGTGTATACCTTACCAAGTTATGTGTTAGCTATATTAGATCATTCTGTTAGGACAGGATCTGGAACAAGCCAATCGGATCTTGCTATAACTAGAATGTCATTAGGTGAGTGGGCAGCAACCACAAACAAAAACAGTACAGGAAGACCTACTAAACTTTACATCGAAAGACTTAGAGATGGCCCAAAACTTTATCCTTGGCCTGTTCCAGATAATAACACTTATACTTTGGTTTATTACTATGTGAGCATGATAGAGGATGCAACATCAGGATCTATCACGCAGTACGATGTTCCAACAAGGTTTTTACCTTCCATTGTATCTGGACTCTCCTACCATATCGCTTTGAAAAATCCAAATACGATGGAAAGAGTTCCTATCTTAAAGCAGATCTACGATGAAGATTTTAATTTAGCTGCTCAAGAAGACAGAGATCGTTCTGATTTCAGAATAACGCCTGCGGTGTCATAATGGCTTACGCAAGTGGAAAAAACTCTAAAGGTATTTGTGATCGTTGTGGTCTAACTTTTAGATATGAAGAATTGCTTTTTGAAATAGAAAATCAAAGAAGAAATGGTCTTAAAGTATGTAGTTCTTGCCTTGATAAAGATCATCCCCAATTAAGGCTTGGAGAAGAGAAAATTGATGATCCTCAATCCCTACGAGATCCTCGCCCTGACCATGACGAAGTAGCTACTGTTAATACAGCATTTAACAACCGATATCCACACACTGCAGGGGTTACATCCTAATGACAACATACGCAACACTTGTATCCGATATTAAAAAATTTATGGAAGATGATGGATCAGAATTTGCAGATTCTATAGATACCTTTATTGATATTACGGAATTGAAGCTTTCAAGAGAGCTTATTGTTCCTGCCTTTAGGCAAAGAGCTACATCTGCATTATCAGGAAATGATCCTTTTATTACGTTACCTACCGATTTAGTTACGTTGGAAAACCTTCATTTGAACGAGTCAAATGTTAGAAGTATTCTATTATTAAGATCTGACGAATTTATGATTGAGTTCTGGCCTAATAGAACGGCTACAGGCTCACCTAGATATTATTCATATTACGACAATACGACTTTGTATGTTGCTCCAACTCCTGCAACAAATATTAACGTAGAGATTTCTTACAGAAGAAGACTACCGGGTCTGTCTGGTTCAAACACAACGAACTGGTTATCTGAAAACGCATTTGATTGTCTTCTTTATGGATGTCTTGTTGAAGCGTCTAGCTTTAACCGAAATGATGCAATGATGCAGAAATATACAGCTTTGTATCAAGCCGCAGTTCAAGCTGTAAATAGAGAAGGAAATATGCGGCTATCAATTGATAATTTTTACCAAAAAAGTGAGGGATAAAAAATGGCTACAGCTAATGCCGCAACAAACTACCTAGAGGAGAAATTATTAAAATTTATCTTCGACAACAATTCAGGTTCTTTTAGTACTCCTGGAGCATCTTTATACGTAGGTCTAGCTACAGCCGTAAGTGATGCAGAAGCAGGGTCACTAACAGAAGCTACTTACACAAACTATGTTAGAAGACAGGTAAATGGAACATCATCTGGTTGGACAATTTCAACAGGTGGTGGAACTTGCACAGCCAAAAATGCGGCTAATGTTGAGTTTCCTGCGTCTGGCAGTTCGGTTACCAATCAGACCATCACACACGCATTTATTGCAGATGCGTCAACGTCTGGGAATATCTTGTTTGTAGGAGCATTAGATGCTTCAAAAACTATAGGCAATCTGGACATCTTTAGGATAAACACGAACAA
>TARA_R100001463_G_scaffold1803_1_pt1 | contig 10132 bp, 6 predicted proteins | sample TARA_R100001463 | Tara Oceans TARA_R100001463 (sample SAMEA2622242) | marine metagenome | biome: marine biome (ENVO:00000447); feature: deep chlorophyll maximum layer (ENVO:xxxxxxxx); material: "saline water (ENVO:00002010), including plankton (ENVO:xxxxxxxx)" | depth 40 m
TTTATAAAGAGATTGGCTGAGTAAAAGCTCACAGGGAGGTGCAAGTCCTCCCGTCAATATTTCGCTATTCAGCCCTTACGAGGATACCTGTTTAGCAAAACAATTTGTACAACTGAATACTTCTATCGCGATAGAGGAACCTTTGCTAACTAAACCTCTTTAAAACAATGACTGCTACAGCTGGTACTCCTCCTAATAGTACCCCTACTCCCCTTGGCTCGCTTAATTCGAGCCCCCAACTTGCTCTTAGCAAGGCTACAAACGCAACTACTCCTGGTTATCAGCCTGGTGTAGATACTGGTAAGTATGCCACTTACCTGAAACTGTTCTCTGGTGAGATGTTCAAGGCTTATGAATCAGCCTGCATCGCTAAAGGAACTGTCCAGAACCGTACGCTTACCAACGGTAAGTCTATGCAGTTCATCTTTACTGGTCGAATGCAAGCGGCGTATCACACTCCTGGAACTCCGATTCTTGGAAGTGGTGATCCTCCGGTGGCAGAAAAGACCATCGTTATGGACGACCTGCTGATTAGTTCAGCTTTCGTTTATGACCTAGATGAAACTCTTGCTCATTACTCCCTGCGTGGTGAGATCTCTAAGAAGATCGGCTATGCACTGGCTGAGGCGTATGACAAGAAGATCTTCCGTACAGTCGCTCTGGCTGCTCGTGAAGCACACCCTGTGACTGCAGCTCCTGGTCCTGAGCCCGGTGGTTCTACCATCGCTCTCGGTGCTAACAATGAGTTCAATGCACAGGCACTGGTTGACGGCTTCTTCGAAGCTGCTTCAATCCTCGATGAAAAGAATGTACCTAAAGAAGGTCGCTTTGCTGTGCTGTCACCACGACAGTATTATGCACTGATCTCTCAGGTTGATTCGAACATCCTTAACCGTGACTACGGTAATACTCAGGGCAACTTGAACAGTGGTGAGGGTCTGTATGAGATCGCTGGTATTTCTATCAAGCGTTCTAACAACCTGCCCTTCATGCTTGGTTCTACTCCTGTTGCATCCGTTGATGGTGAAAATAACTGGTACGGTGGTAACTTCCAATATCATGCTGGTCTGATTTATCAGAAAGATGCAGCTGGTGTTGTTACTGGTATTGGTCCTTCTGTTCAGACAACTGGTGCTGATGTGAAGACCATGTATCAGGGTGACATTATTGTTGGTCGCCTTGCTATGGGCGCTGGAACCCTGAACCCTGCAGCTGCTATTGAGCTGTGGGCTGCTGATTCCGTTTCTTATTGATTATGCCTGCTACTCCTGGAACTTCTGCACGTAAGGTAATCGACCCTTCATTGACAGGACAGGATAAAGACCGTAATAGGACACCTTCTAATCCGATTGCGTCCTCTACGCAGGATCCTAATTTCGGCATTGAAGCTGGTCGTACTGTTTAATTAAAAATTTATTATGGCTAATTCTGTAACTGCAGCTGGCGACAATGGTGTCGCTGGTGACAATTATGCCGTGAGTGGTGGCGATGCTGCCATTCGCGGTTCTGTAGCACGTACACAACGTGGCTATGGCAGCGCCGTTGCTGCCTCTGGTGTCATTAGCTTTACGAAGAATCTTCGTTTTGCTTATGCTAATTCTCAAGATGCTGACGCTCCTACTGTGGACCGTAGCTGATATTAACTGGCTCCTTCGGGAGCCTTTTTTTTTTAACTATTTACTATGACTGAACTAGAAGCTATTAACAGAATGTTGTCTGCTATTGGTCAAGCACCTGTAACCACTGTCGATCAAACTAACCCGGACGTTGCGATTTGCTCTCGTACACTCACACAGGTGTCTCAAGAGGTTCAGTCTGAAGGTTGGACATTTAATACCTTTTATAATAAACAGGTTACGCCTGATACTGATGGTTATATTGTCATCAGACCCACTAATATTCAAGTTGGTACAGGTGTAAGAGATCATATTATTCAGATGGATCTCTCCTATAACACACGTTATGCAAGAGATAAAGATTCAATTGCTAAACAATACCTTACTAACATTTGCTTGTATAATAAAACTGACTTTACATTTAATTGGGGTACAGATCCCGTTGAAGTAGATACTATTGAATATTATTCTAGTCTTGCTTCATTACCTGCAGCTGCTCAAAATCTTATTGTAGCTAAAGCTTCTACTAGAATTTCTATGAGAACTGTAGGTGATACAGATCAATATAGAATATTGTCTAATGACGAAGAATATGCTCGTACTCAATTACAGCAATATGAAACTGAGCAAGGTGATTACACATTCTTTGGTCACCCTAAAAATGGCAATTTCTATAACAGCTACAAACCGTTCCATACACTTTCTAGATAATGGCGAATGTCACACAGCAAATACCCAACTATGTTGGTGGTGTATCCAGAGTACCTGACTTTAAAAAAGAATTAGGTCAGGTTTCGGATATTACTAATGGATACCCTGATTTAACTTATGGACTTTTAAAACGACCTGGCACTCAATTTTTATATAATTTAGATGCTGCTGTTTTTCCGGGTCAAACCCTTGATGCTGAAGCTTGCTTCCACGTCATTGATAGAGAAGGTGAGCCAACATTTCTAGTTGTTGCTCATGAGGATTATTTAAAAATATTTAATCTAGATACTGGTGCTCAAATTCCTATTGATTTTCAATTCGGTGACGAAGAGTTTCCAGATGATGATGGTATAGCTTACTTTGCCTACGATAATTCATTAGGTATTCCACAGAAGAATCAATTTGATTTTGTAAGTGATGATAGACGCACTGTCATAGTCAATAGGACAATGACTGTACAACCCATAGACCAACTTAGAAATGGTTTTCCATGGGCACCAGAAGAATACAGAACTGTAAGTACTATTGGTGAATTACCTGATACCAGTGTTAAAAATGTTGTCTTTTCTTATGATGCTGTACTTACTGAATTAAGACCTGGTGAACATATTTTATCAACTCGGCATCAAACAGGTGAAGTAGAAGATCAAAATGGATATGGTTTAACTGTTCGTGTTTACATTAAAGATGATGGATACATTGATCAAGACAAAGGTATTGATGTTGTCGCACCTGGCTTTGGTTATTACCAAGGTCAAGTATTAGTTGTCAATGGAACCAATCAAGCTATTAGCTGTGTTACAGGTTTATTTGTTGCTCAAACTTATCATGTTGTAGGTCCTAATTCAGGTCCTAATGGTTTTGATCCTAATCAAAGTGATGACTTTTATATGATACCTGGCAGCAGTAGAAGTGATAATAAAGGTGGCTTTTATTGGTTAGAAACTTATCAACCAATGACTACTTTTGGCATTAGAGGTGGTGAAATGCCACATGAATTAGTTTATCTTAAAGACCAACAGAGGTTTAAATACAGAAGGATTGATTATGCAAAACGTTGGGTAGGCAATGCTTTTACAAATCCAGATCCTAGTTTTGTAGGTCATACAATTGATAGTGCTTTCTTTTATAACAACAGATTAGGGTTTTTGTCTGAAGATAATGTTATCCTTAGTAGACCTATTCTTTACGATGATACTTATGATCCTGATGAAGCACAGGACATTGTTATTGATGATAGTTCTAGATATACCAAACGTAATCCTAGAGAAGTTGATTTCTATCAAAGCTCTTCTATTCAACAAAATGATGCTGATCCAATTGACATAAATGCAGCAAATAATAGAGTCAGTAAATTTTCTAAAGGCATCAGTACTCCACAAGGTGTATTGCTATTTGCTAATGGTCAGCAGTGCTTATTATCCTCTCTACAAAATGGTCCTTTAACACCATCCTCAGCAGAAATAAACAACCTTAGTGTTTTTGAATGTGATCCTAATGTTAAACCTATTGCAATGGATAAGGATTACTTCTTTTTGGATCAATCTCCGAATTCATCTAAGCTATACAAGATGTCTACCTTTGGTCAGCAGAATGCGCCTTTAGCAGTTGATGTTACCAAGGAAGTACAGGATTGGTGTCCGAATCAAATTGACAACCTGAGTGTTGTACAGACTGCTGGAATGATCATTTTAAGTAGAAGAGATCTACGTAATATATACATCTACAGAAATAAAGGTGATTATGAATCATGGTTTAGATGGGAACTACCTCATAGACCTATTCATATTTATTCCAAACAAGACGTAATTTATTTTGTCATGTTTGGGGATGATTCTAGCATTAATGTTGCAAGAGCTCAATTATTTTTATATCCAAATATAGAAAAAATTTCAACAGTTGTAGATATACCAGAAGTCGATGGTGGATACCCAAATGCTCAAGGGTTGTTTGATCAGCCTGATACAGACGGTGGATTCCCTAACGCTCAAGGAGATTTTCTTAATCCTATTATTGATGGTGGCGGTGCAGAATTTATGAGTGTATCTTCATCTACTGCTGGTGGTATATATCCATATCTTGACTATTACTTTGTTCCTGATGCTGTCAATGTATCTACTTCTAGCACAGGCGTAACTATTAACATTCCAGCTAATTTCCCCCGGCTGTCATCCACATTCTTATGTATTGTATCTTCTCCTGGTGACCTATTCCCTACTTTACCCTCATCTAATTCTAGTAGAAATGCGGCTCCTCTTCGTGGTGTCAGTTCTACCAGATCAGGTTATGTACGTAATGCAACTATTAATGGAAACGTTATAACAGCTACAGGCGATTTCACTAACCTTGCCTCTAAACTCATGGTAGGTTACAGATTCAATTTCTCTGTAGATCTACCTACTTTTTATTATAATTCTGAACAAGGCGCTGACTACACAGCTTACCTATCAATTGCTAGGATTAAATTTGCTCTATCATTGAGTGGTGAGTTTAATTTTAAAATAAGAGCAAGAGGTAATACTGAATGGACACATGTTGAATCCTATACACCTGCAGATTACTATTTAGCAGATACTCCTCCATTAGAATCCTCATCCATAGTTCAGGTTCCTGTTCATCAACGTAATACTAATTTCAACATGAAACTTACAAGTGATAGCCCATTCCCATTAGCACTAAATTCGTGCATGTGGGAAGGCAATTATTCTCCAAGATATTATAGGAGGACCTGATGCCATCTAGAAAGGAGAAGGCTGCTTACCAGAATACGTTAGCTGCTAATCAATATCAGGATCGACTTAATGATTACAATGCTGCTGTTGCTAATGATCAGGTAGCTGTTGATCTTGTTAATCAACAACGTGATGATGGTTGGAATCAACAAGAAGCATTACGTCAACTTCAGATTGAAACAGCAGCTGAAGTCTACGAAAAGGATAATCAGGTATATGAACAAGGTCTACAGTTTGTTGATCGAGCTTATGATTATGCTGTAACTCAAGAAGAGCTTGCACTTGATCAAAGATTGATGGAGTTAATGTATCAATCTGATGATCTCGATAGAGCATTTACTAGGGATTCTTTAGGAGCTGCTTATAAATCCAAAGAATTAGATTTTATGCTCCAACAAACTCAACTTGATTCTCAGCTATTAAATATCCAAAACGAAAGAACACAAGCTAATTATATAGCTGATATGAAAGAGCAGTCTCTTGATATGTCCTCTAAAGCGGCTGAGACACGTCTTTCTGTGTTTGAGAGTAGTCTTGAGGGTCAAGCTGCTAAAGGAGCTGCTGCAGCGTCTGGTAGACGCGGTAAAACAGCTGCCCAAGCAAAGGCTGCTGCTGTCACTGCTGCATCGATTGATCAAGGTAAATTAACTAATGCTCTACAAAGAGCTTCCTTTTCATTCAATAATGTTACTACTAAACTTACTAGTAACAAAACTGCTGATGACAAGACATTTACAAAGAATAAGGAAAAAAATAAAATAACACAAAATTCTATCAAGAATCAAAAGGAAGAAATCCAAACCATGCTTGGTCTTACGGCTGAGCAGTATGCATCTGATACTGAAAAGTTGGGTCAAATGATGCTAGATCAGGAGGCTCAATTTATGAATGCCATACGTTCGTTGGATAATAAAAAGTTTAACTCAAAATCACAACTGTATGCATCTAAATTAATGCCACCTAGGTTCCCTGATGCAGCTCCTAGACCTTCTAAGGTTCAGTACACAAACTTTGCTAAACCATCACCTCCGCAACATGTCAAAAAAGGGATGCTTGCTGGCGCACCTTCATCTAATAGTCCTTCTACTACAAGTACCATTCTCGGTATTGGTGGTGCTGCATTAGGTGTTGCTGCGGCTGCAGCTGGACCTCTTGGATGGGGCGCTGGATGGGCAGCTGGTCTTGGCGGGGCATCAACTGTTGCTGGAGGTTTATCACAATTATGGGCATAATCAATGGCTAGAGTTACATACCAAGCTTCCCAAAGAGGAAGTAATTACGAGCCATTGCAGGCACCTAATAATGCTCAACGAATTAAAGAGCAAGGTGATGCCTACATAGCTCAACTAAGAGAACTCCGTAATTTCCAGTCTGCTCAAGAAGCAGAATATATAAGGGAGTTAAATAGTAAAAATGAAAAGGAACGAACTTCTCGTAGAGAAGAAGATCGTTTAAGGCAACAACAAGCTGAGGCTTATGCCAAATTAAAGCTTCAAGATGTTACTGCTCAAAGAGAACGTCTACAAGCTATTGGCGGTCAATCTAATCAAAATAGTAAGACTAACAAATGGGTTGACTTTGTTTCTAACTTGAGTTCAACTGCAGCTGGTTTGTATGGTGAATACAAACAAGAGCAAGAACGGATTCAATATGATGAAGGCATTACTCTTGGAATGCTTGTTCCCCATAGTGCTAAACAATTAGGATTTAATCATCAACTAGCTACATCAGAAATTATCACTGCTAACCAAGATACTTTGGCTTCTATGGCTGAAGCTAATGGTGCTGATGAGGCTACTGTTGCTGCTATACGCAGTGCTAGTCAAGTTGAGATGACTGGGTATAAGCATTCTCTTGCTAAACGTGCTGGACAGAATGCTGTATTTGAATTCCAAAAAGCATTGACTGCTGAGGAAACAGATTTCACTATTAATTATAATGGTGACAAACTTTTCCTTAACCAGTTACCTAATCAAGATCCAACAACACTTCAGCTTGCATTCTCCCAATTCATGCCTAACTACATGCGTGGTCAGGGTTTTGGAGATGTAACACATGAGTTTCTTGGTGAAGGTCTAAAGATTGCTCAGAATGATTTTGAACAATTTATTGGTGAGAAGCAAAGACAAAAGATCGGTTCTGAAAGAGCTAATCGATTGCAAAGAGATAAAGATAAATTTTACATTAATATCAAAGATCCTGATACTGCAGGATTAGCTGTCATTCAATTAGCACAAGGTTTTAATGTATCCAATGGTCATAATTATCCAGAAACTCTAGCTTCATTAGCAGGTGTTTTGTCAGATCCTATGACTGTTCCTGATAATGTATTGAGGCAGGCTGGTGAAGTTGTACTTCCTGGTCAGACTAAATCATTTAAGGAACAACATCCTAGACGATGGCAGGAGATAACTAATAAAAGGGCACAAGCTAATGCTGATAATTTCAGTCGACAACAGAGAGTTATTGACATGGAAGCCACTCAAGTCCTGAACAAACTGCAAGAAACATATCGTGTAGATGTTGAGGATGATGGGATGCTTGAGCTTACCTCTGAAGAAGCTGAGAAACAGATGAGGCTATATCAGGGTAAACCTGGTTATGAAAAGGTCGCTAGATTCTATGAGAATCTTCTTACTGAAAAAGATGAAGTTTTCCGTGCTGAAGCTACTAACAAGCAAGCATTTGAACAGCTAACTGAACTGGCTCAATCTGGTCAAGGTTTAGTTACTCAAGAAGAAATTCTTAGCAATCAGATCTTGACACAGGAACAGAAACGTAATCTACTCAAAACTATTGGCGATCCTTCTATTCCTACCAAGGCACTGACTGACGATGCTAAGAAACGGATTCAAACTACATTAGTTGGTCTTACAAAAGAAACACCTGGTGCTGCTGGGTATCTTAAGACTGAAACTATGTATGCCACTGATGAAGCTTTGGCTGCATGGAAGCTTGACTATAAGACTGCTGTCCTTGACGGCAAGAGTCCTGAGCAGGCTGCACAGATTGCAATTGCTAGTTTTAATAGCCGTGTTCAACAAGAAAGTGGTAAGTATCAAGTTTATCAAGCTGCTGACGTTAATAAGGTCTTAAAAGGTAAGGTAGTTACCAATGAAGATGTAGGTGAGTTTGTCAATATTGATCCTCCTACTCAATCACCTACTGCAATTGAAGATTCTAATAATGCATTGATCACTAAGTATATTGATACTCATGGCAAGGATGTAATTAATCAGCCGAACATGCTGCCTAAAGGTGTGTTGAAAACAGCAGTAGATAGAATTAACAAGAACCAAATGATTATTATACCTCCTCAAATTATTAGGATTGCAGATGAACTAGGTGGTAGCACCAGTGTTTTGGATGTATTCAAAGCACAGGTAGATGCCAATGACCTCAAGGTTGACCTTAGTTTCCTGAAGCCTGCTGAGGAAGCACAACAAAGCATTTCACCGTTATGGCAACAAGCTATTAACTACAAACCACAAACTGAGACTACTGATGCTGCATTGATTGGTAGTGGTCAAGAACCTATTTATTCACCATTAACGGCTCTTGGTGAACGTGTAAAACAAATTGTTGGTTCTAGAGAATCCCCAGCTAATGGTTACGATGCTGTAAATCGTGGCAAAGGAGGCGATACTCCAGGTGGTATTAAATCTCTTACTGGCAAATCTTTCCATCAAATGACTGTTGGAGAGGTTAAACGATTAGGCGAGATACCTATTTCTGAAGGAGGCATTGGTGCAGCAGGCTTTTATCAATTTATGCCTAAAACATTAGTCGAAGCTGCGGCTGCTGCCGGTATTACTGACGACATGTATTTCAATGAAGCAGTGCAAGATCGCCTGTTCTTTGTACATCTAGACGAATATGGTCTTTATGCACCATGGGAACGTTGGTGGATTGAACAAGGTGGACCTGACTTAGCAACTACTGCAGAAGAAAAAGAAGTCATTAGACGATTCCAAGAACAATACAACCCTGATGATCCCTGGAGATCTGCTAGATACATGAACCCTAGTGTTGTGAGACACCAAATTAAACAAGATGGAACAACAGAATAACTTTGTACCTGCCACAACTAGGTATAGGGAAGAACTTGAAAATGATCAGCTTTTGTATGATCAATTAAATAATATTCCTGAACCTGTTGAGCCAGTACAAGAAGAACAACAAACACAAGAACAACCTGCTAAACCTACCCAACAACAAGAACAACCTAAAGAAGAAAAAGGATTCTTTGATGAGTCTGAAGCTTCTGAATCCCTATCTGGTCTACCTGATGTAGTTTCTGGCACTTTACGTACGGTAGGTATGGCAGGAGCTGGTGCAATTGATACTGTCTCTGATGTTTCATCTTTCCTTGTGCCATGGCTCAAACCAGTTGATGATTGGTGGGAAGAAGTTTCCATGCGTGAGGAGACCACTGGTTACGACAAGATGGTTCGTGACATTGGTGGTTTCCTTATCCCTGGTTTAGGTGTTGGCGGTACTGTCGCTAAAGTTGGCACAATTGGTGCAACTAAACTTGGCTTTACTGGATTAACTAAAGGTTTACCTGCTTTGTTAGGTAGAGCTGCAGCTACTGAAGGTGTGATGGTCGGCATGGAATCCATGATGGACCAATCAAAGGAAGCTGGAAACCTTAGTTCTTTGTTAGATGAATATCTTGGTATTCAAACAGGTTGGGCTACTAAAGAAAGTGACAGTGAAGATGTAATTTATAAGAACAACATGTATGAAGCAGCAGCCCTTGGTGGTGTCGCTACTGTTGTTGATCTTGCATTGTCTAGGTATAGTCCACTTTCAAGAATTGTACCAAAAATTTTAACGAAGATTGAACCAAAAAATGCTGCATCTAAAGCTGCTATTGAATCATCTAGTTATGCTGAAAGACTAACTGAAAAGTATGCAAAGTCTAGTGGCATTAATTCTTACGCTAGAAGAGAGGCTACAGAGGTTCTTACAGATGCTGCGCAGACCGAAGAAGCCGTCAAACGTTTTAATAATCAGGACCCAGCACAACCTGCACAATACGATGCATTCGTAAATGAACCGCATAGTCCT
>TARA_R100001463_G_scaffold60012_3_pt1 | contig 10132 bp, 14 predicted proteins | sample TARA_R100001463 | Tara Oceans TARA_R100001463 (sample SAMEA2622242) | marine metagenome | biome: marine biome (ENVO:00000447); feature: deep chlorophyll maximum layer (ENVO:xxxxxxxx); material: "saline water (ENVO:00002010), including plankton (ENVO:xxxxxxxx)" | depth 40 m
GATTATGTCTTGGCAAGAGAGAGAAGGTTATCCATTTAATGTAGCCCTCGCTCATAAATTAGAAGATAAATTAAGGATAGAACTCGAACAGCTCTCAGACGAGATGCGGTCAACCTTTATATGGGTTGATGGAGGGAATTTCACACCAGCTCGCCCGAATCAAAATAAAGGGTATGTAACTGGTGCTGAATTTTGCAGACTTAAAGAGTTCAACCCAACCAGTAGGCAACATATAGCTTTTGCCTTTAAGAATTTTAGAGGTTGGCATCCCTTAGAAAAAACAGATACAGGCAGACCAAAAATTGACGAAAAAATTTTGGAGGAAATAGGGACTGAAGAATCTAAAAAATTTGCAAGAATATTAACTTTGCAAAAACATTTAGGTCAATTATCTGAAGGAACTAATGCCTGGTTAAAACAAGTAGATAAAGAAGGAAGGATACATCATAGCTGTGTCCTCAATACCAATACTGGTCGGATGGCTCACATGCGACCTAACCTTTCCCAAGTAAAAAGTGACAAAGAATCAAGAGAACTTTTCAACCCTGGACCAGATCGTGTCCAAGTTGGAGCTGATGCTTCTGGCCTCGAACTACGTTGCCTTAGCCATTACCTTGCAAGGTATGACAATGGTGCGTTTGCGAAGGAAGTTGTTGAAGGAGACATACATTCCTACATGGCGGGAATATCTAAAGTCAGTCGTAAAACTCAAAAATCGGTAACTTATTGTCTCATCTATGGAGGCGGAGACTTCAAGTTAGGTCTGACCGCTGGAGCATCTAAAAAGGATGCTGTTAAAAGAGGTAAAGATCTACGAGGAAAGTTACTTAAAGGGATTAAAGGTTTAGCTGAATTAAATGAAGCAATACAAACAAGAGCACAACATGGAGTAATTAATGCCATTGATGGTAGACCTATCAGATTACAAGGCAAAGCCTACGCTGCATTGAACTATCTTTTGCAGAGTTGCGGAGCTGCTATTTGTAAGGCTTGGTTATTAAGAAGCAACGAATTACTACAAGAAAACAATATTGATTATTGGCCGTTGGCATTTGTCCACGATGAGATGCAACTCTCAGTTAAACCAGAGCATGCAGAGAAGGCATGTGAATTAATAAAAATAGCAATAAAGGATGTACGAACAGAGCTCGCTTTTCGATGTGAGCTCGATTGCGATACCCAAATCGGAAAAACATGGGCCGACTGTCATTAAGACATGCAAAACATGTGGAGAAACTAAACCCGATAGTGAATTTGAAAAGGCAGATGGTAGACATAGAGCAACTAGAAATAGATGCAAAGTTTGTTTTAGAAAGCAAGCAATACTTAGACGAAAACTAAGAAAAGAAAATCCACCACCAGCTCCAGGCATTTGTCCTATTTGTAAGGAAGAAACAACTGCCTGGGTACTAGATCATTGCCATCACACAGATACCTTTCGAGGGTATATGTGTAGGACTTGCAATGCAGGGATAGGTTTACTTCATGACGATATTGAGGTTCTTAATCGAGCCGTAAATTATCTCACTAAATAATGAAACCACTAAAACTATTAATAGACGCAGACTTTTTCTTTTATCGTGCCGCTTCAGCTGCAGAACTTGAACTGGATTACAGCCAAGACCTAACAGTTGTTGTTGGTAATTTTAGCCAGGGTAAAAAGATTGTTGAAACAGAGATCTCACAATTATGTGAACGCTTTGATACTGACGATGTATTACTTACCTTTACAGATCAAACAAATTTTAGAAAGTGTGTAGACGAAACATACAAAGGTAATAGGACTAAACGCAAACCAGCTGGATATTTAAAACTAAAGCATTGGGGTATGGCTACATGGCAATCACTCATGAAGCCAGCACTTGAGGCTGATGACGTTTGTGGAATCCTGGCAACTAATGGAAGCCTTGAAAACTTTGTACTTATCTCACCTGATAAGGACATGGAACAAATTCCGTGTCGTTTATATAACTTAAAAAAAGAATGGACCCAAACTCCTGAAGCAGCTCAGAAAAAACTATACCAACAGACTCTAGAAGGAGATCAATGTGATGGTTATCGAGGTTGTATTGGGGTTGGACCAAAAAGTGCCGAAAAAATTTTAGCCGAAATTGAACCTAAAGATTATTGGTCGGCAGTAGTCGAAGCTTTTTTGAAAGCAGGGCAAACAGAAGAAGATGCTTTAAGAACAATCAGACTAGCCAGAATTTTACAGGCTGATGATTGGGATTCAGTAATGCAAAAACCTATTTTATTTAAACCTTGAACCTCACTAAACAAGAACTTTTGTTTATAAAATATGCACTCATTAATAAACGAATGTACCGAGGAGCCGACCTCAATCTTGGTGCGGTTGTTTGGGAAGAATGGATGCAAGATTTTTATTTAAAAACACTAGAAGAATTAAAAAAACATGAGTAAATTCTCACCCTCTCATTACCAAAAAGGAATCATAGAAGTCTGGGATTTTATAGAAGATCAAGACTTAGATTATTTTCTTGGCAACGTAATTAAATACGTTTGTCGAGCTGGCTTTAAACAAGACGAAGATACCTTAGATGATTTAAGAAAAGCCAAAACATATTTAAGTAAAAAAATTTCAAATTTAGAAAAAGACCGCAACTACAATGACACCTGATTTATTAGGTCAAGCTTTACAATTTCGTGTGGCTATGTCACAACCGATTGGGAAAGCAACCGAAGACGATTTAAGAAATGCTTTTGCATTAATACAAGAAGAATACCAAGAGTTTTGGGAAGCTCATGTTGATATGCTTCATCATGGAAACTTTAACTATGCCAAAGAAAATGGTCTGAAAGAACTGTCAGATCTTATTTATGTTTGCTTTCAATATGCAACCCTGGTGGGTTGGGAGTTAGACGAAGCATGTGCAAGAATCCATAGAAGCAACATGAGCAAATTGGTTGATGGCAAACCAATCAAGAATGAGAAAGGAAAAGTATTAAAAGGTCCTAATTACAAACCACCTTATTTAGAAGATTTAATATGAATAATTTTATAGCTCGTACTGGAAGAGTACAAAGCTGGATTGATAATCCACAATCTCGCTTACCTGTTAGCTGCACAGTATTTGTAGTTGAAGACAGCATGGAGGGAACCGATGGGATCGAATCGTCTTTACGTTTTACTTCGTTTGCTCTCAGACATGCAGCTGGAGTTGCAATCCACCTATCCAAACTACGACCAAAGGGAACTGAAAATGGCAAAGGTCTTGTTGCAAGCGGCCCTGTCTCGTTTGGAAAAATCTACTCGGTCTTAAATGAAGTATTGAGGAGAGGTGGTCAATACAAAAATGGTTCGATTACGTTGCATTTAGACCTATCTCATCCTGACATCCTGGAATTTATTGAAGCTGATAGAAGTGAATTACCCTGGGCGAAAAGATGTGTAGATCTCACTCCAATAATGTGGTATGAAGCTAGTCAAGAAGTTAAAGACGCATTATTACTTGCTATTAAAAGTGGAGATGTTTGGTTAAACAAGATCAAATACACAGGCAAGATGGAAAGGATTTATGGGAATGTTTGCTTAGAAATATATTTAAGGAGTAGAGGAACATGTTTGCTCGAACATATAAATTTACCGCAATGTGAAATAGAAGAGCTTCAGTCAGCTTTTATTCAAGGGATGACTGAGTTGTGTGAACTACATAAGAAAACAGGAGTAGGAGATTCAGGAGAATACTTATCACCTGCAGAAGATAAACAAGTTGGATTAGGAATACTTGGTCTAGCTAATCTTCTTTCTCAAAATGCAATTACTTATAAAGAATTTGGTCAGCAATTATCCATCCTTAATAATGGAGGACAGCCAAATGAAATGCCAGCTGGGAAGTTAGCTTATGCTTTACAGCAAGCAATTAATAGTGCTGCCGTAGTAGCTCGTCAACATGGTATGCACAGAGCATTTTGTATAGCTCCAACAGCTACATGTTCTTACAACCATACAGACAAACTTGGCTTTACTACTGCCCCAGAAATAGCACCCCCAATAGATTCAAGTGTTGATCGTGACTCAGGTACTTTTGGTGTTACTAGCTATGACTATGGGTTTGTAGAAACTGCAGCTGAAGTAGGTTGGCATGACTTTAAAAAAGTTGCCGATGGTATTGTTAAACTCTTTGACAACACAGGATTATTTCATGGCTACAGCCTAAACACCTGGTCAGATGTAGTTACCTATGATGAACAGTTTATAGAAGAGTGGTTACACTCTCCACAGACAAGTATCTATTACAGTCTCCAGGTACAGCCCGACACCCAAAGGAAAGATGACGTTGCATCTTTGCTTGATGATGAATATAAAAATATGTTTGAACCTATATCCTCAGAATGTACCGAAGATTTTTGCCCAAGTTGTGCTGAATAATGACATCACCATATACAAAATTAGTAGAGAGAAAACGAAAGTGGACCCCTGTTGCTGTAACTAGAGGTAAGTTGTTAGAGGGGTCTGAAGATTCAATATATCGAGCGTTAGCTCTTCGTGTTTTAGAACTACCAGTAAAAGAATTTTTACAACAAGGTCTAGAAAAAGATTTACCAGATATACCAGGAGTAGTTGAAGCTCTTGAATCCAATCAAAGAGATGAAGATAAACATGATCTAGGATTTCAATATATTTGTAATGCTCATGGTACTGATCCTGATGCTGAAGATGAATCTCAAAACATTTTAAATGCCTGGTTAGAAGCTCCTGAACATCCCATATTAAAAGCTGCAATTTTAGAAAGGTCTGTATTTTTTGTACTGCTACCTTTCTACAGATTTTGTGGAGATATAGGAATGAGGACTTTAGCTGCTGACATATCAAGAGATGAACAAACTCATGTAGCAATACATGGGATGGTTGCTCATGATTTAGGTTTAAAAAATACAGAGAGATTAAATAAGCTCCGTAAGGATACTGTTGATTGGGTTATGAATGGGATGAATAGTTCTAAAAATAGATACCTCAATAAAGATTTCTGGATGAATCAATCTAACAATTTATATCTTCGAGGAAAAGCAGAAGGACTAGCTGAAACTAAACGTGCCAGGATGCCTTCTTTCTTTGAAGCAAGCAATCAAAATCTCCCCAAGTATGGCTAACGAATTAGAAGTTCATGAAGTATTTGGTGGTCAAGATTACCTGGAAAAATTAATACAGGAACTTGACACCACATTTCCACAAGTAACACCAAACCCAGACGAACCTCTTAGCAAGATCATGTATAGATCAGGGCAAAGAAGTGTCGTTGAATATTTATTTAATAAACAAGAAAACAATGTGCAAACCTGATATTCCAGAAATGCCTGAGCAGCCTGATCCATTGCCAGCTCCTCCTACACCACCTCCAGCTCCAGCAGTTCCAGACCCAATAAAGCCACCTGAAAGTGTAAGTGCTAAAGATAAAACCTTAAAGAAAACTTCAAAAAGAGCTCGTTTAAATCAAGCTGGTTCTGGAGCTGAACAATTAAGAATTGATTTAGATCCCGCTGCAGTACAGAGTATTGCAACTGTTAATACAGGTCAAGGAACTACACCTAAAAAGAAAAAATCACAACTTAATATTCCTACAGCCTAATGAAAGAACAAGCCTCAAGCCGTTACCAATCATTAGCAACGGATAGGCAAGACTTTCTAGACAAAGCCAGAGAATGTGCAGAGCTAACCCTACCTTACTTATTAGTAAATGATGGACATGCTTCAGGTACTAAATTACCTGTACCCTGGCAAAGTTTGGGAGCTAAAGGGGTGAACGTACTTGCATCTAAATTGATGTTAAGTCTCTTTCCAGTAAACACTAGCTTTTTTAAGCTGCAAATAAACGATGCTGAGATAGCAGGGATACCAGAAGTAACACCTGAAATTAAGTCCGAAGTTGATTTATCTCTTTCTAAAATGGAAAGGATAATAATGCAACAGATAGCTGAGACTTCTGATCGCATAATGCTTCACGCTGCTATGAAGCACTTAATTGTCACAGGCAATGTATTGATTTTTGTCGGAAAGAAAGCCCTAAAAGTTTATCCAATAGATCGCTATGTCGTTAATCGAGATGGTGATGGTAACGTGATCGAAGTTATCACAAAAGAAAAAATCCACAGAACCCTATTACCTAAAGAATTTCAAAAGCCTTTAATGGGTGACGGTAAGGACATTAATGCCCCAGGCGAAGATGGTCCTAAATTTGGAACTACAGGTGCTAGTAAAACAGAAGAAGCAGAAATATATACTTGCGTTAAATTACAAGATGGTCAATGGAAATGGCATCAAGAAGTAGACGATAAGATCCTACCTGGATCTCACAGTAGTACTCCTAAAAACTTACCTATGTGGTTAGCTCTACGCTGGAATGTAGTGGACTCAGAACCCTATGGTCGTGGCAGAGTTGAAGAGTTCCTGGGAGATTTAAAATCTCTCGAAGGTTTAATGCAAAGTATGGTGGAAGGTAGTGCAGCTGCAGCAAAAGTAGTCTTCACAGTTTCGCCAAGTTCAACTTGCAAACCACAGTCTTTAGCTAGAGCCCAGAATGGAAGTATTATCGTTGGCAGACCTGATGACGTTTCAGTAATCCAGGTGGGTAAAACTGCAGATTTTCGGACTGTAATGGAGATGATACAAGAACTTACCAGGCGATTGTCTGATGCTTTCTTGATCCTCAATGTTCGTCAATCAGAACGGACTACTGCTTCAGAAGTTGAGATTGTAAGGCAAGAAATAAATGAACAGTTAGCTGGCATTTATGGCAACCTAACTACAGACCTACTAAAACCATACCTGGATAAAAAACTATCAATACTACAAAGGATGAAAACCGTTCCACCTTTACCTAAAGGTTTAGTTTCTCCTATTGTTGTAGCTGGTTTAAATGGTATTGGTAGAGGTCAAGACAAAGTAGCTTTAATGGAATTTTTAACAGCTGCTTCTCAAGGTCTTGGACCTGAAGCGATTATGCAATATATCTCACCTGAAGAATTTTTAAAAAGACTAGCAGCCGCTAGTGGTATTGATACTTTAAATCTTATTAAAGACGCATCCACTATGGAAGAAGAAGCTGCACAGATGCAACAACAGCAAGCCCAATCATCACTCATAAATCAGGCTGGACAACTTGCTAAATCACCAATCGGAGAACAAGTAGTAAATGGAATCCAACAACAAGCAGCCCAAGGTGGAATCCCAGGGCAGCAAGGACCAGGGCAAGAAGCCCCAGAAACGCCCCCGCAGATCTAATGGTAGGTTTGCAAAATCTACAGAATTAGAAGCAGGGCTTACAAAAAAAGTAGACATCACAATTAAGAAAAAAATAGATGCTCCTACTGATGCCAAACAATCAGCTGGGAAATATGGCAAACAAGAAAAAATTGTACCCAGCTTTGGAACTATAAGAACAACATTACATTAATATGGCTACTCTTACCTTTGATCCCTCAGCAGATGGTCCTTCTCCAGAACAGAAGGAGGCAGAAGCTCAAGCACTAGCCCAAGGTGAAAAGCTTGAAGAAGCTAGAGCTGCAGATGAAGCTGCTAAATGGGAGAAAACTGATAAAGAAAATGAAAGTGCAGAACTTATTGGTGGCAAATTCAAATCTCAAGAAGAATTATTAAAAGCTTATCAAGAGTTAGAAAAGTTACGCTCTAAAGAAAACACAGAAGAAACTTCTGAACCTGAAGAGACTACAACTGAAGAAGTCCCTGAAACTCCTAAAGAACAAAATCCAGTATTCACTAAAGCTGCTGAAGAATATGCAGATGGTGGGAATATTTCTGAAGAATCTATTGAAGCTTTGTCTCAAATGGATTCAAAAGATTTAATTAAATCTTATGTAGAATTTTATTCTCAATCAGCACAGAAAGCAGAACTACAGCAAACGCAAGTAAACGAGATAAAAAATATTGCTGGAGGAGAAAAAGGTTATAACGAACTAACAACTTGGGCTTCTCAAAATCTAGAAAAAACTGAACTAGAACAATTTAATACTATTGCTAATACTGGCAATTACACAGCAATTAAGTTTGCAGTTGAAGCATTAAATAGTAGGTTCAGAAATCAAGAAGGCTATGAAGCTCCTATGGTTACAGGGAAAGCGGCATCTAGTAATGCCAAGCCTTATCGTAGCCAGGCTGAATTAGCCAGGGATATTGCAAATCCTCTATATAATTCAGACCCAGCATTTAGAAATGATGTTGAGGAAAGATTATCACTAAGTACAGATTTACTTTAAAAAAAATGCCAAAAGGAAAAGGAACGTATTCAAAACCAGGAAGACCTCCAAAGAAAAAATGAGTGACAAACTTTTAAACATATACGCAAACGAAACTCCCCCAAGACTTATGACACATCATAATCACGAAAATGACAGATGGCATGTAGCTGAAGAGCTAAATGGCCGTCTTGCAATGATTGGCGTTATTGCCGCTATTGGTGCATACGCCTTAACAGGACAAATTATTCCTGGAATTTTATAAACAACATGCCTCCATAAGAGGTCAGCTCTCGCTGGTGGAGGCATTTAACCTCATTTATTTATTTATATTTTTATCATGGCTGCGATCTCAGTACAAAGAGAAACAGACAATAATTGGCAGAGGTTTTGCGAGTGGGTAACAAGCACAGACAACAGACTTTACGTTGGTTGGTTTGGTGTCTTAATGATCCCTTGCTTATTAGCTGCCACAACATGTTTTATTATCGCTTTTATAGCGGCTCCTCCTGTTGACATAGATGGTATTCGTGAACCAGTATCAGGCTCTCTACTCTATGGAAACAATATTATCTCAGGGGCAGTTGTCCCCTCCTCAAACGCAATCGGACTTCACTTCTACCCAATCTGGGAAGCAGGGACTCTTGATGAATGGCTCTACAATGGTGGACCATATCAACTCATCATCTTCCACTTCCTTATCGGTGCATTGTCTTACATGGGACGGCAATGGGAACTTAGTTATAGATTAGGGATGCGACCTTGGATAGCAGTAGCTTATTCAGCTCCAGTATCAGCGGCATTAGCAGTATTTCTGGTATATCCGTTTGGACAAGGGAGCTTCTCTGATGGTATGCCTCTTGGTATTAGTGGGACTTTTAACTTTATGTTCGTTTTTCAAGCAGAACATAATATTCTTATGCACCCTTTCCACATGCTTGGCGTTGCTGGGGTGTTCGGTGGAGCACTTTTCGCTGCTATGCACGGAAGTTTGGTCACATCTTCACTTGTTAAAGAAACGACAGAAGATGTCTCACAAAACTATGGCTATAAATTTGGTCAAGAAGGTGAGACTTACAACATCGTTGCAGCTCATGGCTACTTCGGAAGATTAATTTTTCAATATGCTTCTTTTAATAATAGTCGTGCTCTACATTTTTTTCTCGGTGTTTGGCCCGTGGTTGGCATATGGCTCGCCAGCATGGGGATATGTACAATGGCATTTAATCTCAACGGCTTTAACTTTAACCAATCAATAGTCGATTCTAATAACAAGGTTATCCCTACCTGGGCTGACATTGTTAATAGACAGAACTTAGGATTTGAAGTTATGCACGAAAGAAATGCTCATAACTTCCCACTCGATCTTGCATAATAATTCGTCCGTTCATCCCTAATCAGGGACGCATGACTCCAAAGCATGGAACGGGGCTTTGGTACTGAGGTTTATTATGTCTCCAGTAGAATTGCAAGCTCGAATTAAAGAGCAAAAAGATTTCAAAAGAGAAACTTTACTTAAGTATCGTGGCATCACATACACAAAAAGATAATCGGTAAGCCGACAGGGAGGTGCGAGTCCTCCCTTATCAATCAGCCCGATCAGAGGCTTTGTATCTGACAACCTTGCAAGGGAAAAAGTTAGGTCAACAAGATATAAATCAGTAGTAGGAGTAAGCCCTCTGAGGAGGATAACTTTCGCTGAAAAGGATTAAGTCGTAAAGACCGTTAATTAATCTTTCTCCTATTTAGAGATGACAAATATAGCAAATCTCCATAGACCCAATGCGGTTAATGGAAACCAAAGTAATACCTACGCTAATAAGTATGCGACAGCGTTAAAGCTGTTCTCTGGTGAGGTATTTACAGCATTTAATAGTGCTTCAATATTCCAAGGTCTTGTTAAGAGCTACACCCTTAGAGG
>TARA_R100001463_G_scaffold110475_4_pt1 | contig 10113 bp, 17 predicted proteins | sample TARA_R100001463 | Tara Oceans TARA_R100001463 (sample SAMEA2622242) | marine metagenome | biome: marine biome (ENVO:00000447); feature: deep chlorophyll maximum layer (ENVO:xxxxxxxx); material: "saline water (ENVO:00002010), including plankton (ENVO:xxxxxxxx)" | depth 40 m
CCCCTTGTTCCTAGAATTCACAGACATGTTACTTTTGTTCAGCTAGATAAGCTAATTGGTTTATTGTCTTCGGTTGTAAAGTCATTATCTTCTTCCTTTCTACGTTCATTTATTAATCTCTTCCATTCATCATATCGATAGTATGTTTTATCGACATCATCCCAAATTAATCCTAAATATACCCAATCTTTTTCCATAAGGTTAATTTAACATTATTTCTTCTTCTTCACCAATCCCATCTCTTCTCGATCAAATCCAAGGGGATGAGGTGAGAGACATTCAAGCTCGTCTTTGTTGAAATGTATGTACGGCTCTGAATCCTCTTCATAGACAGGCTCTGCGACCGTTCCAAAGCGTACATCGTAAGGATAGTCAGCTCTCCAAGTATGGCTATAAACGCTGTCAGTCATTGCGTAAACAATTACAAAAGGATAATTAGTAGCCTGGGACAAAGCTGCGCCCATACGTAATTTACTTGCTGATAAAATGATCGTATCGTACTTATCAATCGGAAATGTTCTGCATTTAACCTCCATCCAAAATGAAACTTCCTTTGATTCGCACCAGTAATCTAGACCATAACTAACTGGCAATTTGTTGCATCTAACATTCCAGAGGCCCTCAATAAAACCAGCCACACGCTCTTCACGCTTTTGGTCATTAACTGTCTCCATCTTTGGTTTAGGTGTTTCCATCTAACTCTCCTTTTTTAAAAGTAATTCTGACAATATATTTACGAATGATAGCAATCAAAGTAAATACAGTCGTTTGGATTATCGAGGTGGTCAGCAAAGTAACTTCTAAAAAATTGCAGACATTTAAAAGAATATAAGATACCGGCAAAGCAATTATTATTCCTACGGCAACATCGCTGAGGCTTTCCTTCATCGCGTATCGATCAATCTTCATCAAAAAATTCAGGATCAATTGCAACAATACGTTTTGTTGGTCGACCTGTTCCTTTGGCTCTCATATCCTTTTCTTGTATTTCGCCTGAGTTCTTCAAGCGTTCAATAATTTCTTTGACTTCATATGACTTCATTGATCTAAATATTTCACGTCGATCAATATCTCTTTTTGAGATACCCCAATCGCCTTGACTACGAATGAAGTTGAGTATTTGTTTGATACGTCCTTCCATTTCTGAACCTGCAACTTTATCTCTACAGTTTTCTATCAATACTTGATCGTAGTAATTAACATAATTAATTGCCCAAAGAGTCACATCAGCGTTGATTTGTTTTGCGTTGCGATCATCAGCTAGAGCACATATCAAAGCTAAACGCATCGACTTCTCACGCGTTCTTGATAGCAACACTTCCAAGCCTTCTTTTTCTAATTTATTTTGTTGGTCAACAAGATCGTAAGCTAAGCGCTCAAGCAAGCTTTTACTTTCATCTGAGAATGGAATGACACGTTGTTTAAAATCGATCTCTGCATTGTTCATTGATATTTGCTCCATTTCATTTTTAGCTTGACGAACATGTTGGACCCAATCCGTTGTTGATCTTGGAGGTTCTACAAATGGCTTCATCTTGCCTACTGTTCTTGGTAGATGTGATTCCGTTACGATAAACCTGTTAAGGAATCCGTCAACGATACGACCGGTTGAGAGCGCACCGTAAAAATTCTTTGGTACGCTCATACCGACCAACGTTATTGCAGGTTTGATAGTTGACCTATCTAGCACTTCTTTTTGTTGTTTCTGCGTTAACGTCATCATCGAATAGTTGTCAGGGCGTAGGACACCATGACATCTTCCCCATGTCTCCATAAGAACTTGTAAAGCATCTTCTTTGTTTGAATTACTTGCATTAGAAATACTTTCAAGCCTTTTACCAAATTCATCCATTACAGTTATATGGGCTGGCTTATGTCTAAGCAAAGAGTAAATAGCACCACTTGATGTGTAACCATCTCCTGCCAACAAGTCTATCTGCTCAGCTTTTTCAAGAATAGCTTCTATAACTGTCTTAACGTTTTCTTTTCCTTGTCCTGATTTAGCAATACACATAAAGAACAAAGATGAAAAGTTATTCATATCTGTCTTATATATTCTTCCTAAAGCGACAGATGCTAATGCAATTGATGCTTGTAAATTGATTGCAGGCTGAGATATTTGAGCTATGTCTTCTGCGTAATTATAAACGTCACTTATAATCCCTGGTGGCTTATATAAGTCATTAGGCTCAACGATATCAATTTGTTTAGATATATATGCAGGAGCCTGCTGGTTTTTTCTTTCGTGCGTTTTTTGAATACTATTAACGGTAGTTTGTATTTCTGATTGCGGAAGTGGTGGATCGTTTTGTTCGTTCCAAGAATTTACAAAAAAGTGAACGAAATCTAAATTAAGGTTTTTAGCAATTAAGTATCCTGCTAATCTTGCAGCTTGATCATTTCTTGATCCTTCGGTTACGCCGTCAAGCGAAAGGGGAGTTGCTATGGGTTTTCCATTTACTTTCTCTGCCCCCGTAATCTTTACCCAAAGATCTTTGGTAAAGTCAGGAAGGTCTTCTATCTCATTGAGTTCCCAATCATGGATGATTGTGGGTTCATAAATGGCTCCTGTTGCATGTATATTGTGTGGTGCAACGATTAGCCCACCAACTCCCCTAATATCAATTAATTTATCAGGATCGTGATCTTGGCCTCTTCTAGCTACGTAGGTAGTAAAGTTTTCAGGGTTATTGTAATAGTAGTGAACGCCTTTACCAGTGGCTACTTTAAAAGGTGTTACAGGTAAATTATTATCTGCCCAATTCACCGCTTCAGGTGTATCAGCATCTACTACAATAAATTTTCCGGTAACAAGAGCTACTACTAAATCATCTCTCCCCTTGAACCATTTTTCAATTTCTGCGGTCGTTGGCTGGGTCTGTTGAAACCTTTGCCAACCGCCTAACTCTTTAGGTGGTACTTTATTTGATCTTAATAAAGGTACGACACTAATGCCTTCTTCATGGTAGGCAAGAGCTAAGTCCAACGCAGAATCTTGCGCTGTTACGTTTATATGAAACACTACTAACTCGTTTCTTCAAGTGGTCCATAGATAGATTCAAAGTCAAGCTTACCTCCAGACGCTTGTATTATTTTTTTTGCTTGTTTAATAGAAGGTTGACGTAAACCATACCTCCACGATTTTGTTGTTGCTGGTGAGCAACCGAATAATTCAGCCGCTGGCTCAGTGCCAATGAACTCAATATATTCTTTAAGAGTATATCTCTTCACTTCTCTCTCCTTGTATTGTGGTTCTAATTTATTACTTAGAAATACTGAAAGCTCTTTTTCTGATAGAGTGATTGTTCTCCATAGATAGTTTACTTTCCATTGATCTTTATGTACTTCGTTCATATGATACAACCCGTTAATTATTTTGTTGTGACATATTGTAATTGTAAAAAATATAAAATAAAATACCTTTTATAAAAAAAAGGAGAAGATATATGTCAAATATATTAGATAGAATTGCCTCTCCAAGTGATCTTGTTCAAATGCAAGGAGCTAAGATTCTTGTATTTGGAGCATCTGGAGCAGGTAAAACCACGCTTTGCGCAACCGCGCCAGGCAAAACTCTCATCATCAGTATGGAAGCTGGTCTTTTATCCATCAAGGATAAAGACAATGTGACCGCTATTGAGGTAAAGGAAGCATCAGAGATCGAGGAGATCGCTCAACTATTGGAGAGCGGTAAACTTGATTATGATACTGTCTGCCTAGATAGTGTTACTGAGATGTCAGAAATACTTTTGGCTTCTGAAAAAGCTAGAAGTAAAGACCCAAGACGTGCATATGGAGAGGTCATTGAAGTAATGACTCGAACCATGCGTAGGTTTAGGGATCTGAAGATTCACGTAATCTTTGTCGCTAAAGAAGACAAGATTCGTGATGAGCAAACCGGTGTGTTTCATCATCAACCAATGATGGTAGGTGCGAAGTTACCGGTGCAAATTCCTTACTTTTTTGATGAGGTATTGGCTTTAAGAACCTTTACTGAAGAAAATGAAGAAGGTAAAAAAATTATCAATAGATGGTTGCAAACCACTATTGGTGATAATTATACCGCTAAGGATAGGAGTGGTAAGTTAGAAACTTTTGAAGAGCCTAACTTAACACATGTCATTAATAAACTTGGATTTACATTAGGAGAGTAATATGAGCGATTTTGCAGATGTCAAGTTTGATTTCAGTGATGATAATAGCAACACATATATACCCGAGGGCGATTATACGACTGAGATAATTAAATGCGAAAAGACTAAGTCTAAAGCAGGTAATGATTATCTCGCACTTGAAGTTAAGGTTGTTGGTGAAAAATACAACGGCTGGATAGCAAGGAATAATTTTAACCTTTGGTATACCAACAGCGATGCTGAAAAGCAGGATGTGGTTAGAGAGATTGCTGCAAAGCAATTTTCAAAACTACTTAAAGCTTTGAACATGGATAAGAATCCACCGGCTAACGCTACTGAACTCGTTGGTCTGAACGTTGTTTCTTCACTTGGTATTGAGGAAAGCAATAACGAGGAGTACCCTGATAGAAATAATATCACTGGGTTTTCATCCGTTACTGGCGAATCTTCAACACCCCCTAAAGTTGCACAGGATGCACCTGATTGGGTTGAGGAATCAAAACCAGCTAAACCTAGCTTAGGTTAAACAAGAAGGTGCGCTAGGGTGCCTCAAGAGTCTTTTCCCCCTGTTAATGACTCACCTAGACTTCTAATGAATTGTTAAACTAACTAGTTGAAGTGGATCGTATTCAGATATGTCTACGACTTTAGCTGGATAATAACTATCGCTATCTTCCATTGATTTGAGTGCGGTAAAAAACTTTGCGGTATGTTTATCTGGAGCTTTCATTATTATGGCTTTTAGCTCGTCATCTGTTTCGTAACAGCATATGTATTTTTTTAAATTTTCAAACATTAATTATCTTCCTTAATAAATCCATTTACATATAAAGCAATAATCGCATAATGAATAATCTTCATCAGATCCTCGTTTGCTTTGCCTTTCTTTTTACCAAAACGCATTGCGTATTTCATTACATTGCCAACAGCAAATCCCTCTCCGTGACCGCTATCAATTATCATATCAGTTGCCTGATACTTACCGTTGGCGTAATGTTGGTTATAAGTTTGGTTGATGTAGTTTTCAACGGCTTTAAGAATTTCGTCTTCTTTAAACTTATAATTGATCATAGCACTAAATCTACGATATTGGGGCTGTTGTAGATAGATAAATGACCGCCTTTTCCATGATTGGCGTACTCCTCAAGAAATCCGGACATTTTATCCCAACCTTGCTCCATCAGCTCTTCAGTCATTCTAAATACTTTTGAAGCATACGGCGGTTTCTTTTCTTGGGCTACAAAGACAAATTCTTTTACTTTGAATCCAGCTTTTTCCATACCTCTTCTGTACCAAGCCGCTTGCATGTCATAACCATACTTACGCACTGATCCTGCAAATTCTTTTGGGTGGCAGCTTTGAGTTGTTTTGTAATCAACAACAACAATTTCATTCGCTGAGTAAGGTTTTTGTACCGGCGGACAGATAACATCTGGACGACACTTACAAAGCACATCGCCTTCATACCAATAAAAACTAGCCTCTGCGACTTTGCCTTCTGCATCTAAATACATACGACCTTCTTCGATCATATTGTTATTCATCGCTTTAATATCCTTCATCTCCACTTCTTTAATAACAGTTAGGCCTCTCTCTTCATACTCTTTTTTAAGTTCTTTATTTGCGTTGGTATAAGGTGATCCAGCAATTACCGCAACGGTATTGTTGAATTCATCTTCACCCTCTACTAATAACGCATGAGCCGCCGTACCAAAATTCATAGCAGGCGTGGTTTCTTGAACGTGTTCAATAGCGTGTAATTGAGATCGACCAAACGATCTAATATAACTACTGCTAAGTCCTGGCCCTGCATGGTAGACGGAGTTGGGTATATCTCCGAAAACAAAGCAATCGCCTTTTTGCTCAAACTTATAATCTTTTAATTCTTCAATCTGCATATTTGTACCTCGGTTTTAAAACCAATATTACTTTTTTTGAAATCATCGGCTCTGGCCAATACTTCAAATGTTTATACAAAGACAGCATATTATTTTTCACACTATCTTCTTTATATATGGGCTCTCCTATCTTTTTCCAGAACTTAACTATCTCTCGATACTCTCCTCTGTTACCTACAAACGCAACATCTAAATCTGTTCCGTTGTAAGGTAGATAGACCAACCCCCCTAAATGTTTTCTGAATGGGTAAAAACTTATTGGCTTTCCTATCTCCATAAATGATTTACCACATTTGGAAACTTACCGCTAAAATCGACCTTAATCGCTCCTGGCTGATTTATTTCTGTTTGTCTGAATAACGCCTCGTCAACTGTTCTTGGGGGCGATCTGCGTAGGCTTTCACCGCTTACGACTTTGTTCCACCACGCTACCGCTTTGTCCCTCGCATATCCGGTATGCTCAAAACAAACATATTCGCTGATTATTTTTCTTGGGGTTTTATAGCTGACTTTTAGTACAGGTATGTTTTTGGCTTTTGAAAGATGATGAGCAACCCACATATCGAATACAGGTATTTCGTATTTTTCTTTTTTCTTTTGCTTGGAAATAATATCCAACTGAGATGCAACTAAATCTAATTGGATCTTCCGCATTGGAAACTCATAGCCACAATCTGGACATCTGTTGGCAGCTTTAGCTACATACGATCCGCACTCTTTACAAGATTTAACAAGCATCTCGCCTGTCTTTTTGCGTTTGCCTTTTTGATTAGGCTTGATTTGGTTCACAGGACCATGACGCTCAATATTTTTTGCAAAGTCCAAGACCAAACAGTTTTCTTTGCCTTCTGCTGTTCGCATACCACGTCCCATCATTTGGACGTATAAGCCGGGGCTTAAAGTGGGGCGTAGCATCACGATCATATCGGTATTAGGTGCATCAAACCCTGTCGTTAAAACATCACAATTAACTAAAGCCCTGATCTTGCCTGCCTTATAATCAGCTATCAATTGATCTCTCTCTGTTGGACTTGTATCACCGGTCACGACTCTCGCGCTGACATTACTGAAATTTAATATTCTGCAGACCATTTCAGCATGAGATATGCCAGCGCAAAAGATCAACCATTGTTTTCTGTTTTGTCCTTTGGTTAAAACTTCTTGCATTGCTTTTTGCGTTCTACCTGAATCGTTCATTTTCTTTTGTAGATCGCTGGTAACAAACTCTCCTCCGCGCATCGGAACATCATCAACCTCGTATTCAGTATCCATACACTTTGTTACTAAGGGTGATAAATAACCGTCGTCGATCAAGCGAATAAAATTCTCACCGCTGCCAAAGTCGATCACGATATCGTCAAAGATAGCGCCTTCTCCCTCTGTCAGCATTCCAGAATTTAATCTATAAGGAGTAGCAGTAAAACCGACGACGGTTAAATTTGGATTCTTTTCGCGTAAGGCGACGATGAGAGAACGATACATTCCCTCACCGTCTTTAGGAACAAGATGAGCTTCATCGATCAACAATAGATCAAATGTAGGGAGGTACTCAACTTTATTCCAAACCGATTGCAGTTGGGCATAAATAATATCGTTATCAGTATCTCGACGGCCTAAACTGTTGCCGTACATTCCGATATCGCCTTCCCAAACTTGCTCTAACTTTTCGTAGTTTTGAAAAAGTATTTCTTTAACATGTGAAACAATTAACGCTTTTGAATTTTTTTGTTGGTTCATATGCCGTACAAATTCAGCGATCACGTGTGATTTGCCTGAACCTGTTGGCATCACCACAAGAGGATTATCTGTTTCTATTGCAACATAGTTTTCTAACGCATCAAGTGCTTCTTGTTGATAATCTCTGAGTGGCATATTACTTGTCTTTTTTTTCTCTTGATCCGCCAGGCAACTGCTCAGGATCAAACCAACCGCATGGATAGCCAATCACTTGCCTTGACCTCTGTATGCTTTGAAGTTTCTTTTTTTGTTTTTATTCATATTGGCGAAACCTATATTTCTTCTACCAATACTTGTTCGTTTGCCACGCCCTCTGGTCGCAGGGGTGTGGGTTGTTTTAGTCCACGTCTTTGCCATTTTTTCTCCTAGGTGGGTTAATTAATTCAAAATAAAATCGTTTATCATTGATTGCATCAGCAACAATTTCCATCAACTCTTCAGTTGTTTGCTTCTCGCCAAACACATCTTCTTCAGTCATTACGACTAGCTTCATTACTTGTTTATGTTTATATTTATTTTTCGTCATGCCTTATCTCTGCTTCTCCGGTTATATATTCTTCAATCTCGTATAAAGTGTCATACAGAACGTCATACTTTTTTTGTAGCCATTCTTTTTCTGGTATCTCTTTTCTTCTTTTAAATAAGTAGTTACGTATATCTCTTATCTGTATAACTATACGCAACTCGTCTTCGTTCCAATTCACCCTTCATTCCAAAAATAAAAAAATAACTGAGATAAAAAGCAAGCCTGCAAGTATAGTCATCAAGGTAGGATCAAACATCTTTTTTTCTTCTTGATTTTGCTTTTGCGTTATTGCGCTTTCTAATATCTTCAAACTCAGGTTGTAATCTTTCCCAAAGTTCATCTTTACATGCTTGCTTTTCTTTGCCTTCAAGTCCGATAATAATTAGCTCTGACTTCTTGGGTATGTAAGTCTGATGATATTGTTTTTCTTTATCGCGCCATTCCCATTCGATAGCTCGATCATTAAATACAGTATAGTTGGTCACTTGCTTGCCTCCTTAAATGCTTTTTCAAATAGCGCAGGATGATGCGAATAGATGTACTCAACAAACTTACTGATTCGTTTGTATGAATCCAAGTCTTGTTGTAATTGGTTGGACCCTTTGACGGGGCTTGGCTGTTGAATGGCTAACACGCCTTCAATTAAGTTTTTTACTTCGTTCATTTATACCTCCAAAATGTATATTACTAAATGTATCAAATACTTCTTGCTTTGTAAACAAAAATCGTTATACTTAACGTAGATAGTATGAGAAACCAATATATGAATATACAAAAAACAATAAGGATGATTGACAAACTTAGAGATGTGCAAAGAGATTCTTTTGTCGATTTGATTCGCGCATATTTTAAGACCGGCGGCGTAGAAATAGAAACGCCTGGAGTCTTGATCGAACAAATTAAAAACGATCGAGATGTGTTAATCGATTTAGTTAACAGTATCGCTGATAGACAAATCAACGATTTAGAACAAAAGGTAAATTAATATGGGAAGAATGTCAGATTTACATATCGGTATGTGCTCAGATGCAGAAACCGTTATTGACGATTGCGAGTCTTTTGAGGAGTTTTGCGATCGTATGGTTAAGATTAATTACTTGTATGTACCAAGCATGATTAAAGACATATGGGATGAGTTTCATATGAATGCTTATTACAAGTATGGCCCAGAGGTTTAGTCTTCGCGAGCAGGCAAATACGTCTGGCCTGTTAAAATATTAAGAAGACGCTTTAGCCGTGCAGGTCTTTTTCATACCCTGCCTCCGTAACTTTGAGGTGTAGTTACCGGCGCAAACACCTCACCTATTTTAGTCGTCGCGGGTCCTTTCTATTTTTCATTCCCGCGTTTGGTAATGACGGGGTTTTTCCATTTCCTCGTATATAACTCTAAGGCGTAGTTAACGACGAAACGCCTTACTTTTCTTTTTAACCAAATTTAGCTAAACTCAAGATATGAAAGTCTTGGATATTAAAAAGAAGAAACCTTCTGTTGAAGAAGCGCAACGTCGCTTAGAAAAATTATTCTCGGAATTTATCGAACGCGGTTGCGATCAAGAGTTTCTCGCACTCTTGTTTTTTACTTTCAGCGTCACCGAAGTTTTCAATCACGCCACCACAACAAGCGAAGGATTAAAGAAAATAGACGATATTTTATATTCTACTTTTGGCGTCGAAAAACAAATTATTTTCACCCCAGAATTACCCCCGGAATTTGACGAATAGTTTTGTCATAAAGTTCTGACAAAAGACCCCCTTCATTATCGGAATTAGTCGCATTTAGGTGTGATTTGGTACTAGTTTTGTCATATTGTCAGATTTG
>TARA_R100001463_G_scaffold5551_3_pt1 | contig 10111 bp, 1 predicted proteins | sample TARA_R100001463 | Tara Oceans TARA_R100001463 (sample SAMEA2622242) | marine metagenome | biome: marine biome (ENVO:00000447); feature: deep chlorophyll maximum layer (ENVO:xxxxxxxx); material: "saline water (ENVO:00002010), including plankton (ENVO:xxxxxxxx)" | depth 40 m
TTATGATAATGCTTTAAGAGAAGCTAATACTCAAATTACAAAGCAATTAATTAATACTTATACTAATGCTGCTAATACATATAACTTAAATAGTATTTATCCTACATTTGATATAAATCCACAAGATGGTGGGACTATTAATATAACAGACGCTAAAGAATTTTTTGCAGATCCTAACTATGTAGATCCAAAAACTTCTTATGAGCAATATGCACAAATGTATGACTATTTACTTAATACAGCTGGAGTTCCAGAAGATAAAATACCAGGATATCAAGGGTATAAAGGGAAACCTAAAAGTTCAAGAGCTAAAAGAAATCAAGCTGTAATAACATCAGGATATCAAACAGGAAATCAAATGCCAAGTGGAGCGTATGGCACAGAAACAAGAAGAGAGAAACTACTTAAAAAAGGAGCAGAATTAAGAGATTGGTTCTCACCACTCAAAGGATATTAAACTTTAAAAGTGTATTAAGATGAGAGTGACAAACTATAAAAATTTATTATCTTTGTAATATGGCAACTTATTTAAAAGGCGTAAAAGATTACGTACCTCAATTAGAAACATTCAAACCAAATTATAAATTCTTGTCTGATGTATTATCAACTAGACAAGATAGGTATGATACAAACTATAAATCTCTTAATGATCTTTATAGTAAAGTTGTTTATGCAGATATGTCTAGAGAAGATAATAATGTTGAAAGAGATATGTATGCTAATCAATTAAGTAATGGGCTAAAGCAAGTTTCAGGAATGGATCTTTCATTAGCTCAAAATGTTGATGTTGCTAAAGGTTTGTTTAAACCATTTTTTGAAAATAAAGCATTAGTAAAAGATATGACTTTTACTAAGATGTATCAAAATGAAAATAAAAAGGTCAATAGTATGATGACCTCTTCTAATGATGATTTCCGTGAAAGATTTTGGCAAGATGGTGTTACAGATCTTAGATTTCAAATGGATGAATATAAAAATGCTACTGCTGATAATGCTTTAGCAATGGGAATGCCTAAGTATGTTGAAAATCCTAATTTATATAAAAGAGCTTTTGAAGCATTGAAAGGTAGTGATTTATCAATTAAACAAACTACATTAGAAGGAGATTGGATTGTTACAACTAAAAATGGTACAGCTTTAACTAGACAGCTTACAGGGTATGAAAGAAATCAAGATGGTTCTATAAAATTAGGAGAAAACAAACAACCTATTGGGATTTATAAAAATCCTGCTGCAGAATATCTTAGAGAAACTGTAATGAGAGATCCTATTGTAATTAATGGATATAGAGTACAGGCAAGAAACAGAGCAAGACAATTTGCTAATAATGAAGAAAATATACAAACATATGGAAGTGTTGATGCAGCAAGTCAAGCTTGGGCAAACAACATGATACAAAAACAAAATGCAAAAGATATTAAAGCATTAGCAGAACAAAACACTTCTATAAGTCAAGAAGAAAATGCTGTAGCAAACTGGGAAACATATAAAAAAAATAATGGTATAGTTCCAGGAACAGCTGAAGATGAAGTTTTTCTTAAGAAGATAGCATCATTAAATGTAGCAAAACAAACTAGAAAGCTTACTACAGAAAGAATTAAAAAAGCTAAATCACCTACAAGTGATTTAAATGAATTAATGAATAAAGCATATAGTCAATATATGGCTAGTGTAATGGGCCCTTTAATGACAAAAGCTGCTGTAGCTTATAGTCAAGTAGATGCAGAACAAACTTTTGAAGCTAATCCATTTAAGAAAATGGAACTTCAATATAAGTATGATCTTGCTAAAATGTCTATTAAGCATGGTTATGATATGAAAAAAATGTATGCTAAAGCTGAACTTGAATCAAATATGATGGGCCCTGCTGGTATAGGAGGAGGTATATTTGATGTTAGATCTAAAGATGCTAATCTTAATATAACAGGAGATCTAATGGATGCAAATGTTTTTGAATATAATGCTCAAGCTCAAGTAGAAATTGAAAGAAATGTACATAGAAATGAACAACAATTTATTACAGACCTTCTTAAATTAGCTCCAGGTAGTTTTAAAGATACTGATTGGTTAAGTGAGTCAGGTGCTGAAATGACATATAATGTTTATAATCCAGATACAAAACAAACTCAACAAAAAACAGCATCATTACAAACTGCATTTATAGATCTTGCTAAACCTGAAAATGAAGTAGAGTTTCAAAGAATATATCAAGATGCAGCAAATAAATTAGCAGTATCTAATGTTAATGGTTCCTATATATATAGTGAAATACCTGAGTTAAATAATAATCCTAAAGCAGCTATACAATTACAAGCAAATTTAAATAAAAATACAGAATTAAAAGCTTTGCTTACAAGCAATGTAGAGGAAATGCAAAAATCTTATGCACAAGCACTTGAATATGCAGAATCTACTGGTCAATTTAGAATAGAATCAGATGTCCCTGTACCACTACTAACAGAAAGGCAAGTTGCTATGTTAAAAGATGGTAGAAGTTATGAAGAAGCAAAAAAAGGTAGTCTTGATAAAGCTGGATCTAATTTACAAAAAACCAGAGAAATATTAGGAGAATCTTATGAAGGAGATAAATATCAAAAGTTAGATAATACAAAAAAAAGAATGTTATCTAAAGAAGAATATGTTGATCTTTATGTTAGTGTGATGAAGTTACTACCAGAACAAAGAGCACAATTAGAAGCTCCAAATGCTAGTAGAAGTCCAGGTGACTATAAATTTTTAGTTAGTGAGCCTGGTTTTTTTAATACTTATACAACTGCAGGAGACTATTGGACTTCTACTTCTGGTGGTTCAGCAAGTTATGCATCTCCAACTACTGGTGCACCAGTTAGTGGAACAGGATCAAGTGGATCAGGAGGAGTTCAATGGAGATTTGCTGAAAACAAGGCAAGAAGAGATGCAGCTGAAATTTATGACGGTACTTCTGAAAAAGATGAAATAGGAAATTATAAAACAGGTGACGGGGGAATTTTAGGTTCTTTAAATGCTGTTATGACAAGTCCTGAATCTGGTGGTAAGTATGGTTTACCTGGATATAATTTAAGAGCTGCAATGATAGGTCAAGATTATGATGGTACAGGTCAAGCTGCTCTTAGAGAATACTCTGTAACATATGACCATTTTAATAAACGTCCAGAAGCATTAAATCAATTAAACAGTATAGATAATGCAATAAGTGCTGGAGCTGGCACTAATAGTGTTTTATTTGGTATAGGTGATGATAGAGCAACACCTATTTCAAATTGGATGATTAATGCCAAATTAGACGAAAGAACAAAAGCAGAAAATATTTATGCAAGATTTATTAGTGATATGAATACTCAATATGGTAAAAATAATGATAGAGACAAGCGTCCTGTTATTACTACATCATATGTAGAAAGAATAGGTGGTCCTGATACAGATGCAGAATATGCAGGTTATACTCTTGTACCTGGTTCTGATTATGGTCTAAAATTTAAATCAATGTTTGGTGATACTGATCAAGGAAAAAAAGATTTTCAAACTTTTTTATCAGAAGGTATTTCAGTGGCTATACCATCAAAGTATGATAATAATGAATATAGATCATCTAATCAAACTTTATCTGCTGCTGATATAATTATACAACAAAGCAATGAATTTTTAAATAAAGTTCCAGGAGGTGGGGAGTTTTCAATTTATAAAAATGCTGGAGGTCAATATGAAATGCAAGCCACTAATTATGGTTTTAATCCAAGTACAGGAAATATAGAACCAGATATGCCATATACACAAACGTTAGGTATAGATAAATCACAATTAGATGAGTTAGTTATGACTATAAATCAAAGATTAAGTCAATTATCTCAAAGTAATATTAATGCTCAACAGACTTGGAAAAGATCAAAACAAAACTAAATAAATCAATTTATTATGGCAGATGATTTAAATATCATGGGGGAGGATTTTAATATAGATAATCCAACAATAGTAGATGCAAATATTAATTCAAATTTAGATACTTTTAATGATGCGTCTATGCCTACAGAAAACACAATGGCACAAGATGAAGAGTCTATTGTTGGAGGTGTTAATCTTAATGAATCATATCCTGATATGCCAGGTTATGATGTAGAAACTTTTGAAAGTGCAATTGATTTTGCTACAGAAGGTATGCCTAACTTAGAAATCAATCAGCCTTTTAAAGATATGATTGATGCTGCTGCTGTAGATTTAAATAAATATTCTTTTTCTGTTTCTCCTAATAATGATTTAAATGAATTGTATCCTGGAAGAGCTGGATCTGATTTTAATCCATTTAGACAAAGTTCAGCAACCCCTGATTTTAATACTGCAAATGGAAGAAAAGCTTTCATGTTCCAAACACAGGATATTGTAAAAAAAGAATTTCCTAATAAAAATGCTTCTGGTTATCAAGATCCTTATTATTTTGGTGCAAAGAGATATGAGATGGATAGATACTATCATCACCCTAGATTTTCTGATTTAGGGTTTCATCCTTTTGCTAACAATGAAGAATACTATCAAGCTAACTCCAGTAAGTGGGATAATTTTACTAGAACAAGAGGTCAGTGGGCAGCAATGTTTGGACCTGCTTTTACATCAGGATGGAGATCAATAGGTGATATGATTAGTGGTTCTCCATTTAGTTCAGATATGGTTGGTGCTCAAGCTATGGATGATGCTATGAGAATAGGTAGATCTGGAAGCGGTGGTGCTAGAGGGTTTTTTAATGATTTATTTCTTAACAGTTCTTATACTGTTGGTATTATATCAAGTATAGCTTTAGAAGAGTTAGCATTATTTGGTGCTGCAGCTATACAAGGTGGTGCAAATCCTGTTGCAGATGCTGCTCTTGTAGGAAGAACTGGTATAAATATTGGTAGAGCTGGTAAAGCTTTTAAGTCATTATTTAATTTAAAAACTTATACTTCTGCTAGTGCAAATATGTTATTTAGATTACAACAAATTAATACTGCAAAAAGATTTTGGGCTGCATCAAGATCTAATGCAAGAGCATTAGGTAATAATTTAGGTACATTTTTTACTCCTGAAACTTTATACCAAATGAAAAAAATTAAAACTGCTGCTAAAGCTGGGGATAATATGACTCAAATGGCTAAAGGAGCTTCTATGTTTGGTGGTTTTTATAGAGATCTTAGAGCAGTTAATCTTGCTTGGTCTGAAGCAAAAATGGAAGGTGGTTTAGTTGAGATGGAAGCTAGAGATGAAAACTACATGGAATTCAAAAGAATGAAGGGTGGTGAAGATCTAACTAAAGAAGAAATGGATGTGGCTGCTGGTCTTGCAAAAGGAGCAGGTTTAACAGATCAACTTATTAATATTCCTATAATATACCTTAGTAATAAAATTGTATTAGATGGTGCAATGAGAGGTTTTAAACCTTTAGGTAGAATGATGGATGAAAGTTTATCTGGACCATTTGGAAGAATACTTAGAAATCCTAAAAGTGTTAAAAAACATTTTTATGATATGGGTGAAGGAAACAAAATAATAAATGCACTTGGTTTAGACATTTTTAGAAAAATGTACAAAGCTGGAGCTACACGTAGTTTAAAACATTTAGGTTCTGGTGGTTTTAGATATTTAGCTGCTAATATGGCAGAAGGTTTTCAAGAACTTGCACAAGAAGGTACAGCTGTAGGTGTTAAAAGTTGGTATAAAGGATTATATGAACAAGAAGTATCTTCAGCTTTAGATATTCAATTAGCAGAAATGGTGGATGCTTATAATTCTGGTACTGATGCTTATTTGGGTGATTTTAGAAAAGCTGATAAAATGAATCAATCAGTATCTATAGGAGATGCTATTTCAGAAGGTGTAGCTTCACAAATAAGTGGTCAAGGTCTTCATACATTTATGTCAGGTTTTTTAATGGGTGGTATGATTCAGGGACCACAAAAAATGTTATTTCAAGGAATGCCTAATGCACTTAGAAGTGTTAAAGATAAAGTTAAAGGCAGTACAGAGATGGCTGACTATAAAAAGAATAAAGAAGAATATATTAAAAAAACAGTAGAGACATTAAATAAAGTATATCAAGATCCATCTACATTTTTTGATCCTAAAAAATTAAATCTATTAACACAAAAAGAGCTTAATCAAAAAATGATGGGAGCTTCTTATGGTGATAATATATTAGAATTTATGAATGATAAAGATCATGCAATATTTTCTGCAATCTATACAGTATTACAATCAAATCAATTAGGTGCATTTAAACAACAAATAGATTCATTTAAAACAATGGATAACCAAACTATTAAAGAAGCATTTCCTGATATTTCTTCAACACCACAAAAACTAAGAGGACGTGCAGAAGATATGTCAAATAGAATAGATCAAATAGAAAAAGCATATAATGAACTTAATGATGATCTTATAAATCCATTTGACAGAAAAAAATATAAAAAAGGCACAACAAAACATTATGCAGAATCATTAAGAGAAGTTGCATATCAAAATGCAAAAATGATGTTGATGTTTAGTAAAGATACATTTGAGCAATCTACAAAAAGATCAAATGAAATATATCAATCTTTATCTTCTGATCCTGTTTTAGCTACTATTTCTGCTGGAGATATTGCTGCTTTAACATCATTAAAAGGTTTATTAACTGAATTAGATTTATTAAAAGATGAAGTTAAAGTTGAAACTGATCCAAAAAGAAAAAAAATAAAAGAAAAAAAATTACAACTTTTACAAGATTACTATGATATTTTTACAGCATCAGAAAATCAAACTTCTAAAGGTGGTTTAATATTAACTGATGAAAAAGGTAAAAAAATAACTGAAGGTGGAGTATTTGATAGAAGAAAAATTGGAAAACTTAAACCTGTTTTTGTAGCATATTTAAAATTTTTAGCTGAACAAAATGATGATTTTGTTTTAAATACAAAAGTAGATGAAACATTAAAAAAGATTGTAGATTATTCTTTCTTAAAAGGTAGAGGACAAGATTATTTCAAAGCAATGGAAAATCTTATGAATCCACAAAACATGGTGGAACTTGCAGAAAGAATGTCTTTAATAATGAAAGGTGTATGGGAAGAACATAAGAAAAAAAATAATCAATTTTTAAGATTAAAAAAATATGTTGACCAACAAGAACGTATAGAGTTTTTAAAAAATTTAGCAGATCAAGATATACAACCTGATGCAGATCAAACTAAAACATTTTTAGAAGATGGCACAATGCCTACAAAATATTTTGATTTAGATGGTCAAGTTACACCACAAGGTGATCCAAGAACTTGGTCAAAAATAGAAGCACTTCAAAAGAACCTTAGACAAATGCAAGGTGAAAAAGAAGCTGAAGTTACTGAAGATGATACATCTGAAACAGAGTTAAGTGGAGATGAAGTAACTGATGAAGGTGGAGATATTGTTGTACCATCAGAAGATGATCCAGTTTCAAGAATGGAGAAACAAGCAGAAAGATTAGCAGCACTTCAAGCTTTTTTAGATTCTGATTCTAATACTAAAAAAATATTAGATGATAAGTATCAAGAATATAAAAATGATTGGGCTCTTTCTGGAACTGGTTCACTATTAACAGAAAATCAATGGATAAGAAGTAAAGATGGTGGTGCAGGAATTCTTAGATCTAGATATGAATTATCTAAAATGTATGAAGCAGAATCATCAACTGTTAGAGATGAAAAAACATTTGAAGAATGGATAGATTCTAATTCAAAGAATCCTTTATTGGTTGGAAGTAATGGTCTTTTAACAAAAAACAATGTAACTCATTCTGATGTTTCTACATCTAAAACTAATCAAGAAGGACCTAAAGAAGATAAGTTTCAAGCTAATGAAAAGATTTTAAATCCAACTTCAAAAACAGGAATTTATATTGTAGAAAGTAAGATTATTGAAAATGATGGTAGTGAATCAAAATTCTATACTGTAGTTGATAAGGACAATAATAATACTGCAGATAAGTATTCTATATTAGATCCAAAAGGCAATACTATACGTAAAGCTTATTCTAATAAAAAGGATGCATTAAATGCTCAAAAGTTTATAGAAAACAACCTACCTAAAAAATCTACATTTAACTTTGGAGGTTTAGAATTTACTACAGGTGATATTGTTATAGACTCAGCAGGTAAAAAGTGGATGGTTAGAACAACTGCTAACATGCTTAAAAATAATAATAATCTGTATTTAGTTCCAGTTGATAAAAGCAATGCTAAAAAAGGTGATGATGATAGAGTCTACAAAACTGAAGAGCAATGGAAAGAAGAAGGTTGGAAAAAAGACTTACAACAAAAACCAAATTTAAAAGGTGATAACATTACAAGAATTAGTACATTCCAACCTGTTAAGTTTTATCCTTACCAAGGTTCAAAAGTAGCTCCAGGAACTAAACTATATGACCAAGGTCAACAAGATAATAGAACTGCTGAAGAAGCTCAAGAAGATTTTCAAGAATTTTTAAGAACTCTTACACCATTAGAAATGGTAAACTTAAGAGTTGTTGTAGAAAGAAATCCAGAATATGATAAAGTTCAACAAGAAATAAAAGAAGGTAACTTTAGAGAGTATACAACAAATCCAGGTTACTTAAATAATCCTGGATTAGCAAGAGGTGCAAATGAATTTGAAGTTACATTAATGATTGGTAGAAAACCTGTAGCTAAACTTGTTGGTATGGATAATACAATACTTAGAGATTTAGATGGTTCTATTATTGATGGTGCAAAAATTACACAAGAGCAAGCTGAAAGATTATTTATAACAGGTAATGATGAATTTGCAGCTGCAAAGATTAGAAAAAGATATGCATATGCTAACTTAATAAATGAAGACTTTAAAAATAAATTAGGACAAAGTATTTCAGGTACATTTAATCTCACTGATTTTCCTAATGTTAAGTTTATGATTAGTGCTGGTAATATAGCATTTAAAAATTCTAAAGGTCAAAACTATTCTACACCATGGCAAGATTTAGATTATAATACTATAAATGGTCAAGTTTATATATATGATATACGTACAGTATATGATAAAAATGGTAATCCAACCCTTCAAACAGAACTAATAACTGATATTGATACTAGTGAAGAACAAGGGGTAAATAAAGCTACTGATATACAAGAAGAGATAGATCAAGCTTTAGGTACTTACATTAAAAATGGTAATGAAGTTAAAAGCATTGAAGGTTTAAAAATGGGTAGATATGTAGCTGCTATTAAATTACCTAATGGAACTATTACTTTTGTTGAGTTAAAATCAGATAAGCTTGAAGCAGAACAATTAAATGATGTTATTTTTGGTACAGATGGATTTTTAAACCAAATGCAAAAAACATTAGATGAAAACTTTAAAGATGGAAAATTAAAAATTGCAACAGATAATTATAATCCAGATCAATTTAATAATGAGTATAATGAAAAAGTTGAAAATCAATTTTATATTTCATTAAGCTCTGGTGAATATTTAAATTTAGGAGTTACAAAATATGGAAAGTTATCTGTTTATTATACAAATAGAATTACTGGACAGGAATATAAAATAGCACTATCTAAAGATTTAATGGAGGGTGTAAATAATATTGAAAGTTTTGTACAAACAATAAATGCTAATTGGAAAGTAAGACAACAAGAAGAAAAAGGAAAAGCAAAAAAAGCAAATAAAGAATATAATGAAATAAAGCTTGAATTAACTAAAGATAGTTTTGTAAATAATATTCCAAAAGTAATTACAAGTCCAGATACTCTTGTTGGAATTGTCTCAGCTAGAATTGCTCCAGAGATTAGAAATAATATACAATCACAGTTTGTTTATACTGATTCAGCTGCAGTTCAAGCTGCTACAAGTAGTGTAAAACCTGTAGAAAAAGTTATAGTAGAAAGTAAAGAAGATGCAGTAGAAGTTAATCCAGAAGCTGAAGAGTTGACTGATGAAATATTTACAGAGCTTCTTAATACTGAATTTAAAGAAATACCTGAAGGTATATTAATTGGTATAAAAGAAAAAATTAAACTATCTGGTGTTGAAACTCTTACAGAACAAGAGTTACTACTTTTAGAAGGATATGAAGAAATTAATGGAACATCAATTCTTAATGAAGCTGATGTAGCTA
>TARA_R100001463_G_scaffold30610_6_pt1 | contig 10105 bp, 5 predicted proteins | sample TARA_R100001463 | Tara Oceans TARA_R100001463 (sample SAMEA2622242) | marine metagenome | biome: marine biome (ENVO:00000447); feature: deep chlorophyll maximum layer (ENVO:xxxxxxxx); material: "saline water (ENVO:00002010), including plankton (ENVO:xxxxxxxx)" | depth 40 m
ACCTACAACCCCAATATTTTGGATTAATGATGTACCTATTGGTTTAGTTTGGGTATAACCACCATTAGTATTTACATAAATGTTGTCACCTGCTGTGAACCCATTAGTATCAACACCTATTATTCTACCTGAAATAATTGCTTGTCCAGCAGCATTTGCATTAATATCTTCATTTGCAATACCAATTGCAGGCATGCTAGCTGCTAAATCAGCAGAGGCTGTTACAACATCAAGGTTTTCACCTGTTACACCAATTGAGTGTAATGTTTGGCCTTTTAATATTGTTGTTGCTTGATTATTTTTAACAGTAATAATTAAATCTTCGGCATTAGTAGCTGTACCTAATAATGAACCTGTAATTGAACCAGATACATCTAATGATCCTGTTATATTAACCGAACTTGAAAATGATGAATTAGATGCTGTGACTTGTAAAGTGTTATTAGCATAGTTTAAATTTACACTAGCACTTAATGTATCAGTACCACCCGTGTATAATAAGATTGAACCTGTGTCACCTCCTACTACTGAAAGTGGACCTGAAGTACCAGAAGTACCTGAGGTACCTGATGTACCTATATCTCCTGTTCTAGAAAAAGATATTACTAATTTATCTCCATTTGAAGGAAGGGTACCTGTAATATAATCTACGGGAATTGTATAATATCCTGATTGTGCAGATACAGTACCTATAATTTCAAATACATTTACAATATTACCTGTATCTCTACTAGATATAATTAAATGTCCATAAGGAGTAGTGTTTGTAGAACCATCCCATGTATTATACCAAGCTGTTTGACTATTTCCTTTTTGATCTAAATTATCAATTATAAGAGCAGATACAGATCCTATAGTAACATTATTATACCTAATAACTCCATTTCCAGGATCACTTATACCTGTAGATGTATCAAAATTATATTCAACTCCTCCTTTTTCTCCACTAGTACCTGATGTACCTGATGTACCTGAACTTCCTGAAGTACCGTTTGTACCATTTGTTCCTGAAGTACCTGAACTTCCTGATGAACCTGATGATCCATCTGAACCAGATGTACCTGAAGTACCAGAAGAACCAGATGTTCCAGACGTACCACTAGTACCTGATGTACCAGATGTACCTGATGTTGATTGTCTGTTAGTGAATGTTAAATCTCCACTGGCTGTGTTATAAGCGACTAATTGAGGAGCATCTCCTGCTCCAGTTTCTGTCATGCTTCCACTTTTGATAGATAAACTACCAGTGATTCCTACAGAACCTGTTACGTATATGTCGTTATTTGCTGTTCCAGAAAGAGCATCTATAATTCGAGTTACATTCTCGGCGCGAATCACGCTACCACTCTGAATGCCCGATGTGCTTATTGTATTAGCCATTAATTAATGAATTTACCTAGGATTATTCCTTAATAAATATTAACTAAGACCACGAGTAATGCCCTCTATCACACTTTCGGGTAATATTTTTTTAGTACATTCAAATTGTCTTGGAGTATTTTTGTGTATAGGACACCAATCCCAATCTCCTGCATCTAATTTAAAATTATTGAAACAAGAATTACAAACATCTTTATTAATAATGCGCTGAATTTTTGTACTAAATTCAGTCCATTCTGAACTAAATCCAGATATCATTACTACTGGTTTATGTATAGCCCAAGATAACCAAGCTAAACCACTTGATACACCAATATATAATTCTGAATGGTGAAGTATATTAATTATATCTTCTATAGGATGGTTTCCTGTTGCATCAATAATACCTTCAAATTTTTTCTTTAGTGGTAATTTATCTGTCTCCCAAGCATCATTATATTTTTCTTTAGATATCATTACTACTTTATATCCTAAAACATTATTAATGTAATTTATAACGGTTTGCCATCCAGTTGGGTGTTGCCAATATTTTGTACCTGCTGAAGCATGAGGTGAAATACAAATATATTTTTCTTTCCAAGGTCTATCTTTAATTTGATAGTCCATTTTTGGTATTATTTCTTGATATTCTAACCCTAATATATTAGTTGCAGTTTGTTGTAAAGTAAATTGTTTAGGATCATATGGTTGTTTAAATCCATTTAGTTTATCATCATCATAATACCATCCTAACTCATACATGGCGTATATGTTTGGTACAGTTTCACCTGGTTCTACAAATGTTAATTCAGGGTATTTATTTTTGAAAAATTTATTCCAAAATGTAGATACTATAACGTGACATTTATGTTTCTTTTGGAACTCTAATGCATAAGGAAACCATGCTAATGTATCACCTAATGATTTTGAACCACAAGCAATGTAAACACGTTTACCAGCTGCATTGTATTTATGGGATGTAACTACTTCTCCAAAATTATCTTTAATTTGAATATCCCAATTTATAAAAAATTTATGAAATGATTTGCCCCAATGGTTGTTTTGTAAATTAACAGAATATTCACTTTTACCTGTATCTTGATTTATAAAATCAATTAAATATTCTTGTTCTGCATCTCGTAAACAAGCATATGGACCATCTGCAAAATTTACTTCTAATCTAGGTAATTTTTTCTTTGGTTTAATATCTATTTGTTGTAAACGTTTATATGCTTTTTTAGCTTGATTTTTCCAAGAAAATTCTTGTCGTATTTCTTTAGAACGTTTTAAATGCCAGTCTTTCCAATAAGCATAGTTTTCATATGAATTTTTAATTTGATCTACTAAATGATCTAAATCAGGTTTATAAAAATTACCTGGTATATTATGTTCATATGTTAAATCTTTACCATTTGTAGCAGGTTCTTCACCTAATATATCTACTCCTAGTCCTTCACTTTTAGTAAATTCGAGTTGTCCTGAACATTTGGTGTAAATTGAGGGGGTACCACAAGCTAGTGATTCAATTAATGGTAAGTTCCATCCTTCAGCACGGGCACATGATATTATCACATTAGCATTTTGTAATAATGAAATATATTGTTTTCTATCTAAAAACTTTAATATTTTTATTCTATCGTCTTCTAATCCGTAATGTTTTAAACGTTCTTCTGTAGTTTTCATACCATCTACAGGGTATGGGTTTTCAACGTTTAATAATAATTCAACATTTTGGTTATCTGGGAATGCTTTAAGGAAACCTTCTATGCTTTCTTTTATACCTTTTCTATAGTCCCATCTACCTACTATAACAAATTGGAATTTACCCTGCTTTTTAGGTCTTGATGCAGGTTTAAATGTATTTCCGTCTACTCCTTCAGGTATAACAAATATTTTATCTTCTGGATATCCTTGTTTAATGGATATTTCTTTTTGCCATTCAGTTGGTACCCAAAGTTCATTTAATGTAAGTAATTGTTGGAAAAATTGTGAAGAGTATTCAGTTGATTCCCAAACATTGTATCCTATTTTATAACCATCATATGCATCGTAGAAGTAATGGTGGTCGTGTTCTTCAAGTATAATATCAATGTCAGCACGATAGCCATCTTTATGAGAGTATATTGGTAAATCGCTTCTAGAACCGTCATTGTTAAATAATGTTTGCAAATGGAGCATTTTCTTCATTTGCGGAGTAATATATGGTTCTTTATCGTGAGGGGTATGGTTAGGTCCTTGCCAAGATTTACCTACTGTAAAATTTCGTACTTTAGTTGGGGTTAGTTTATCAAGTTCAGTAAAAAATGATTGCGCATGATTTGCGTATCCAGTAGTACCAATAAAACTCGTGTGAGCTTGAACCTTCATAACATTTAATATAATAACCTTTAGTACATTTTACAAACTTTTTTCACGCTTTGGTTGTAATATTTCAAATTTACCTTCATTATAACGTTGAGCATGTACAATGTAAAAACAATGTGGTTTACCACATTCACATCCTACTTCAATTTCTTCTCTTGAAACAGATTTTACAAAGTGATGACAAGCATTACCAATTGGAGTAAGTTGTACTGTAATATCAGTATCATCTACAGGTAAATCTTTCCAATAATCTGGTAAGTGGATTACATCGCTAGTTTTTAATTTACCTCTATGATATATACCACGTTCAGGCCCTTCTAGGGATGAATGTAGTAGATAATACCCTTCCATTGTAGGGTGTTGTATTTTAAAGTTTTTAGTTGCAGCATCTAATGTTCCCTCTACAAATACATTTCCTGATACAATTAAAGTATCACCATCAAATGTAAATTCAGTAGAATAGTTTGAACCCGAAAATACCCCACTAAAAGCTCCATCACCACTTTGTGCAAAAGAAGCTGTATCTGCTAAAGATGAACTAACTTCTTTAGTAATTTCTACAGAGGCAGAAAAAGCATATGAAGCTGTTTCGGCATATGAAGCACTTGTAGCTTGTAATGCAAGTGATGCTGTAATAGCTTCTAAAGCTAAAGAAGCAGTAGTGGCAGTATCAGCAAAACTAGCAGTTGATATGTAAGAAGCAGTTGTAGCAAAATCCGATATTGAAGCTGTACCTAATACATCTCCTAATAATGAACCTGTAAATGACCCAGTGAATGAGCCTGTTGCTGTAGTTCCTCCACCTCCTGAGCCTGATAGGTCAGATAAGTATTGATTAATTGCTATATTATAACCAGCGTATTCAGAACCTGCTTTTAAACTCTCCATTCCCGCAACTCCTAATGAGAATCCAGGAGCTATAGAGCCTGTATCTGTTAGGTCAATAATTGCAACTTCTCTTTCTGCAGTTTGTAAAGTATCACCTGAATCTGATTCTAAACCTTCTTCACCCCATTCAACAAAAAATGAAATTTCAGATGATCCTATATTTCTTTGAACTACTTCTGATACTTGATAGAGATGGAATCTGTTTTTTACTGTAGAGTTATTTCTTTTTGCTACACCTACTATAGCAAAATTAGATCCTGAATCACTACCACTAATGCTGTTTACATTTAAATCATTATTTGGATCATTAAAACTAGCAGATTGAAATAAATAAGATCCTGAAGGGGTAGATAAACCAAATGTATCACTTGCAGCGTTTGATGTAGCCTGTTGAGTTAAAGTAATTTGTGTATAATCTTCATTAACAGACTGTACTGCTGTACCTGCTGGCACTGCACCAGCTACTGAAAATATAATTTGTCCGGGTCTAATTAAGGTTTCATCTCCTGATGATATATTAACATCAGCTATTAAATTAGAACCACTAGCAAGATTACCGGATCCAATAATAAAGTTAGTTGATAGAATACTACCGGCATCAACAACACCTATAAATCTTTGATCTCTATACGCCATGGACGGTTATTAGAATGTTACTTTAATTAGTGATTTTATTAAAGCACTTAATCCTCCTACTTGAAATACATTAAAGTTTGAACTTGTATTAAGTGAAATTACAGCAGAGGTGTTTTGGTTACCATTATTTAAAGCCCAAGCTTGTATTATTGGTGGGTTTTGTGTATATAAAGTTCCATTTGCACCAGCTCCATTAGTTCTAGAGGTAGGCATTGTAAAATCAAATGTTGTTGTTGTTTTAGTTGGTGTAGTTATCTTTGCTGAAATTAATTGGGCATCTCCTACACTTGGTGAAGATATGGTTGCACCAGCTTGTGTAAATGATGTTACACTAAATGCAGGTACATAAGCTCCTTTTACTCCTGATGTACCACCTGAGTTTGCTACACCTGTAATATCAAATGTGTTTGTTGCAACATTTGAAACTGCAGCATATAAATAATCCTGGTTCATATTTTGAATAACTACATAATCTCCATTTGATAATCCATGAGCTGTACTTGTAATTGATAATGTTGTACTACTTCTTGTCCAACTTAACCCACCATATAGAGTTGCTGAGGATAATAATTCAATACTTCCATCTGCTCCACTATTTCCTAAATCATTAGCTATATATCTTACTTGATTATTATAAATTGTACTAATACCAGCATCTACTCCTGTTAAACTTGATCCATCACCTTGGAATGATCCACTAAATGAACCACTAAATGTACCGTCTCCTGTTTCTGCAAAAGAAGCAGTTGTAGCATCATTAGCAATTGATGCAGTTCCTGCAGTGTGTGATGCTGTAGTAGCAGTATTTGCTATTGAAGCAGTACCGGATGTAAGTGAAGCTGTAGTTGCTAAATCAGCTATTGATGCTGTACCTAATACATCTCCTAAAATTGATCCTGTAAATGAACCTGTATAAGATCCTGTTGGTGAAGCTACACCTGTTAATAATGTTCCATCTCCTTGAAATGATCCACTAAACGATCCACTAAATGGACCACTAGCATTTTGTAATTCGTTCCAACCACCACCATGAGCAAAATACATTGCTCCATCTGTATGTGAATGTGCTATAGCACCATGATATGTTCCAGCATTAGGGAATTGTCCTGTATTATCATAATAAAATGGTATTACACTAGCTGCTTGTGAAGCTGTAATAGCTCCAGCTACGGTTAAACCTGCTGTTTCTCCATTTATTTCTAAAGTTCCTGATATTTCAGCACTTCCTGTAAATGGAAATCCTTCTCCTGTACCTGATGTACCTGATGAACCATTTGTCCCACTGGTACCATTTGTACCACTTGTACCTGAACTACCAGAGGAGCCACTTGAACCAGAACTACCATCTGTACCATTTGTACCACTGGTTCCTGAATTCCCACTAGTACCTGATGTACCAGATGTACCCGGAGCCGATTCTAAACTTACATTCCAGCTTGAATATGTACCACTTCCTCCTGTTGTAGTTACAGTTACAGACATTGCACCTGTACCTGAATTATAACCGGTGATTTTACCAATCATAAAGTCAGCAGTATTAGAAGCATAAATAATAGCTACTGATTGTCCTACTATATAAGATAAACCTGTAGAAACTGTTAATGATTTAGATCCAGTTCCAATTGCTAAAGCTGTTGAAGATGTAGTTGTAAATAAGTTACCATCTGCACCTGAAGTTCCTGAACTACCAGAACTACCACTTGATCCTGAACTACCATCTGTACCATTTGTACCACTAGTTCCTGAACTACCAGAAGAACCATTTGAACCAGAAGTTCCCGATGAACCACTACTACCTGAAGTTCCAGGAGTTGATTCTAAACTTACATTCCAGCTTGAATATGTTCCACTTCCTCCTATTAATGATACATTTACTGTTAAAGCTCCCGTATTAGTATTATAAGCAGTAATTTTACCATTCATAAAGTTAGAAGCTGTTGATGCATCAACTATTGATATAGATTGTCCTACTATATAAGATAAACCTGTAGCTACTGATATTGTTTTAAGTCCAGTACTTATAGTAGCTGCAGTAGATGAAGTTGTTGTAAATAAATTACCATCTTGACCAGAAGTACCAGATGTACCACTAGAACCACTTGAACCTGAAGATCCGTCTGTACCTGAAGTACCAGATGTACCAGAATTTCCTGAAGTACCATCTGTTCCTGATGTACCTGCAGTACCAGAAGTACCAGATGTACCACTTGTACCATCTCCACTTCCACCTCCACCACCTAAACTACCTGTACTAAAAAATATATCTCCTGAAGAAGTATTATACATTAAAGCAGCAGGTGCATTATTATTTTCAATAAGACTACCTGAAGAAATTTTAGTGCTACCTGATACAGTTAAGGAACCTGAAAAAGCTATGTCATAAGGACCAGCATCACCATTTAAAGCGTCAATTGATCTTAAAACGTGTTCTGGGAAGATTATACTTCCACTATCAATTCCTTGGGTTGTAATTTTTGCCATGAGACTAGACTATTTCTATAATAAATATATATTATACTACTGTTTCTTTAAATACGGTTTTAGTAACGTTATATGATTTTGGACTAGGTCCTGCCATCGCAGCATTTATACCTGATGGTATAATATATCCGTTAACTAAAACATTCATTGTTGTTCTATTTGCTCTATCACTTCCGTTTTCTAATAAAACAGGTGTGTTAAAAGTTTGTATATCTGCTCTAAACATAAAACGTTCAGGATCACCCCAATATGAGCGAGCTGCAAATTCTATTGCTTCTGTTATTTCATTTGCCTGATCTACATAATCTGTAAAAATAGACATTGAATAAGTTACATCTATGTAATCAGGAATTATACCTAATACATATTCTTTTTGTGGTTTTTGACCTCTTAAAACATTAAAGTTATCATAAACATTACGTTTAGAATATCCTGTTTCAAAGTATTGTACATTTTGTACTCTATTACCATCTAATTTATTACCTAAAGTATTATTTTTAGTAAAACTGTCTCTTTTAAACATTACAAGAGGTACCATTGTTTTACCATTTTTATCTCTGTAAAAACCATCCGCTTGCATTGATTTCCATCTTTCAGGAGAACCATATATAATAGGTACAGCAATTTGTCTATTATTTTGGGTAACTGTTGGTTTAATAGCATTTTCAAGGTAGTACATAATAGCACTATCTATATCTTTTAAACCAATAGACATAGTTTTATTTTGAGTATCGTCTTTCATCGATACTTCTTTTGCTCTGTTTTTTCTAGGGCGACCTGGTTTAGGTTTAGTAGGAATATTTTCAGTTAAAGGAGCAACAACCTCTTTAGTGTCAGGGTTGACATGAGGTTCTTGGAGTTTAGTCATAAACTCTCTTCTTGTATATGGTCTTGGTTTAAAATCCATTATAATCTTGCATCTTTAATTCCTAAACGTTCTGGTCTTGTATAGTGACAAGTTAAAATGATTGATAAACTTGAACCAAAATCATCTACTGTATCACTATATGGATAAGACGGGTCTTTACCTACTACTAATTGATTTTCTACTAAATTATCAACTTCATAGTAATCTTCGTTCCATAATATTGCATCTCCTATTTCAGGAACTACATTTGCATCAACTAAATCTTTTCTAAAGAAACGAACTGATAATGGTCTATTTCTATCTACACCAAAGTCATCATTTGTTACTTCTTGTTCACCTCTATCGAGCAAACACTTAATTAAAACAGGGCCTATCCACGTTTTATTTTGCGCTTCACCATAAATGTTAGCAGGCGTCGAATCTAACTTTGGCTTGTAATATCCAACCTGTTGTTCGATGATTCTATGCAAAAGCTCTGTATTGAGCCCTTGAAATAATAATACATCTCTGTTTTTTCCGTATAATGCCATATTATGCTATAAAGATAGGTAAAGGTACTTGATCTAATGTAGTTTTCATTGCATCTGCCTCTTCTGCTTTACGTTGAAGTTGCATTTTTCTTGAATTTTCATCTAAATCAATTCTTAATTTTTCAATTAATGCTGATTTTTCTGCGTTTGCTGCTGCAATTAAATCTGCTTGATTTAAAGTTACTTCAGCTCCAGGAACGGGTACCTGTGAATATTTACCTCTTACATATCCTAATAATTCTTTAGCTAGTGCTAAAGTGTATTCAAATATCCAATATCTACCAGGTGCATTAACATAAGCATAAGTTGGGTTTTCATATGGAACATTTGAAATATCTGTTACCATATTGCTTCCTGAGAATGCAGGAGAAGTAGGGGCATTTCTTTCATCTACTTTTATATATTGAATAAACAATTGCCCAGTAGTATTTGGTATAGGAAATATTTTTAATTGATTATTTACAAGTTCAAATGTAAATGCCGATTTTCTAATCTGATCATTCATTTCAATTGCTTGAATTACAGATACATCATAATAAATTGGCATTAATAAGAAGTTAATAGCAGGAGAATAGTTTCCAAACCCAAAAACATCCATTAATTGTTGTGATCCGTATCCTGTACCAGCATATGGATCAAAATATCTTACAATTGCAGGAGTATTTTGATAAAATACTTGTTTTACCTCAATTGAACCTGTAATACCTTGTGTATCTTTCCAAGCATTTAAATCATATTCCTGTTGTGAAGCTGTAAGCGGAATTGAACCTGAATACCAAGTTACTGTACCTCCTGATCCTGCTTCAGATCCATAATTTTCAGCTAACCTAATTACATTTCCTAAATTAGGATTAATTACTTTATTATTTAAGTCAGAACCTGTAGTAGCAGCTTCTAAGTTTATAAAGTTATTTCGTATTTGATATAGGTAAAGTTCATTACCATATGTAGTTACTGCTTCTTCAAAACAAGCATAAAA
>TARA_R100001463_G_scaffold135376_1_pt1 | contig 10102 bp, 5 predicted proteins | sample TARA_R100001463 | Tara Oceans TARA_R100001463 (sample SAMEA2622242) | marine metagenome | biome: marine biome (ENVO:00000447); feature: deep chlorophyll maximum layer (ENVO:xxxxxxxx); material: "saline water (ENVO:00002010), including plankton (ENVO:xxxxxxxx)" | depth 40 m
TCCGACAAAGGAGTAATACCATCATTAGACAACCTTAATACCTTACCATTTCTAACATCAAACCAATACCTTCTACCCTCGTTTTCCACAAAGCTTTCAGGATTTAAAGTACCATAGTCACCTTTGTAGTATATTATTTTAGATAAAACTTTTGAAGAAGAAGCTACTGTCCCTTGGTCAAATTGGTCAAAAATAACATTCTCCTCTACTAATATCTTTCCTGTTTTTGTTTCTTGATAGCAATCTAAACGCTTATCCTGAGAAAATAGTTTTTGAATAGAACCATACTTTCTATCATATGTTTCAAATGCGATATCAAAGAAGCTGTTTAAGCCATTTATATTTGTTTCCGGTATAAATCTATCAGAATAATAAATAGAAGTTATTCTGTTCACCCTCTTAGCGTTTTTATCTACAATATTAGGTCTTCCTATGTCTGATATTTTAGATTGCCAAGAATCAGAATACAACTGACTATCTATATTTACATTATAAACACCAGTACCTGAATTAATAGATCTTTCTCTATAATAAGTGTCTCCACCTATTAAAGTTCCTTTAGCTGAATTTTGAGAAGGATTAAATGGGTCTTGATCTTGAGTCTGACCTTTATGGTAAGTCAAAACAAAATCACCTATAAGCCCTTTTCCAACCTCATAACACTCCCCTATCTCATAATAAATATCTTCAGAAACATCCAACTTAGGGCTGTAAATTTCGAAAAACGCACCAGATGTCAAATCTATGGTTTGAATGCCGTTTTCAACTTTCAACTTACCGGACTCAAAAGATAAAACCTTTAAGTCTATGTATTCATTAAAAAAAGATTTATCAGGTTTTCTAATAAACCTTATTCTATCTCCAGGGGTAAAATCATAAACTAAAACAGAACCGGGGTTAGATGTTTTATACTCATCTGTTAAGTTGGTTATATCTAAAACAATAACACTAGCGTCATTATAATTAGTAGAACCTCCTTCATAAGTAATATCTTTTGTGTACCATTGTAAATAGCTCTTTAAAGCAGTATTTCCTGTTCTTACAATTTGATAATGAGTAGCCCATTGAGGAGGTAAACTTTTTATTTCCCAATTTACTACCGGAGGCGTTTTTATTGTTTCACTACCCTCTGTGTAAAAGGGTAAAATTAACTCTTTTCCTAAATTAGTAACACCACTTCTGTTAGCCCTATCGTAATAAACAACTCCAAAACTATATGCACCTCCATTTTTTAGCCTTGAATCAGAGATTTCAATAGGGAGTGTTAACGTAAATTTACCTGCGTCAGTTTCTGATGAATTATTTTCACCATCCTCACCTATATACAACGATTTACCTCTTGATTCAGGAACGAAAGAACCCTTTATGTTTAAGGGTAAAACAGGTATAAATTCTATATAAGATAAAGCACTACCCAAAGCTGCTGCGTAATTGTAAACTATAAAAGGAGCTTCCCCTTCTGGGTTTGTTTTTTGAGTATCACCAAAGGTGCTAACCACGTTAACCTCCTGTTTGGGATTGCCGTCAGACCCAAGAACACTAACAAGAACCGTAGTTCTTTCATTATTTTTTATGTCTTTGTCTCTACTATATATTAAAAATGAAGTTGTCTGACCAACTAAAAAACCGCCAACACTTGGATAAAATGAGGTTAAACCGTTATCAGGAAATAACATGTAAGCTGTAGGTGTTACCGTTGTTGGATAAAAATGACTTCCGACCTGTATTTTATTTACACTGGATACATCGTTCTGGAAAAAAAACCCATTATGATCCGCAACCTGAGTTTTTACACCTGAGCTAACTGTACTAAAAAACAATAAAGTATTTTCTATTCTTTTTTGACCTAAAGCATCAGCTATGTTGCTAGGATTGTAAATGCTGTCATTGTCTTGAACAAAATCACACACATAACCAACTATATTTTTACTTTGCTTACCAACTCTAAAGGGATATGACAAATCAGCAATAACAATCTCTATTTGATCATTGTTTGTATTATTAACTATTTCACCATTTGAAACGGTTATCAACATTTCCCTTTTTTGTAAGTCCTGAGAACTACCAAAAGGGTCGTCAAGTGTTAGCCCAAAATTAATTGAATTTACATATGTTGATGTCTTTTCGTATGGTCTTTCAGGGTCGTTCAAATCAGCCTCTGTTGTAAGATGAGAGGCAACCCTTAATATGTATTTCCCGTCAGGCACATCACTAATCTCCCACTCAGAATAAGTTGCTTGATTCTCTATCTGTTTTTCTATCTCTTTTTTAGCTTTTTTACTTATACCTACATATACCCCATCATTATCTTGATACTGAGGTGACACTATTATCTGTTTAGAAACAGTTCTAAAATCTGTACCTGCTAAATAAACGACAAACCCACCTAAAGGAATTTGTTGTTGATAATTAGAAATCATCGTTGCAGAGCTTTGTAAAAAAAGTGTATTATTAAACCCACCAAAAGCCGGGATATCACTTTGGCTATCCTTACGTATAACCTGTTGTTGAGCGTAAGGACTAAACCATTCATCAAAGTTAGGGTTTGAAATTCTTAAAATCCCTTTTATCGTGTTTTTTGTAGAAGATGAAATTTCTTTTTCATAAGAAACGCTTAAATCTAATTCAACATCAACATTATCATATCCCTCTGTTATGTTCCCATAAGTTATCCTATTCCCTTCAATATATTCTTGAGCTTGAGCAAGCTGAGGAAGAGAATCAAAAAGCTTATTAGATTTTGTCAAAGAAATACTATTATAATGCTTATTATTTTTAAAGCTATAAATGTAATTACCACTTGAATCTTTTTTGTAATCAGAAACATAGTTATCTTCAACCTCTACAAAATCACCTATATTACCAAATCTAACCGCTAGGATAACTCTTTCTACAAGCTCACCCCCTTTAGGTATGGTAACATTTATAACATTATTTTCACCAGGTATAGCTTGAACAGATATAGGAGAGTAAGCACTTTCCTCTTTGTCATCATAAACATAAGCAGCTTTAAACTGAACTATTTTATCTGCTAAATAATTAATTTTCTGATTAGAGTCTAAACTATAGGTAAAAGTTGGAGGTTTTAAAGGAGGATACTTAATAGCATCTATAACCTCTTCTTTTATTGGCTCTAAATATAATCCTGCTTTTGCTTTTTGTATATTTATCTTACGAGGAGGGTTAAAGCCATCTGTAAAATAAAGAAGATGACTGTCTTTGTCAAATTCAACAACATTGTGTCCGGTTATTAACTGGTCAGACTGAAAGTTTAAAACCTTTGCAATCATAACCTTATTTATTTTCCCTTCAACATGGTTATATTCAAATATACCATGATTACCCTCTGAGTTGTATAAAAAGTAATAACTTAAGTCTCTTAGCTTATCCCAACATGAGCCTATAACCTTATTAGTGCCTGAAGGTAATTCTGTGTTTGGGATAAATGTGTTACCTTGAATATTTTCAGCAGAATAAACACCGCTATCTGTAGAAGAACCTATTCTTACATTAACATTTTTTCTAGAAAAACCAGGCTCTATCAACCTCTCTTCGGTATCTAAATCCATACCGTATAAAAACTGTCTTTTCTCGTAACCCATTTTTTAAAATTTAGGTGATGCTTTATTACCCTTTCTAAATGCTTGCAAAAGATCCTGAACACTCTTAGAGGACATTCTAGACCTTAATAACTTTTTATTGCTACCATAAAGCTGTCTTTTTCTTTCTGAAATACCAGCACCAATATTAGCGTTATTTTCAGCAAGCTTCCAATCCAACCAAGATTTAACAGTTTCTACAGCAAACGGATGAACCACAAACTCACCATTGGTTTTATTAGGGTCTGCTAAATACTCTAAAGTAATAGTAGCACCACCCTGATAACCATCCAATTGAATTTGTTGATAATTTTTATCTATTTTAAAACCACCATTAACGTTGTTACCTCCACCTAAACCAAAATACCTTCCTACGTTTTCACCATTTGTATAATGCACTGAAGAGTATTCAACATTACCGATATTATAATTACTAGTAGAAGAATTATCATCCGAACTTTTCTTCCTTGCAATCCTTTTTCCACAATCGTTTAAAGTTCTATTTAAGGCTATACCATCATTAACACCTATCTCTCTGAAATATCCATGTGAATCTGTAAAACCTATACGTATATAATTCAAGTAGTCATTAGGAAGGTCTACGGTATCTATCTCAGAAACAGTAAGCTCTTTTATTACAGGAACTCCGGTAACATCATAATGAAGTTCTCTTAAGCAAGCTATACCTAACTGAAGTGCTTGAACAAATCTATGCTCTGTTCTTCCCGTTTCTATTAAAAACTCTCTAACTACTTTTTCTAATTCCATTAGTCTTTGCTGTTATCGTTTATATCATCTTTAGGAATCTGTCTTTGCTTCATATAAAGATCTACCGTAAAACCAACTAAAGCCTGTTGCATATCTAAAGGAATATCAACTTCAGGGTCTATTTCCTCCGATTGAATACCACCTGCTAATTTTATTAAAACATTATCAACACAATCCGAAGCTTTTAAATTGATAAAATACATCTTTGTGTTCTCAATAAAATAACCTCTTCTGCCTCCTAAATTACCTACTAACAAACCTCTAGACAATCCTAGAAAGTTTGGATTTGCAGGAACGAAAGTATCAATCTCTGAAGTAACATTAGAAACATGCACTATTCCCATCCCTAACGGAAGACCGACATAAGTAGAAGGTATCTTAATATACTTCATACCCCTTATCTTATCTTCTTTTACTTCTTCTATAAATGTGTAAACAAAACCACCGTCTAACCAACTAACACCCTCAGCTTTGTTTTGATAAAAACTTTGTTTTATCATTTGACCAAAAGCCTGATCCACATAAATCATCAACTCATCTTTTCTAACCTCAGAGTCTGCGGTAGGTGTTCCCCCCTCTATAATTCTTTGTGCTTGTTCAGCTATTATTTCCCTAGTATCTCTTGTCATTTCCTAAATGTGTTATACTCCCTGTTGTTTCATTTGTTCTGCATACTGAATCAATTGAGGCTCTCTAAGGTTAATACCTAAGTAAGAAGCACACATCATAACAATTTCATTAACAACCTCATCAGGAGCTTCTAAATCAACAGAACCAGCAGCATCATAAACTGGTCTCCCGTTTACCACTGTGAAAGCCCAATAAGGAGATACAGGTTGTCTTAAATAAGTAAAATCAACAACACCTATGTTTTTTGGATATATCTGTATATGGTCTTTATAAAAAGCAGCTATAACGTATTTTTTAGCTTTTATTCTTTTAGCGTAAATGCTAGAACCTAAAAAAGAAGCAATCTCATTGTCATCAACAATATCAATTAGGCTTGGGGTAACAGAAGTTCCCCCATCTTCCTCTACTTTATAATTATAAACTAAACTTGATAAGTGTAAATAATCACTAGGTAACGAAAGTTTACCATCAGTGCCAATAGAAGAAACCTCATTCCTTACTAATAAAAACTTTAAATCATCTGTTACTTTTTGATTTTTCTGCCAACCTGTTTTTACTTGGTTAACATCTTTTAGGTTATTATACCTTTTCATTGTCCACTCGGAAAAAGCTCTATCAATAGATAAGTTAAACTCTTTAGGAGTGATGTTTCCAGATTGGTCTTTATCAGCTAAATATTTTAAAAAATCGTATACCTTATTTATATCCATTAAGCACTATATTTAACAAGTCTAACACTTCTAATAGAAATATCACTAGCAACAGAAGTAGTAGAGTTAACTTTTAAATCATAACTGTTAGAGGTAAAGTCTAAAGAAGAAAAAGAATCGTACTCTAGTTCTGGATTATTACCATTTAAAGTTAAAACACCATCAGTGATAAGACCTGTATTTGTAATATTAAACAACGTAACCCTTGCTTTAAATAAAACATTATTAGGAGACGTTAAAACTGTATTAGCTAAAATAGTAGTTGCTCCAAACAAAACAGAAAAAACCTTAGCGTTTGCAGTTCCATTAAAATAACCACTAATCTCTAAATCTAAACTCTCTCCTGGTAAAAAAGTTCCAGAATTTATTGTATATGTATAAGCTGTTTCTAGACCTGTAGTGGAGTTGAATATAGTCAAATCTGTATCTAAAGTAGTAGCATAAGCATTGGAGACCCAAGACCTAACTCCTGCTGTTGTAGAAGAAAGAATATATCCATTTACCGCAGGATTACCTAACCCGGTTTCTTTTGTAGCTAAATCAGTAGAGTCTACCAAATCAACACCTGCAGTATCTCTTAAAGTAACAACAGACCAAGAAGAAGATGAAGATATATAAGTAGCTTTTACACTTACTTTCTCCCCTCCTATCTGAGAATCTGTTAATGCAACCCCAAATATTGTTACGTTGTTTCCGCTTGGTGTAAATGTTCCTTTATAGTCAATAATAAATGTGTCACCATCTATAGGTGAACCACCCAAATTATAACTCCAAGAACCTGTTAAAGTACCCGTTCCCGCAAGAACTATATGTCCTTTATCAACACCAGGTTGAACAGTTACAGAACCTCCACCAACTGTTAATGTTGTAGCTTGAACACCCTGAACAGGAGTTGAAATACTAGCAGACCTCAATGAAGCAACCGATAGGTTGTTCCCTGGGCTTCTAGACACCTCATACCACTTGTTGTCAGAAGTGCTATACTGAAGCATTATAGCGTAATCTTTTGTAGCTGTCAGAAAATCAGCATTGTTAGCTAACTCTATGTTACCACCTTCTTTTACAGTAGTAACCTTAGCAGATTCCTTACCTCTTATAATAACAACATCTCCATCGTTAAATATCCCTGCATCTATTGCTGTTAAATCATCGGCAGCGATAGCACCTTCGGTTTGAACACTAACAACAGTTGTAGCTCCGTCTCTATTTATAGAAACACTTCCCGAAGAAATTTCAACATCTCTTATAGAATAAGGAGAACTAGCAGCCTTCCTTAAAACTCCTGATGTGATATCTGTTGCACCAACTAAAGTGTTAAAAGCAGCAGAAGCAGAAGAGTTTAAATACATCCTATACCCAATCTGAGGATCAACCTCGTCAGAAGGATAAGCACCACCATCTAAACTAGTAGCTGTGATTGTTGTAGCTCCTGTATATGACAATCCTGCTGCTGTTCCGTTTAAAGAACTACCTTTGTCTGCCTCTAGCGAAACAATAACATTACTTCCTGAAGCTACAGCAGTATACTCAGGTGTGCTAACATGAGAGTTTATAGCTGCCGCTAAATTAGTGGCTACATCTGCTGTAGTCGCACCAGTTATAGGGCTTGAAGTGTCAAAAACAGCTACACCGTTATAAGATAAAAGTGTAATAGTACCACCTGCAGCGGTTACAACAACAGTTGAAATAGCAGAAATATTAGAACTTAAGGTTGATGAAACAACCATTTGTCTTTCAGCAAAATCTCTCCCCTCTTTATCATTAAAGTATTGAAACTGAGTTAAATTATTACTAGAATCAGTTAGATATATTATACCTACACCCGAACCTAGTTTTGATAATTCTGAACTAACTGACATTATTCGTATATTTTAATAGTTAAATAAATTTTTTTGTATCCACCGTTAGAATTAAAAATTTCACCAGGCTTAAAATACTTACTAGGAGACTTAAAATAAAGCCTAAACGATCCATTATCAATTTTTACAACCATAGGTTTTAAAAAATGTGGTGCATAATTAAATCCTTCTATATCTATTGTTGACCCACCTCCTGATCCACCTACTGATCTTTTTTGATAATACGAACTAACATCTACCTTATATGTAGAATTAGAAGATGTTTGAAAACTTGAAACATCTATAGCGTAAGGAGAATAGCTATACAAAGGAGAAACTTCAGAGTAAGTCCATGCCGCTGTAGTAGGATTTTTCAAATTTGTTGGATTCTGATGAAAAACATCTTTAGGTGTAAAACTAACAGTATTATTAGGATTTTCAATTTCCAGCTTCATAACAATAAATTCCTTTGGAGGAATAATCGGAGTTGCTGGAGGTATTTTTATATTATACTCTGTGTTAGTCCCTGCGGTTGTGCTTGTTACCGTTATAGAAGAGTCTGAAGAAACAACACTACTTGTTGCTGTTGCATTAGTTATATCATCTAAAACAGATTGAGCAAGCGTAAGAGTATATGTGGTTTCATTTCCATTAACACTTGTGGCTACATTAACACCATTTCCTCCTGAAGCAACAACTGATGTAGCACTAGCACCTGTCCCTGTAATTGGAATAGGATCTCCTGAAGTACAACCACAATCGTCATTACATTGAGAAACTTCTTTTATTTGAGCAGTTAAGCTCGTAATAGCGGCTGAGTCTCCACATTCATAAGCAGTTCTTAAAGAAGCTAAGTGAGAAGTTATTATAGTGTATCTTTCTAAAGCTAAGTCTGCTAAAGTTTTATTAGTACACTTATACTTCATGTACTCTCCAAAAACAGTATTAATACAACAAAATACATCACAAAGATTATCGTCGCAATCTACATTTATTGAATCCGAAGAAGAGAAAGAATCTGATAAAGTTATCCCACCTCCAAAATCATATAAAACATGAGCCTCAAAAGAGAAAGATTGCAATTGACTGTAAAAAGAATTGGTTGATAAAACTGAACTGTAACCAACTAAAGGAGTTATACCTGGAACAGAGGTAAAGTATAATGTAGTCCTTCTTTGAACTATGTATCCGTCTGCTGTGTCACTTGATACACCAGCAACGTTAACAACTGTTTTATCGTTAGTCTTGTCATAATTTACACCTGTTATAGTGTATTGACCATTATTTCCAGTTGAGCTTATTACATCAAACTTATTGCCAACAGTAAAAAACCCAACCTTTTCTCCTGAAACACAAAAAGTATTTGTTGAAGAACTTGCTATTGAAATAAGAAACCTATCATTAGGTGTAACAGCATTAACCAAATAATTAGTAGTGTCAGCACCCTTTAATTCAGGTGATAAACAATCCGCTGTTAACTGATTAGTTTCTTTCGGTTTTGAGTATGAGTAAGTAAAAGTCTTAATTTTAGAAACAGTTGTGTCTACTGAAGGATCATTACCATTGGTAGCTCTATACTCAAAAGTATAAAGACCCACTTCTGGAGTTCCTCCTGATAACAGGGGTACATTTATTGAAGTTGAACTAACTCTTGAAGCTGAACCTATTATATCTGCTGATGCTGCTGATGCTGATAAATTATCGTAAACAATCCCACTTGGAGCTGTAACTTTAATCCTACCTGTTATAGCAGCTCTACTGACACCTTGACTAGTGTAATCTGTTATATCGGTAAACTTAAAGACTTTTGAGCTTCCACCCAATAAAAACGATACGTTAAAATCTGTTGTTGTTAAAGCCATCTTTTTATAATAACATTATTGATTAGTAAATATACATAAAAAAAAAGAGAGGCTTATTTGACCTCTCTTTAGCTTTTAATACATAAAAAAACTTACTTTTTAGAATCTTCTTTTTTGTCTTTTTCTAAAAGTAAAGCATCCTCAACCTCTAAAACCATTTTTTCTATTCTTTTGTAAACTTCAGGATGAAACTCTAAATGCTGAGTAGCACCTTTTATTCCAGTACCTCTTTCTCCTAACATACCTATGTTGTTAGCCGAAATACTTCCAAAAGCGTTTTTACAAACTTTTAAGTTTAAAGCCTTCTTGAGCATCTTGTACTCTTTTGTTCCCTCAAACTTTTCTTTAGCTGGTTTCTTGTTATTCTCTACAGCATCCTTAATTGACTTGTAAGCTTCTTTTATCTCCGTTCTCGTTGTAGCTAAATCTACAAAGAAATCTAAAGGATCAGCATACGAAGGCACATCAAGTATTCTTGTTTTACCACCTATGTTATTATAAAAAGACCTACCGCCTTTATCGTAAGAAATAATATTGTCTCTTAACGCTAACGATAACACCTCTTTAAATCTTCTTGTTTCTGATTCTAACTCCTTCTCAAATCTGTAAGGGTCATAGTTTATCATATCAAAAAAGATGCTTCTTGCACTTTTTATACTAGCAATAATTGTGTCATTATTAGTATTGTCAAAAGC
>TARA_R100001463_G_scaffold47699_4_pt1 | contig 10089 bp, 16 predicted proteins | sample TARA_R100001463 | Tara Oceans TARA_R100001463 (sample SAMEA2622242) | marine metagenome | biome: marine biome (ENVO:00000447); feature: deep chlorophyll maximum layer (ENVO:xxxxxxxx); material: "saline water (ENVO:00002010), including plankton (ENVO:xxxxxxxx)" | depth 40 m
GCAGTGGACGGCTTTAGATACCGCGTCCCTGTTTTAAGTGACCCCCTAAGTGACCCCCGCGTTTTTAAGTGACCCCGTAAGTGGGACCAGCCCTGCAAACCCTAGAAACCGTGCTATGCAAGCCACCACCTTTCGGCTCGGGCTCAAGTCCGTCGCCGCCATCACCCCCTACGCGAAAAAGCTCTCTGACGATGAAATCGGGTTCCTGTTCCTAACGATGCCGAAAGCCGTCAAGGACGCTGTCACAGATGAGATGTGGGCATACGCCTGCTCGCAGTATCGGCTTGACCCGTCACCCGACAAAGAGATGCCTCTTGATCAGCAGCTTCTCTCCTACGTTTTCCGAACGCGGAGCGGTCGCCCCGCCCTCGAATGGGGAATCAAGGAAGACCTGCCGCAGCGTATGGCTTCAGCAGATCGCTTTCACTCTCAGCCCTTGACCGAGGGGCAGGGCAGCCCTCCGCCCCTGCCCCCTGTCACAAACCACTTACTCGCCCCAGGCTTCTAATGCGCTCCGCTTTCGATCCCGAGTCCGTCCGAAGAACGCTTGAGGACGGTTTGAAAAAAGGCTATTGGACTATCGAGCACCTAGATCATCCGCCCTTAGGCAGCGAAATTCTGATGAACGATCTTTCAAAAAGTCCCGACCCAAACCTCCGCATCCTCGCCAACAAGCCACATCGGAATCTGCTGCGTGACTACGCCTATGCCGAGCTGTCCGAGGACGGCTCTGCTGCTGAAGATTCTTTTGACCCAACCGATTTCTAATGACCGAATCGATCTACATCAAACTGCGCGTCACCCCTGAGGAGCGCGATCTGCTCGATGCCGAATGCGCTCGCCTCGACGTTGACCGCAGCAAGCTGCTCAGGCAGCTCGTCTTCACGCATCGAAGGGCGCGACTCTCAAGAGCCCCCGGCAGAGCGCCGATCGATCGAGCGATCGAACGGGTCAAGCGCAACTACGATGTCCCGCGCAATCAAATCGAGCCTCTCGTTTGCGCGGTCGTCGCCGCTCTCGACCCGGTAACCGTCAGCGGCTAGAAGCTCCTGGCGCTTCTGTATACAGTCGGGTATAGTTGGGGAGTCAGGCGGAAGCGCCGACACCCCTAACCCCCTCAAATAACTCATGGGATCACTCGCTCCCCTGTCCCGCGCTGAACTCGCAGAAATGCAAGCTCGGCACGCTGAGACAGATCAAAACCTCTTCCGACTCCTAGAAGAGACTGAGCGGCTTCAAGCCGCTATCGACGAAATGCTCTCAGAAGAGCGGCCAAACTAACGCCCCCTGCGGCCACCCTGAAGAGGGTGGCTCTACTTTCACCCCTCCCCTAACCGATGTCCGATTTTCATCACTACTCTCTCGGCCTCTACGAGTCACGGCAAGCCGCGAACGAACAGGAGACCCTGGAAAAGGCCGGCCAGATAGCAGACGCCGCTCTCGACGCTATCTGCGACAAGATGGACCTACGCGGTAAAGACTGGGAGCTGATGCACAAGCTCATCTCCGGTCACGTCAACGATGTCCTCTATGCGGAGGTTGTCTGATGAAAACTATTAAAGACCTGCGCTCCTACGTCAGAGGTCAAGCCACACGCGACTGGCGTGATTACGGTTCGAACTACTACTGGCATCAAGACGCCCTCACTATTCGGCGGCAACGCGAGCGCGTTATGCGAGCGTTCCCTGCTCGAATCCGAAGCGATGAGCCGCTGATCCCCGGCAACTACGGTCGCCTGACCATCGAAGATGACGGCACACCCTGTTACTGCCCTGGGCAGTACGCCCCCACCGAGATATGGTGCTGGGTGTACGAATACCTCACCAGAACAAACTGATCCGCCGGGGAGCCTGATGGCTGGTATGGCGTGCCAGCCTGAAAGCCATACAACACCGTTGGTGAGCGGAAAAGCAGGGCGTGTGCTGTTCTTCTAGGGGGGGACGAACATGCGACTTATCCCCCGGCAAACCCTTTTCTCTTGAAAGCTTCAGACAAAAAAATGAGCCCCAGACAAAACGCCCGCGGCCCACTCCCTGCCAAGGATGAGCCCCAAACTTACGAAACCCTTTGCACTTTGACAAGTGGAAGACGAACGCCTGCGTCTCGCGCAGCAGCAAAATGAACTCCGCGCCTTTCTCGACTATGAGCAACGCCTCAGTCTCGCCTATGCCAGAAGTCAAGATCCGCACCCTCGACGATGGGGCCGTGCGAGTTCAGGTCGGGGAGTACGTCGGCACAGTGACTTCAGTGCATCTTGTTGAACTCAAAATCAAGCAGCTAATGTCTTACTGGACGCTTAAAAACAATCTCAGTGACATCAATCAAGGACCTAAAGGCTGACCACAAAAATGCACGCCGTCGCACCGATCGTTCCGCTGAACTAATCAAAGAGTCCTTGCAGCGTTACGGCGCGGCTCGTTCGATCGTTATCGACGAGGACAACCGCATCCTGGCCGGCAACGGAACTATCGAAGGCGCGAAGGAAGCCGGCATCGATAGGATCCGCGTCATCGAAACCGACGGCGATGAAGTGATCGCTGTTCGCCGCACCGGTCTTTCCGAAGAGCAGAAGGTCGGTCTCGCCCTCGCCGACAACCGTACCGCCGATCTTTCGGAGTGGGATCAGGAGATGCTCAGGCGCTTAGGCGAAGAGCATGACATCTCGCCTTTCTTCAACGCCGACGACATAAGCGGCATCCTCGATCTCGACGACGACCCGACCGCCCCTGAGGATTTCGCTGAAGTGGATGACGACATCGCGACCGAACACCGGTGCCCTTCCTGCGGCTACGAATGGAGCGGCAAGTCATAGCTGGCCTTTTGCCCTTTCGCACCGTATACTGTATACAGCAATCAGGGAGCGTTCCCAATGCAAATCCGTCTAGTCCCCCCCTACAACCGTCGCGCCCCCAAGTGGTCGGTCGTCACCTTCGTCAAAGATCCGATCATGTGCGCTTGGAAAGAGGAGAAGCGCAAACGCTTCATTGACGCCGCTGAGGCTCGCGCCTTCGCTGAGTCCCTCGCTTTCGAGAACGACGCCGAACTGATCGAAGTTGCCCCGAGACGTTGAGAGACCTCCTGATCAGCCTCTTAGCTCCCCTGCCCCTCGATTTCGCCGTCGCAACGTCGGGGGGTCTTGATTCGTGCACGCTCGTCGCTGCTGCCGTCGCCGCAGGCAAGCGGCCTCGCATCGTCTCGTTCACCTTTGACGATTTTCAGTCTTCTGACTTCAGATATGCGCGAGCGGTCGCTGATCACTTCGACCTCGACTTCGAGCCTGTCCTGCTCCCTAGTGGTCAGAGAGAAATCATTCGCACGATCACCCGACTGATCAAGCAGTACAAGCTCAGCAAAAAGGCTCGGATCGAGTGCGGCTTCCCTTTCTTCTACCTAGCTCGGCAGCTCGAGGGGCAGACGCTAGTCACCGGCCTCGGAACCGACGGGCACTTCGGACTCTCAAAGAAGGCCATGATCCACTTCCGAGAACCGCAAGAAAAGTTCGACGAGTTCCGCAACGCCTACTTCGCGAACACCGACGCGGCAGGCAAGCTCTGCATCAAGCGGATCTGCTCGTCCTTTGATGTCGATCTCGTCAACCCTTATTTCGACCCGAAGGTTTTTCATGCCCTGCTCGGTCGATCGTGGGATGAGCTAAACAAGCCACGGCAAAAAGAAGTTCTGCGTGCGGCCTTCCCTGAACTTGACTCTTTGAAGTTGCCTAAGCACACAAACCTGCAACTAGGAGACTCGCAGATCGCTGAGCGCCTCGGGGCAACCGCGATGCTCTACGTCCCCGGCACTGTCTCGGCGATCGGTGCCTACAACAAAATTCGCAAGCAGAAATGAAACCGCCCTACAACGTCCCGTCAATGCGGGAGATCGAAGCAACGCCGTGGAACGGGTTCAACGTCGCCTCGACCTTTTCAGGCTGCGGCGGCTCCTGTCTTGGTTACCGAATGGCGGGCTTTCGGGTCATCTACGCAAACGAGTTCATCCCCGAGGCTCAGCGCACCTACAAGACGAATCACCCCAACAGCTATCTCGACGGATCCGACATCAGAACATTGACGCCTGAGAAACTGCTTGAGCGTGCCGGGCTTGAACGAGGCGAGCTTGATCTGCTCGACGGATCGCCGCCCTGTTCCGCTTTTTCAACCGCAGGCAGGCGTGAGGAAGGCTGGGGCAAGGTCAAGCAGTACAGCGACGGCGCGCAGCGTGTTGATGACCTCTTTTACGAATACGCGCGGATTCTCAAGGGCGTGCAGCCGAAAGTATTTGTTGCCGAAAACGTGAGCGGCCTCGTTAAGGGGACCGCCAAGGGTTACTTCAAGCGAATCCTGCAGGCTCTCCGCGACTGCGGATACAACGTTAGGTGCCGCGTCCTTGACGCTCGCTGGCTAGGCGTCCCGCAGATGCGAGCGCGGACGATCTTCGTCGGGGTTCGGAATGATCTCGGCCTCGACCCCGCACACCCAAAGCCCTTCCCTTACGCCTACACCGTCGGCGAAGCCCTGATGCCTATCCCTACAGATACGACCTCGAAGCAGCTCAATGAAGAGTCGGAGACCTATCGGTACTGGCTCCGAGCTAAACCTGGCGAAACCCTCGGCGACGTATGCCGACGGCTGACCGGCAAGACAAGCTTTCTCACTCACTACAAGCAATCACCAGACCGCCCGGCAAACGCGATCACCCAGGGCACGCAGCAGCTTTATCACTGGGCCGAGCCTCGGACCCTCACCCTCGGAGAGCTTCGCCGAATCGGCGGCTTTCCTGATGACTTCATTCTCACCGGCAGTTTTATTCAGCAGTGGGAACGTATCGGTCGTGCAGTTCCTCCCTTGATGATGGCGCAGGTTGCTAAAACTGTTGAGCAAGAGATCTTGTCAAAAATCGGTGGAAATCCCGGAAACCTGGACGTTTGAAAGACCCGATGTAGCCCAAGGCTTTGATGAACACGTTCGGGAACAACTTCCCTGGTACGACTTAGCCACCTCTGCGATTACACACATCGCCCGTCATTACATCCCGCAGAACGGTCGGGTTTATGACATCGGATGCGCGACAGGGAACATCGGGCGCAACCTAGCTTCTACTCTTGACGAGCGGAATGCTGAGCTGATCGGAATCGACCCGTCAGAAGAGATGCGGAATATCTATGACGCCCCCGGCACCTTCATTCTTCAAAAAGCGGAGGATGCGCAATACGAAAGGTTTGACCTGGCAATTTTGTTCTTAGCTCTAATGTTCGTTGAGCCAGGCGAACGGATCGAATACATGAGACGCCTTTATGCTCAATGCAAACCAGGGGGCGCAATCATTTTGTTTGACAAGCTCGAACCGTCGCAGGGTTATTTAGGAACGATCATGTACCGCTTGACTCTCGCAGGTAAATACTCGGCAGGTGTACAAGCAGATGAAATCATCGCTAAAGAGCTTTCCCTTGCCGGAGTACAAAGGCCCATATCATTAGGGCAGTTGCCATCCTCGCCTTTTCAGTGGTTCAAGTTCGGTGACTTCGCTGGATACATCATTGAGAAACCTGTCTGATGGGTAAGTCAACCAAGGTCGAAAAAGATCAACGGGTGAACCGTGTCGCTCGTCTGCTCGCTAACGGGGCTGTCAGGTCCGAGATCTGTCAATACGCGGCGACTCAGTGGGGAACGAGTGACCGGCAGGCAGATCGCTACATAGCCGACGCTAGGGAGCTGATTAAGGCGGACTGGGAGATCGACCGGCGCACCTTTACGGCGGAGATCCTCGCGCAGCTAGCAAGCATTCAGAAGGAGGCGAGAAAGACAGGCAACCTCAACGTCGCCCTGGGCTGCGTGAATCAAGCGGCGAGAGTCGCGAGGCTGTACGAGTGAGCATCCTGGCGACTATTCCAGGCGGGTCAATCCTGTCTGCGATCGAATCCGCAACACCGTTTTCTGAAGCAGATTTAGAAAGCTATGTAGAAGGACTAGAGGACAAGCTGACCGGACCACAGCGTGATGTTTGGGACGCCCCCGAAAGATTCAAGCTGCTGTGTTCTGGCAGGCGTTTCGGGAAAACATATCTGTGCATTACCCGCCTTGTCTGCTGGGCGATGGAGAAGCCTGGGAGCCTTTGCTGGTATGTCACCGCGAATTATCGGATGGCAAAGCAGATCGCTTGGCGGCAGCTAAAAATGATGGCCCCTGAAGAATTAGTGGTCAAGAGAAACGAGTCTGATCTGTCAATCGAATTTTCAAACGGCAGCCTTATAGCCTTGCGAGGCGCAGACAACGAGGACAGCCTGCGAGGCGTAAGTCTGTCGGCTCTCGTTATCGATGAGGCCGCTTACGTGAAGCAGACGGCATGGGAGATGGTCCTTCGTCCTGCCTTGTCGGATCAGAACGGCCCAGCTTGGTTTATCACTACACCGGCAGGCTTGAACTGGTTCTATGACCTTTGGGAGCAGGCTCAAGAGCAAAAAGACTGGGACACCTTCTCGTACACAACAATCGAAGGAGGCAACGTTGCGGCGGAGGAGATCGAGGCCGCTCGCAACACCCTTGATGAGCGGACCTTTAGGCAAGAATACCTAGCGAGCTTTGAAACGCTATCGGGTCGGGTCTATCCCGGATTCAGCGACGAGAACATTAGCGATGAAGTCAAGGACACCGGCGGTGCGATCTTCTGGGGTACTGATTTCAACGTCAGCATCATGGCAGGCGTCCTCGGCAGCAGAGTCGGAGACACCCTGCACATCTGGGATGAGTTAGCGGTCAAGCAGTCAAACACCGATGAGGTTTGCGCTCTCTTGAAACAGCGATTCCCTGACCGGCAAATCGTTGCCTACCCAGACCCGACCGGATCAGCTCGCAAGACCTCCTCTGCTGGTCGGACGGACCATGACATCATTCGTCGTTTCGGATTCGGCTGCATCAGTCCTAAAGCTCCCTGGTCAGTGAAGGACAAGATCAACGCAACAAATTGGATGATCCGAACCGCTAAAGGCAGCGTCAAACTTTTCGTGCATCCTCGCTGTAAACACACAATCAAAGCATTGAAGAACGTGACGTTTAAGCAGGGCGCAGAAGACTATGTGATCGACAAAACCGCGAACATCGAACACTGGACTGACGGCCTCGGCTATTTAATCCTGGCTGAGTTCAACCCCCTGTACGAACGCGCTGGACGAGGCACAGGGATCAGGCTTTACTAAACTGCTGGCATCGGGCGGGTTCAGATCGTGTATTCAGGTTTTTCGGGTAGGCAGATTGTCGGCAATGTCACAAGCGTTGAAAGCCCGAACACGGCATACCTCAACATGGAGCCGCATTGGCTTCTGATTGAAGCTCTGCTGCTTGGCACGTATGGGATCAGAAAAGGGCACCGAAAATATCTGCCACAGGAACCCCGAGAGCTAGACGAGGCATATGACAACAGGCTTTTGCGTTCTACGCTTGCGCCTTATTACGTCCGTCTAGAGCGAATGTTGGCGGGAATGTTGACCCGCAAGCCTGTGCGTTTAGAAGATGTCAGCGACGTTGTGACGGAGCAACTGTTTGACGTTGACTTGCAGGGGAACGATCTAAATGTCTGGACTTACGAAACCGCCCGCAAGTGCATCAGATATGGGCACGTTGGCGTCCTAGTTGATGCGCCTAAGGCGGGTGAAAACGGCAGGCCGTATTACGTGACGTTCACTCCTCGCCAAATACTTGGCTGGCGGACTGAAATTGCTGACGGCAAGCAGAAGCTGACGATGGTGAGGCTGATGGAAAAAATCACCGTCCCTGATGGCTTATATGGCGAGAAGCAGGTTGAGCAGGTGCGGGTGCTCACCCCTGGCGCGTTTGAGATCCACCAAAAGGATGAAAAAGGCGAGTTCCGCCTTGTCGATGAGGGCAGGACCAGCCTGAGCGAGATTCCGTTTGCGGTGGCATATTCAAATCGCGTCGGGGTTCTTGAGTCGCGACCACCACTCGCAGACATCGCAGAGCTAAACCTGAAGGCGTATCAGGTGCAGTCTGATTTGGACAATCAGTTGCACATCTCTGCTGTCCCGATGCTCGCCATCTACGGATTCCCGCAGTCGGCAGAAGAGATCAGCGCAGGCCCAGGAGAAGCTCTAGCCCTCCCCGCTGAAGCAAGAAGCGAATACATCGAACCCTCAGGCAACAGCTACAACGCTCAGTTCCAACGCCTCGATCAGATCGCACAGCAGATCAACGAACTAGGCCTCGCTGCAGTGCTCGGGCAGAAGCTCAGCGCAGAAACAGCAGAAGCCAAGCGGATCGATCGCAGTCAAGGCGACAGCACAATGATGGTGATCGCCCAACAAATGCAAGATCTGATCGACAACTGTTTGACGTTTCACGCGCAGTACATGCAGCAGTCGCAGGTCGGCAGCAGCTTCATCAATCGCGACTTCTTAGCAACACGCTTAGAGCCCCAAGAGATTCAGGCACTGCTGCAGCTCTACACCGCTGGCACAATTACTCAGGAGACGCTGCTTAATCAGCTGTCAGCCGGTGAGGTGTTAGGCGATGAGTTCGACGTTGAAGAAGAGGTCGAGGCTACGCAGACCGGGGGGTTAATTGAAACGGAGAAGCCAGAACCCGAGGTAAAGGCTGAGGCCACAATGCCGGATGAAGACCCGGAGGCAACTGATGAGCTGGATTGACCACCTGAGGAGATCCGAAAAGCAAGAGCCTGATAAGCAGTATCTGTACTACGTCAGGCAGCAGCTCAAGCAGGAGGCTTATGCGGTAGTCCGTGTTACTTGGTACGACGAGGACGGCATTTATAGCGTTACCGAAACCCGCGTAAATAAAAGGGACGCGGAGGTGATTAAAGAATTCAGCGACATCGTCGGCAACGCTTTGACTATCGGGGCGGATGTCTCTGTGATCTGCGTAGATAAATCCGAGCGGTTAGATCTGCATGATTTATGAGCACACCTTCGGAGCTGTATCGGAATGCAATCGACCTCAATCGATTTAGCAACAGCGTTGCCAAGCGGATTGCTGTTACATACAACGATCTTATTTTGGATATTGTTAATCAGCTTCGTGGGCTTGATGAGTTTGATTCGTCTGCGAAGGCTGCACGGCTTCAGGCGATTCTCGCGCAACTGAAAGAGTCGCTTGATGGCTGGGCTGGTACCAGCACGCTTCTGATTGTCGAGGATTTGCAGGGGTTAGCTGAACTGCAAAGCGAATTCGTTGAGAACGAGCTGAGACGTGCGTTGCCTCTTGAGTTGCGAGATCAAATTCGTAGCGTTCAAATCAGCCCGCAGTTTGCTAAGTCAGTAGCCACGGTGGATCCGACAGCGATCAATGTAGTGACGCTAAGTGATGACCTGCAGGCGGCTGTCGCTGGTTCGCCGCAGACGTTTCGCCTGACTGCTGCTCAAGGCACCACGATCACGCTGCCTAACGGCAAGGTGCTCGAAAAATCGTTTAGAGGGTTAGCTGAATCCCAGGCTGATCTTTTCGCTAAGACCGTGCGAAACGGGCTGCTGACTGGAGAATCAACTGATCAGATCGCGCGGCAATTGAAAGGCCGACTGCGCTTTGGGCAACCTGGCAGCTTGCGTCAAATCGCACAGGCCGGAGGGCAGGTAACTGCTTTAGCAAATCACCAAGTCAACGCGATAGTGCGTACAAGCATCAGTCAAGTGGCTAATGAAACAAGTCAACAGGTCTACAAGGCAAATCAAGATGTGACTAAAAAATATCGCTACGTAGCAACGCTCGATAGCCGGACGAGTGCCATCTGCCGTGCGCTTGATGGGCAAGAATTCACCTATGGCAAAGGGCCTAAGCCCCCGCAGCACTTCAATTGCAGATCAACCACTGTGCCGATCATTGATTACGAGGGGCTTGGTTTTGACCCTCCACCGCCAAGCAAGTTACGACGACCAAACTCTGCGTTCAAAGGTCCACGGGCTGTGCGTGGCGGGAGTGTGCCTGACAACGAAACTTATGGGCAGTGGCTGAATGAACAGTCGAACGCTGTCAAACAAGATGTGCTCGGCAAAAGAAGAGTGCCTTATTTCAACCGTTTGGTAGATAAGTTCGGCCCAACAGATGCCATCCGTAAGTTTGTTGCTGCGGA
>TARA_R100001463_G_scaffold4162_5_pt1 | contig 10078 bp, 9 predicted proteins | sample TARA_R100001463 | Tara Oceans TARA_R100001463 (sample SAMEA2622242) | marine metagenome | biome: marine biome (ENVO:00000447); feature: deep chlorophyll maximum layer (ENVO:xxxxxxxx); material: "saline water (ENVO:00002010), including plankton (ENVO:xxxxxxxx)" | depth 40 m
CAAGATACTCAACCAAAGGCATTTGAGATTCCGACCGAAGCTCAAGAGTTAGTGGGAGAAGGTAAAAAGTATCAGAGTCCAGAGGATGCTTTAAAGTCTGTTCCTCATGCACAGAAACATATTGAGACTTTAGAGTCTGAATTAGCTTCTGTAAGAGAAGAACTAACTAAGCGTCAAACGACTCAAGAACTTATAGATGAATTAAAGTCTGGAGTTCAAACACCAGCACAGACCGTGCAAAGTGGAGAACTTAATCAAGATAATGTGATGGATTTAGTTAATCAAACTATTGCAACAAGAGAAGCAAATGCTAAAGCAGAGTCTAATGCTCAGTCAGTAGCTGCGAAGTTTACTGAACAGTATGGTGATAAAGCTGAAGATACTTACAACTCTATTGCAAAAGAACTTAACTTATCTGTTAAACAACTTAACGAGCTTGCAGCAACAAGCCCTACAGTAGTATTAAAAGCAGCAGGTTTATCTGCAGCTAAAGCACCAGTAGCTAGTTCTAGTGGTGATATTAATACTGAAGCATTGAGTCAACAAGCTAAACCAACTACACTATCTGCAAAGGTAGAAGGTGGTTCAACTAAAGAACTCTTAGCAGCGTGGGGTAGAGCTAAAGCTAAAATTAATCAGTCTTAAGGAGACTTAAAGAATGGCACATACTACTGCAAATACAACTGCGTTCATTGAATCGCAACAGTATTCTCAGTTTATTCTTGATAATTTACACGACTACCTTCTTCCAGAAGGAATGTATCGTGATGTAACAGACTTCGGTTCAGGTACAACACTAAACATTAAAACAGTTGGTACTGTAACACTTCAAGATGCAGCAGAGGATACACCTCTGAACTTTACAAACATAGACACAGGTACTATCACTCTATCTATCACTGATTACATTGGTGATGCATGGAAAGTAACTGATGACCTACGTGAAGATGGTTCACAGGTAGACCAACTCATGGCTATGAGAGCTATGGAATCTACACGTGCTCTTGGTGAAAACCACGAAGGACGTTTCTTAGCTGTTGCTAATGGCGGACAAACAGCAGCTAATCTTAACTTAGTTAATAATAGACCTCACCGTTTCGTAGCTGGTGGTAAAGATGCAACATCTAGAAATGTTGTTCTAGGCGACTTTGTAGCTATGAAACTAGCGTTTGACAAAGCTAATGCACCTGCTTCAGGTCGTATTGCTATTGTTGACCCTATCGTAGAGGCAACACTCAACACATTAATCTCAAGTACAAACGTTGTTAATAATACTCCACAATTCCAGGGTGTTCTTAATGAAGGTTTTGCTAGAGACCATCGTTTCGTAAGAAACATTATGGGTTGGGATATTTACACTTCTAACTTCTTACCATCACTTACAGCAACAGAAGCTATTGACGGGTCAGCATATGACCTAGCTAATGATACAGCTGAAATTGGTGATAAGGCTAACGTGTTCATGTGCGTAGCAGATGATTCATGTAAGCCTGTTATGCATGCATGGAGACGTGCTCCGCAAACAGAAGGTTGGAGAGACCAAGAAGAAAGAGCTGATAAATATCAGGTTACTTCTAGGTTCGGGTTTGGTGTTCAGCGTGCTGATACACTAGGCGTTCTATTAACTGATGAAGCAACTTACTAAGGAGAAAAATTATGACTATCGAATTGGCTCCTATAAGGGGCGTTGCAAATCATTATGGGACTCGTACTACTAAAAATAAATATGGTGGTCAAGAGTCTACAAAAGAAGGTATTGTTAAAAGTGCGGAGTGGACTTTTAGCTTTGACAATCTTTCAACAACACTAAATAGTAATCTTCCACAAACAATACCTGCAAATGCTTCTATTGTTGAAGCTGTATTGTATGTAGATGATGCATGGATTGGTGGTACTAATCTAACTATTGGTTTGTATCAAGCTGATGGCACTGTAATTGATGCTGATGGTTTGGTAGCAGCAACTGCAACATCAGCATTAACAGCAAATAAAGTTGTTGTTGGTGCAGGTGCCCTAGTAGGCACTACAATTGGTGCAAATGCAGGGCAATTAGTAGCAGCAACTACAGGTACTTATACTGCAGGTACTGCTAGAGTCGTAGTTAAATTTAAATACGACGTGTAATATCTCGGTAACGCCCTCTTAGGAGGGCTTACCCCTAATTTAATACAGGAAACATTATGACAATACAACATAAACTCATTACAGGTGCAGACCTACATGAACCAAAAGGAGTAGCATCAGCTTCTAATAAAACTGTTTATGTTGCTAATGGTTCTGGTTCAGGTGCATGGTCTACTATAGCAACAGATAGTTTAGCTTTACCAAAAGGTAAGTTTTACTTCTATAATACTAGTTCTCCATATACACTAGCTCATAGTAGTTCTACTGCAAAAGTAGCACCAACTACAGTAGCTTCAGGATATGGTAGTTTAGTTACAGAAGCAACATCAGCTAGATTAACATATACAGGAACACCTACAACAATAGTAAAACTAGACTATGATGTAAGTCTAAGTCAATCTTCTGGTGCAGATAGAGATATAATGGTATCAATTCATAGGAACGGTACTGTTATCCCTGGTTCTCAATCAGTTGTAACTTCTGTTACAGGTGATTTAGTTCAGATGGCAGGTTCATGTTTTTATAATGCTGCTACAAATGATTACTTTGAAATCTATGCACAAAATACATCATCATCTGGTGATATGGTGTTTCAAAAAGTAGCATTAACTTTAACAGCTACATAGGATAAATTATGGCTAAAATGAATTTACTAGCAATGACTCAAGACATTTTATCTGATATGGATTCAGATGATGTCAATAGCATTAATGATAGTGTAGAAGCTTTACAAGTAGCACAGATAATTAAGACTACTTACTACAATATTATTGATGGTAAGAACTATGCGTTCTTATATGAACTATTTAAGTTAACAGCTAGTGGTACAGATGATAGACCTACTCATATGAAGTTACCTGAAGATATTATTGACCTAAAATGGATTAAGTATAACAATAAAAAGAAAGCTACAGATAAAGATAACTTTGAAATGATAACATATAAATTACCAGAAGACTTTATGGATATAGTAGATGCTAGAGATAGCACAGCTACTAACATAAAGAAAGTTACAGATACTACTGGTATTACTCTTAATATACTTAATGATAAATGTCCACAGTATTTTACATCATTTGATGATGAAACAATTGTAATGGATGCATTTATAAAAACTTTAGAGTCAACACTACAAAATAGTAAAACTCAGTGTCATGGTAAAAGGTCTGTAGCATTTACAATGTCAGATACATTTACTCCTGACTTACCTGTACAGATGTTTACATACTTACTTAATGAAGCTAAGTCTGCTTGTTTCTTAACATTGAAACAAATGGCTAATCAAAAAGCAGAACAGATTTCTGTAACTCAAAGACGTAGAATGAGTCAGGATGCTTGGAAGATTGCTAAAGGTATTAGATATCCTAACTATGGTAGACATTCAGCTAACAAAACAGGAGGGTCTAAATATTGACTTTTAATACACAGAATACTCAGTCTTTTATACATAAAGAACAATATGGTAAGAAAAAGAAATCATTGGCAAAACAGGTTAAGAAACTACTTTCTACTAGTAAAACTAGTCAACTTAATTCGTTTAAAAGTCTTGATACTAAAACACAAGTAAGTAAATTTAAGAAAGTTAAACCACCTAAGTTAGCAAGGAAGAAAACAATAAGGAGATAGACATGACCAATGTCAAAAAGAGTTGGAAGACTCACGGTAAGATGGAATTACAAGCAGTAGTTAAACCTAATACATCACATTTAATATTTCAATGGAGTGATGGTGGTGAAATACCTAATGCATTATCAGGTACTTATACATCATTAGTGTTTATGAATACAGATGTTGCTAGTTATTTAGCTAAGACAGAACCTAAACCAGAAGTAGATTTGTTAGCAAAAGCTAAAGCTAAAACAGAAAAACGAATAGCTAAGAAAAAATTAAAAGAGGAAATGAATGGCACAGAAAGCTGAAGCAGCTTATAGGTCTTTTGTTAAGGGATTAATAACTGAAGCAAATCAGTTAACATTTCCTGACAATGCATCAATAGACGAATCTAACTTTGTACTTAACCGTGATGGGTCTAGGTCTAGAAGGTTAGGTGTTGACTATGAGTCTTCATATGCTTTAACAGCTACTGGGTTAACTGCTACAGATATTAAAGAAGGTAAGCAATCATTTCATGTATGGGAAAGTCCTGATGGAGATACATCAGTATCATTAGGTCTTGTACGTATTAAAGATAAAATATGGTTTATGAACTTACTTGCAAATGCACCATCAGCAGATTTAAAGAATGGTGGTTCTCCAATTACTATTGCAGGTTTAAGTAATAATAAAATAGAAACATCTGTTATTAATAACAAATGTGTTATTGTATCAAAAGATTTATCTGCTCCTGTATTATTATCATATGATAAGACTACAGGTACTGTAACACAGACAACTATTACTCTAGAGATACGTGATATATATGGAGTAGATGATGGTCTATTTCTTGATACTAGACCTACTACACTAAGTAATGAACATAAGTATAACTTACGTAACCAAGGTTGGAATAAAAATATTGTAACAAGTACTGGTGTTGATGCTATTGACTATACTTATACAAAATTAGGACAGTATCCATCTAATGCAGATAACTGGACATTAGGTAAAATATCTAATACAGCTAGCTCTGACTATGAAAAGTATGACCCAGATACATTAGTTAAAAACTCATTTTCTAACTATCAAATAGCTAAAGGTAGTTTTATTATAGATGCATTTGATAGAGGTACATCTAGAATGGCTAAGTCTGATGTTAGTGTTGGTTTACCTACAGATAGAGAAGAAGGTAATATTAGTACTATTACTTCTTATGCACAACGATTATTTTATTCTGGTATAGAATCTTCTGTATCTAATGGAGATGCTAGAAGTCCTAATTACTCAGGGTATATATTCTTTAGTAAAGTTATAAGAAATGATGAAGACTTAGGTAAGTGTCATCAAGAAGCTGACCCTACAGACCCAGGTATTAATGATTTAATAGATACAGATGGTGGTTCTATACAGATACCAGATATCACTAAGGTAGTTAAAATTATAGCTTCTCAAGCCTCAGTATTAGTTTTTGCAGAAAATGGCGTGTGGGAGGTTTATGGAGATACTGGAGGGTTTATTGCTACATCCTTCCAAGCAAGTAAGATATCTACTAATGGTATTACAAATGGAGACTCTGTAGTTAATGTAAATGGTAACTTTATTTACTGGTCTAAAGCTGGTATATACTTACTTAAACCTGACCAAGCATCAGGTAGATTTGCAGCAGAATCTATATCATTAACTACTATACAAACACTATATTTACAGATACCTGAAGTAGCTAAGAACTTCTGTAAAGGTCTTTATGATGAGAAAGAAAATAGAATTAGATACCTTTACAATGATAGTACTGATTACTCAGCTACTAATTATCCTAATAGCTATAATAAAGAACTAGTATATGACTTAACATTAAAAGCTTGGTATAAAAATTCAATATCAAGTTTAGCTTCAGATTCACCTTATATAGCTGATTATGTACCTATACCAGGATATACAGTAACATCTAGAGAAGAATCTGTTGTATCAGGTACATCTAGTGTAATAGTTACTGATGGAACTGGTGTAGTAGTAGATGATGACATACCTGTAAGTAGAACAGAACAGTTTAGTTTCTTAACTATAGTAGGAACATCATTTACTTTATCTAAATATAATGGTAGTGATTTCTTAGATTGGAAAACTAAAGATTCAGTAGGTGTAGACTTTAGTAGTTTCTTATATACAGGTTATGAATTGTTTGGTGATGTAATGAGACAGAAACAAATACCTTATGTATTCTTTTACTTTGAACTAACAGAAGATGGATTTGAAGCATCAGGTGATGACTTAGTATTTAAGAATCAATCATCTTGTAAAGTACAAGCACAATGGGGTTGGTCTAATTCTGCAGCTAATGGTAAATGGGGTAAAGAATTCCAAGCTTATAGAATACTAAGAAACTATACACCATCAGGCGCAGCAGATGCATATGACAGTGGTGAGTCTATGGTAGTTACTAAAAATAAACTTAGAGGTTCAGGTAAATCTATAAGTTTATATATTAGGTCAGAACAAGGAAAGGACATGAAGTTGTTAGGATGGGGACATCCAGTAACTATGCTATCAACTCCTTAATATGGAAATATTGTACGAAGAGCCTGACAATGGTTTTATAGCAGTAGATTTTAATAAAGATATGAATGAATGGACTATGCATATAGAATGTCATTCATGGAGTCATAATAAATTTAAAAGATACTTAAAAGGTTTAGAAGTAGCTAAACAAAAACTTAGAGATAGAGGTATTAAAAGAGTTTTTGGTTTATGTGAAACAAAGAAAGAAAGAAAGTTTAATATAGTATTTGGAGCAAAAGCAGTACCAAATGGTATAGTACTTACAGAAGATGGTTTATTAAATTATTTAACAGTACTGGAGATTTAACATGGGTAAAGTAGTAAAAAAGGTAGCTAAAGTAGCAGTACCAGTAGCTCTAGTAGCATCAGGGTTTGGTTTTGCTGGTATGGGTCCATTCGCTGGATTAGCAAAGTATAGTGCAGTGGCTGGTCAAGTAGCTAAGTATGGTGGTCTTGCAATGCAAGGTTATAGTTCTATACAAGGACAAAAATATCAGAAAAAACAAGCTGGTTTTCAACGACAACAAGTAGAAGAACAAAACAAAGCTAATGAAGCTAGGAATAGATATAACCAATTATTACAAAAACGAAGTAGACTACAAACATTAAGACAAGCTAGAATACAACAAGGACAAATTGCAGGTTCTATGGGTGGTACTTTAGGTGCTGGAGGTACTTCAAGTTATGTTGGTTCTGTAGGTAGTATTGGTACACAAGCATCAACAAACTTAGGTAATATTAATGTAGCAGAAGATGTAGGTAATCAAATTACTGCATTAAATACTCGTGCAGCTAACTTTGGTAGTCAAGCAAATACAGCAGGTTCTAGAGGAAGTATGTGGAAAGATATGGGAAGTCTAGGTGGTAGTTTATTTGCATCTTCTGACAAATTATTTGATACTTAACCTTAAGGATATAAATGGAAAAAGAAATTGACAATGGTTTTGCTCCAGGACAACCAATACCTCCATATAACCCTATGGGAATGGTTAGTCCTGATTCAGTAGACGAAGTAAAAGATAATGCTTTTTATACTACTGCTTTAGAAGCACTTAGTGGTAGTGAAGATGCATTTGAAAATACTGATAAAGTTTATGACGATATTATAAATGAGTATAGTACTCTTGGTATGTCTGCTACTGTAAATAATGCTAAACAAAGAGCATTAACAGAACAAGATATTAGTACTAAAGAAACTATCGCAGGTTTAATAGAAGATGAAACTGTATCTGTACAAGATAAACAAAATATATTACAAGCATATACTTATGGATTTCAATTACCACAAACTTTAAAAGATAAATATATTAATACCATATCATCTATGGAAGCAGCAACTAGTACTGATGATGAAGTAGTAACATTAGATATGAGTATTGATAAACAAAAGTTAGTAGACTCTGCTATGGAAGTAGGTACAACTTTAAGAAAAAAGATTATAGATTTTAAACAAGAGTATCCAGAAAAAGATGTTAATGAAGAAGTAGCTACTAAATTACTACGTAGTATGGCTTCATTACAACCTGGGTTTACTCAGTTTTTAGAAATGGATGAAGATACTTTAGAAGAAAATGATGGTTTCTTTTATGGTGTAGGTGTAAATGTATCACAACTAATTAACTCTTTACTTGTAGAGTTACCTATGTATGTTACACAACTATTATCTGTTCCTGCAGGTAAAACAAATGCTTTAGATGGATTACTATTAGAAGATGATGAAAAAAGAAAAGCACTTAAAAACTTTACAGAAATAAGAAAATATGTTGAAGAAGTTTATGCATCTGGAGATAAAGAAAAAGTATATGGTATATTTAATGACTATCAAAATATAGGTGTACTTGGTGATGTAGCTTTAAACTGGAAAGACTTTTGGCAAACAGTATTTAGAGTAGGTGGTTTAATAGCTACAGAAGAAGAGTTTGAAGATTATATACGTCAAGAGTCTATTACTATGAGTACTTTTGAAACTATTGATGATGGTTTTATGTGGGTAGCTAAAAAAGCTAGTCCAGATAATCCTGAAGCAGTTAAAGTACCTCTTGAAATTGCATCATTCTTTACTTTATGGGGACTTAAAAAAGGTAAAGGTTTAGTTAGAAGTGGTACAAGAAGATATTCATTAGGTAGGTCAGGTTATGATAGTTCTGTTGCTAAGTTTACTGAAGCTTTAGATAAAGCAGAAATTCAAGCAGAAGGACCTATTAAATTTCAACAAGATTCTAAAACTCCATTAACTTGGCAAGAAGTATTTATAACTGAAAAAAATGCACAAGGTAGACCTATAGTAAATCAAAATACTTTAATTGATAGAGTTAATGATATACCTTTAAGAAGTCCAGAACAGGCTACACGAGTAGCTAATCCTAAAGTAGGTAAAGAGTTAGATATAGAAATTGTTGCAGATGAATCTGGAAATACAGCTAAAAGAGCTGGAGTAAAAAGAACATCTATTATAGCTTTAGCCTTTGCTCCTATCTTAGGTGGTATATTAAATAAAAGTAAACATGTAGACTTACATGAATGGTCATTACAAAAAAGAATGTATGAAAGAATGTCTAATGATTACTTTACTAATCAAGGATTCTTATTCCCAGAAAAAAGAAAGACATGGATTAGAGATACAGACAATGTATTAGATGATATATCTGCTGGTGTAGATGTATATCAAAGAAACTCTGATAGTGTATTTTCTAGTAAAGACTGGGGACTAAATGCTTCTATTGTATTTAGTAAGAATGCAGATGTACATTATAAAAATATAGGTGAAGTTACTGATGCTTATAATGTTATTGTAGAAAAAATTAAAGACTCTGGTAAAAAAGACTTTGAGGTAATAATAGAACATGTAGATGCTAATGATGCTGTTATAAAATCGTTTAAAACTTTAGATGAACTAAATGCTTATCCACAATTTAAACGTCCAGTTGACTCAGTTAAAAACTTAGAAGCAGAGAAAAAAAGATTAATAGCTGAAGCTAGTGAAGCTAGAAAGATTAGACTTAATAAGAAAAGAGTTGCAGCTGAAGCTGAGTTACAAGGTGTAACACCTGATGCTTGGTTAAAACAAGCTACTAGAAATGCACAACTTAGAGAAATAGAACTTAAACAAATTGAACAGAATCTACAAGTAGCTAAACAAGTAGAAGGTAAACGTACTCAAGAACCTAATATAAGAATTAGAATTAATAGAGATGCAGATTATTATGATTCTGCACAACAGATAACTGATGGTTTTGCTAATCCACCTAAAAGAGGATGGTGGTTTACTAAAGCATTGTTTGATAGTGATATTGTTTGGAAAGGTATAGCACACTTCGGTACAATTAATCGTAAGATGGAAGAAGTAATGCATAGTGCTGGTCTACGTGGTGTAGGTTGGATGAAAGAATCTTTACAATCATTACAAAAAGATATTAATAAACTAAGCCAGTCAGGTAGAAATGATATAGCTTTACTATATAAGAAGTCTTTAGACTATAAAGATTACTTAGATGTAAATGATATTACTACTATGTTAGATAGACCTAACCTAGACTTAGAGACTGCTTATCTATATCAAAAGATTATTACTAAAACAAGAGCTTTAAATCAATTTAGATATAATGCAGAAAATATTTATGAATTAAATAGATTAAAAGCAGAAGGATATACTGGTTCTTTTAAAGTTATTAGAAGAGACATGGAAGGTAATCCTGTTGTAGATAGTAAAGGTAAACAATATACTGAAAATGTAGTAGTTAAAGAGCTTACAGATGCAGAAAAAATATTAGGTACAGAACAAGTATTTGACTATAGTAAGAAT
>TARA_R100001463_G_scaffold36092_4_pt1 | contig 10059 bp, 13 predicted proteins | sample TARA_R100001463 | Tara Oceans TARA_R100001463 (sample SAMEA2622242) | marine metagenome | biome: marine biome (ENVO:00000447); feature: deep chlorophyll maximum layer (ENVO:xxxxxxxx); material: "saline water (ENVO:00002010), including plankton (ENVO:xxxxxxxx)" | depth 40 m
TACTACAAAATAATAATCATAATTTGTTGACGTTGTAATTGTTGGAGTAACTCCGGTTGCAATTTTTGTTGATGTATCGCTTGAATTATCATGCCCATAAACGTCATAAACTAAACCTTCTTCAGCGGGCCAAGATAAAGTTGTTCCATTTTTTGTTACTATTGGGCCGCCTTTCCAATATTTTTTATATTTACTGCTTCTTAATGCTTGTTCGCATAAATTTGGAAATGTGTAATCAAATAATCTAGATTGTTGTGTGCATGTAAGTTTTAAACTGCTTTCTAAGTCAACAAATCCGCCGCATATAGCTTGCAAAATAAACTCCATGTAAAGCATTTCATCACTAAAAACGGGCGTGTCACTTGTTGAGTGTGTGTCGGGTTTATCATTCCAGACGTGCCGAATGTTGCGGCTAAAATAAAAACGCGGCAAGCAATTGCCATTAAAGTCGTTTGAATAAAAACCAGAACCAACATTTGCATCAAGTGAAACATCACCAACGCGCTTGGTGCAATGATGACCGCTTGTTGCATAATTTAGATATTCCAAAACTGCATTTTCGTCTGTTCTCCTGTTTGGAACAAAAACACCCGTTACCGCGGCGTTCCATCCTTCAGATGATCCCGAGCTACTTTGAGAATTTACAATTGATGACGGGGCGTTTTCATTTTCTAATCTACCTTTTAAAGTAACCTTGACCCCTGTGGCGCCGTTTCTTTCAACCGATTCAATTTCATAATCTGCCTTGTAAAGTTGACAGCTTTTTAAATGGTTAATTACACCCGCGCAATTCGTCGAACTAGCCGCATTTTGGCAATCACTTGTGATTGTGTTTTGACTTTGAATTAAACTATTCCAACCGGGGAAATAAGAATCTCCGGTCCAATGCGTACCCAATAAATGTCGATAACCGGGCGGATTTTCGGGGCGCATTATTGGCTTTTGGTTATAGGTCACATGCCGGCGGATTTCACTAGCTTTTGATTCTGAATGCCTCCATGAATCAGAAAGAAACGTGCAACGGTCGTTTAGAAAACCTAATATATCGGCAAACGCTTCGGGCTTATAAATTGAATCGTCTGAGTCTTTATAGACATTTGTAGAACAAAACATTTGCCATTCGTTTGTTTGCCCTCTAAATCGGTCATTTTTATCGTCTCTTAATGGTGTTGATCTTATGCCGTTTTTCGGAACTACAAAAGCAACCGGATCGGCATCGCTTGGGCTAACAATATAACTTTTCTCATAATCTGCCGTGAAACTGTTACCGTTGTAATATGTAACGCCGTTATATATTACGCCGTAATTTGATTGATCAGAAACAACCTCATAAGTTTCGCCATAAACTAAATTCCCGCTTGCAACTGCATCAGTTGGCGCCGCTATGCCACGGAAAACGTCTAAATCTTTGTTGTCCATGCCGCGGGCGTATCTGTTAAAATATAAAACAGATTTGCCGCCGGTTACTGCATATCCTACTAATAAATGACGTTCGGCCAATCGCAAATTATCGTGAACCATTTGCCGGCCGGCTTCGTAAACTGGGTTTGTGTTTATTTGGTCTTCAGAATCAACGCCGCCAATGTTGCTTGATAAATTTGCAATACATCCAATATCTAAAAGATTTCTGCCGGCTGCCTTGGCGCTGATAAATGTTTCGCCTCTTTTGTCGTGATTACCTGAAACAGTAATGCAGCTTGCAAGCCTTGTTACAACGTAAGCATCATATACGCCGGGGCGATATGTTAAAAGTTCGGCAATTTCAATTGTTACGTTTGCGCCGCTTGGCAAAAAGCTCGCCGTTTTAAATTCAACCAAACATTCCTGACGCGGATGTTTGAAATATTGCAAATGATCCGTGCCTTGTGACAGTTCAAACGTCGTTAATGTGTCTCCGTCTGCAATAACATCAATTGAAATTTCGCCGCTGAAACTACCTGAAACACTTGCGTAAAATCCTGCAAAACAAAATGTATCGTTTATTTGGTAACTGGTTGCCGATCCAACGTCGAACGTTCTGCCGCTTTCATGCGGGCCGTTCTTTGTAAATGATTTATATTGCGCTGTTATGTTCCCACTTGAAACAGTGCCATAAGCCGGCGCCAACGGGTATTGGCTTGTTAAGAAATCTTGAAACGGAAAAGCACGTTCGGCAACAATGTCGCTTTCATCTTGTTCGCTTGTTGTGCCTTTAAATTCTTTGGCAAAAAAGTTTAAAGTTTGATTGAGTTGTTGCCCTTTGACACGTTGCAAATATGCCTCTGTTATATATGGTCCTTCCTTCCAATCAGCAAGCGGCAATGATTCAACTGTTCCATCAAATTTTAAAAGATTATACGATGCGAACCCTTCCCAATACATATAGACGTCGGCCGGATCTTCGGGGCATGTGCCGTAAATTTTACTGGCAACGCCAGAAACTAAACTTTCAAATTTAAGAAAATAATTAGGCGTGTATCCATCTTGGCAAACTGGGTTGTTGTAATTGACTCTAGGCACTACATGAAATCCGCCATAACCTTTTAAATAATATTGTGAGGGGGCGTAATCAATTTTGCCGTGTTCTTGTGCCGCGGCCATTGCAACGGCCGTTTTAAAATTACGGTTTAATGAAGGATTCCAAGCGCCGCGTTGATGTTTCGCAAGAATCCAATAATCAGAATTGGACGCCGGCGCCGTTGGTGTGCCTCCAACATTTAAATATAAAGGTATTCCCGTCGGTGGGTCGTCTGTATCTTCTGCCCCATCAAATATCGCTGAAGGATTTAAACGCCCGGCCTCTGAATCAATATTAGGTTCGCTTCCATAAATAAAAGCGCCCATTGGATTTGATACATTTATTCCTTTGCCTTCGCCGGGTCCATTAGCCGGCCAAAAAACATCCGAATCTTTTGGAATGTGACTGTAAAACTTCCACCACTCATCCTCGGCCGCCCAATTGTTGCCGTTGTTATCGGGGTTTCGCATGCCCCTAAAAAGGGAATGAGCATACCAAAACAAACGCCATGACGGATCGGCAACGCCTTGTTTAAGGCGATCATTAAACGCTAGAGCGAGCTTGTTGTAATCGCGTGATGATAAACGCTTGCCGGGCCAAACTTCATCCGCTTTTGTATATTCAACGGCCATTTCACAACCATCTAGCTACAACTTGATTGTTTGCCGATGCCGCGGCAGTGCCGTCTGGAATTAATGCAGTGCCTCGGGTTGTTCTGTGAACAATTGCGTTTGGAGCTTGGCTAATTCTTAGGCTTCGAACTTCAATTTGAAGTTTGCGTATCGCTTCCGCCATAATACCGGCGCCGCTTGGGTGTGTGTGTTGTTTGCGCATTTAACTAGATATTGCAGTTCCAAAAATATTTGTGTCGTATTCTTCCGAATACCAAAACTCCTTACTAATTTGATAATTGCCTTCGCCAGTTTGTTCGACGCTTGGCGTTCTTTTTAACCAATAGCCTGAAGATATTCCCGAGAGCATCGCACTTGGCACGCTTTGCCCGTTGCCGCTTCCCGAGAGCATCAACGCATGTGTGTATTGTTTGCCCACATTTGCATGCTCGGGCGATTGATTGGTTGACGGGGGCACAACCTTAACATTTCTCAACACATATTGGCTAACGGTGAAAAATTCGACGCCTCTTAAAGCGCTTGTATAAATGCCTTTGACGTATGCAGCTTGAGCCGCGGCATTCATTCCGTTAACCGTGCCAGTATTAGCCCAAGTTGTTGACGCTGAAAACGGGGCATCGTCCGGGCTTGTTCTTGCTGCAATTGCTTCATCCCAATCACGGCGAAATGCTGCAATTCCGTCGTTTGATAAAGCTTTTAAAAGCGCCGCCATATCTTCCAAGTGAAACAAATCTTTTTCTAAATCATTGCCGTCTAAATACCATTGATTCGATAAAGTAGCGCCCGCAATATCGCTTGCGCTTGGTTGCAAACTGCTTGTTGAATTGGATGTTGAGCCAAAATTTGTGCCCGAATAGGTAAGGCGCAAAGTTGCACTTGGTCCGTTGTAAGTAATGTTTGCATTTGAAAAACCAGCAACAACCGCGGCGCCACTCGAATCATTTATGTGACCTTCAGAAAATTGCTCAATCTTTGTTTTATTACCGACATAAATCCTTGTTGTTGTGTAACCGTTGACAGAATCCCAAGAACGCTCGGGCGCTTGCTCAATTACGGTTGCTGTGCCTTTAAAAGTTGCCATTAGAGTCGGTGTGAAATTTGATTGTTTATGCTAACCAAATGCTGATTAGTTTTTAATATTTCGGCAATTTGCTTATCTGCCTTTTTCAAAATTGGATCTTGTCGGCCGCCAATAAATAAACCCATCTTGGCCATTTGATCGACCGTTGCTGTTTTAGATGCCTTGGTTTTGCCTTCTTGATTTTCAAGCAACGTTTCAAGACGTTCAAATTGCTGTAAACCTTTAGCTTGCCTATGTGCGCCCTCTGCCTTTGCTCGGCGCCTTGCTTCTTTGCCGGATTGCCGATCAATAAATTTATTTGTGTGATCAACTAAAACATCCGCGCTTGTGTCCATGCCTTTAAATATTGCGCCGCCTACTGCTTTTCCCGCGTCTAATATTTTGCCTTCCATCAACAAATCCCAAGCGTTGCCCATGCCTTCAAGCGTTGCCATGAAACCTTGGCTCATTGATTCCCACATTGCCGTCAATCCATGAACAACATTTTCGGTTGCATCCATTACAAAAGTAGCGAACTTAGCAAACACCGGCATCATTGTTTGCATGAATGCCGCAAACTCGTCTTTCATGTCTGCAATTTGCTGAATCGTTTCTTGATCCATAACGGCGCCGGCGTCATGCGCTTGTTTTTGCATGTCGCTTAATCCTTCTGTTAACATTCGGAAATTTTCTTTTCCGCTTTTGCCCATGATCAAAAGTATATCGCTTAAATCTTGGGCGCTTGGCGTAACCTTTGAAAACTTACTTCCAAGTTGTTCAAATATTTCAACGGCATCCATGTTGCTGACATCGTCCATTGAAAAACCAAGGCGTTGAAATGCTTCGACTTGTCCCAATGTGCCGACCATCGCCTTGCCTTGTGAGTCTTGAATTTTTGTAAATGCTTTGCCTACATTCTCTAAGCTCGATCCGCTTTGCGCCGCCGCAAATGCCATCTCTTGAATTTTATCAGTTGTTGCCCCGGTCTTTCGTGCCATGTCGTTGACAGTATCAGCAAAATCAACGGCCTTTTTAGTCATACCAACAATGGCGGCCGTTCCAAATGCCGCCGCAAGTTGTCCTTTGATAGCGCTACCAAATGCCCGAGTTTTTTGTCGTGCCCTTGAAAGGCCAGAATCAAACGCTTTTCCATCAAGTCCAAGTTTTGCAACTAATTGTAAACCCATAATATTAATTTAAATTAGGGAATGTTTCCCTTGCTAATTTTGATAATCGGTCGTGATTTTCTTGTGCGATTTTGTGCATCTCGCGATCTTTTTCGCTTACTAAATCTATGCCGCCTTCCATCTCTCCAAAAGTGTAATAATCCCAAAGCGCTTCGATCATCGGTAGCGCTAAAACTTCAGAGCGCGAATAACCAAGTTTTGATTGCAACGCTACTTTTAAATGATAAAGCCAAGGGGCGCCGATTGTGCTGCCGCCTTTGCTCTCAAATGTGTCTGGTCCTTTTGTGTTTTCTTCGATGTATTGCCCAAAAACTTTTACAGAATTTTTAAAAGCGTTTTCGTTTTTTTTCCACAACCTTGACAAGCGCCATTGCCAAATACGCATTTTTACATTGAACAAAGGCGCCTTTGTTGTTGCTTCAAAATTTTCATAATCATCACAACAAATTACGACGGCAGTTATTAAATCAAGTAAGTTTTTGACCGGGTTGCAATCTAGTTTCTCAAGCCAAAAGCAATGACCAAGTGTCAACGGTTTCAACCTTTGCCCTAATACAGTAAAAGGCTCGGGAATAATCGCCGCAACATGGTTGCCTTTTGCCATATTATATTAAACAACGGTTGCTGAATAATCGTTAGAAACAGAATTAGCCAACTCTAAAGTAAAAGTTGTGATCTCTCCGTTTGTTTTAGCCTTTTCACAACTTTCGACCATCCAATTGCCAGCAATTTCAGCGTCGCCACCTGATCCGGGTGTGCCACTTATTCCCGGTTCTAAAATTACACATTGCTCGCCGGGTTCTGGTAAGTTGTTTGCAGAATCCGCGGTTTGTACTGCGGTCGTGTTATTACCCGAATCGATCGCGGTCCCTGAATGCACCGGGTAGCAATTTAAAGTTAATCTTTTGGATTGATTAAACACAACGGCGCCGACGTCTTCGCCTTGTTTGTTTTTAAACTTTATTATTTCCGCTTCATGTCGAAGAGTTTGGCCGGTTGGTTCAAACGACATTTCGCGGTCATGCGTTGTGTCCAAAGCGGTAAATTTAAAACCACTTGAACTTATGCCGAAAACAACTCCTTTGCCTTTTTGAGTTGCCATAACTTATGCGTCTAAGTGGTATCTGTTTGCACTTGTTGCGCTGTTTGCAAGTTCAATTGTGAATGTTGTAATTTCACCATTTGTTTTTGCTTTTTCGCAACTTTCAACCATCCATTCGCCGCCAATTTCAGCGTCGGTGCCGTCAGTTAATTGGCATCGGTCGCCGGGGTTTGGTAAATTGTTCGCTGTGCCGGCGCCTGACGTGTCCGATCCCGTTGGATAAGCGTTAAGAGTTAAGCGCTTCGATTGGTTGAACACAACCGCGCCAACGTCTTCGCCCTGCTTGTCTTTAAATTTAACTATTTCGGCTTCGTGCCGTAATGTCTCCCCAGTTGGTTCAATTCCCAAAGCTGATGCCCCGGCAAATGCGAACCCGGTCGAGGTAATGCCAAAAACTATGCCCTTGCCTTTTTGCGTCGCCATTCCTTCATTTTAAGGAAATCGGCAACAATTCAAGGAATCATCTTGTTTTGATTCCATGCCGCCGAGCGCTTTTTTTCATTTTGCGTTCAACATGCTTTAGAATCTCTTTAGCTTCGGCGTTTAAAGCGCGTTGTAAGGGCATTTGGCCTACCTTTGCTATTCCTTCAGCCAAATTTATAATTGTGGCAGTAGGCGTCCAACCGGGGTTGGCTTTTATAGCTTTGCCATGATCTCCGTCGCCGTAAAGTTTAGTTGCTCTTGATCTTCCAACCCGCATACCGGCAAGCCTTGCTAATTGTTGCGCCGATGCAAGCCATCCACTTTTTAAATACCCAATGCCTCGAACTTTTCCTTTTATAAATTCTTCGACTTCGGATTTCATTTCAGCGCCGTAATAACCTTTGTTGCCGTATTTGCCTTGCAACTTATTAACTATCAACGCCGCTAATGGTGCATTTAATCTTGCTCTAAGTTTTAACGCTCGCCGTATTTTCCCCGGCTTGGCCTTTGGTGTGAATCGAATTGCCTTAAAAGCAACGTTAATTGCCCGCTTGTTTACGATCTCAGGCAAATCTCGTTTTGTCGTTGGTATATACTTCAGCAACGCCCGTTGAAACTCGCTTGTATCAAGCTTCATGCTCATTGATGAGCCTTTCTCTCTAGTTGCTGCATGATTTCTTGCATACGCGCATCGGGAACATGCCAACCCGGTATATCAAAAGAGTAGTTTTTATTTGCTTCCATCCGCGTCGTTTGTTTGTCCGCGGGGATTACTATTATTTTTTGGGTCTGACAACCGGCGCAAAACATCATCAAGACGATGATTAACACGATCTTGATTGCCGGTTGCAATAGCCAAATCGATTTCGGCCAAAGCTTCTTGATATTCAGCTTTTTCATTCTCTAAGCGCTTGATTTTGCGCTTTAGCCAAAACGTAATTAATGCCGCGGCAATCGCTAAGATTGCTTCAAACATCAATCGTTTTTCTTGGCTAATCCGCGACTGACAGAATAACCCATGCCAGCAAGAACCGTGCTTGCCATGCCTAGAATTTTATCAACTTGACTGCCGTCAGAAATGGCGCCAGACGCAAACAATAAACCAAGAATTGCAGCAATGGCCGTTAGCCAAAACTCTGTCGTTTTATAACCGGGTTTCATAAATTTATTTTCCTTTGTTCTTAATTAAAAAAACTATTTTTGTGATTAAATAAACTAGGCAAGCAATGCTTATGCAAATTTGTAGCAATTGTGAAATTTCTACATAATGAACGCCAACCCCACTACCACCCGCGCCGGCGGCCTTTACTATGTCGCTAATGTCGTTAGTCAATTATCTATTTCCCTTCCCAATTTGTTTGCAGCTAAACCGCCAATATATTCGTAATCGTTTTGATCTAGCCAAGCGCTCCATTCTTCGCCCTCAACTGTCAACACTGTCATTTGCTCGGGCTTTTCTTGCCAACGTTCCAAACCGTCGCCCAAAGATTCAGACTCAAACAATTTCAACGTAAACGTCATGCCAAACTCGATGGCATCGCCAACCGTTATATCAACGCGGCCCGCTGGTTGTTCGTCAGTTGCTTTGAGTTTTACGGAAAACATTATTTCAAATCTTCGCTAACAGCATCAAATGCAGTTTGCCACACTTCAAATTCTGGATTTTCTTCTGGCTCGGCTTCAGTATCAACCTCCTCAACTGTCTCGGTTGATTCATTGCCTTCCTCGTCTGTGACTGTTTTCTCAACTGATTTCATCACTGGCAAAGTTTCGCTTGGCTTGCCTTTGCGAACTACTTCAAAATTGATTGTTTCGTCACTTGCGTTTGAAATTGTTTCTTGTGCTGCGTCATATGCCGCCCACTCAGCTTGCGGCTTAGTTGTCTCGTTACCGTCAATGTCTGTTTCAGTGATTGTTTTTGCAGTTTCTGCACTTGGCTCAATCACGCGCTTTGCAGTTTCTAAAGCTTCAACCTCTGCTAGTGCTTGGGCAATCTTCGCATTTTTTGCGGTCTGAGCGTCTAGCATTGCTTGATAATCCGCATCACTTGCTGCTTGTGCTTCGGCGGTTGTGTCGTTGCCCTCTTCGTCAGATGTTGGCTCGACTGTTATTGGGTTGCTTGTTGGATAAGCATCCTCGACGCATACCGCTTGGCCATTCTCATTGATTGACCAACGCCTTAAAAATGCGCCGCTCTTGTAAGTGTCCGGCGTGATGTCGTTACTCTTTATCATCGTTTAAAGTTTCTTTTAATTTAGCCATGAAATGCGAACGCGCTACCTGTGCCTGTTCCATTTGCATTGCTACTCGTCTTATTTGCCCGTCTAGGTCGGAAACGTGATTAACTAGCTGGACTTGTTCCGGCGTGAAATCCGCTGGGTTGTAGTCAACTCCGTCAATGCTAACCGTTTGCTCGTCTGGCATTATTCTGACGGTTCTGGTGCGGGTGCGGGTGCGGGTGCCGGTTCTTCGACTGGTTCTGGTTCCGGTTCTGGTGCGGGTGCAAATGACTTACTTTCTGCATCCCAAACTTTTCCAATAACAGCAAACTGAGCTTGCCAATCATCAATCTCCGGTTGTGCCGCTGCTTGTGCTGCCGAAATTATCTCCTCATCTGTGCCAGATTTAGGAACCACTTTGTCGATGGCATACTTATTGCCTTTTGCATCTTCGACCTCAAAGCCTACTCGCTTTTTGTCGTCTTCGTCTTGAAATGTTTTAATTGTATATTTCATTTTTTAATTACATACCTAAAGTGACTATTTTTATTGTTCTGTTTGACCCGGCATAATTTCTTATTGTGACCGTAGCGTCATTTGCCGCTGAAAAAATACGAACGGTCCCTGAACTTGTTGAATTATTGAAATGTGCATCTCCGCCAAGCTTAGTGAGCGCTGAACCAGCATAATCGCTATAAAATAACGCTCCTTGCCCAGCCGTGTCATAGACAGCAATTAACGCACTGGCCCCTTCAAACGTTGTAGTAGCATCATTTGCAAGTGTGATAATGTTTTCGCCGCGAATTGATGCAGTACCTCCAGAACCGTTCATAGTTAAACCAGCTAGGTACAAATCTTTAAATGAATTTCCGTCTGCTCCCAAATCGACAGTATTGTCGTTTGTTGCAGACTGCGTCGCCGGTAAAATGGCTTGTGTGG
>TARA_R100001463_G_scaffold39011_1_pt1 | contig 10055 bp, 6 predicted proteins | sample TARA_R100001463 | Tara Oceans TARA_R100001463 (sample SAMEA2622242) | marine metagenome | biome: marine biome (ENVO:00000447); feature: deep chlorophyll maximum layer (ENVO:xxxxxxxx); material: "saline water (ENVO:00002010), including plankton (ENVO:xxxxxxxx)" | depth 40 m
CGCTGACCGGAAGATGTCCGTCTCTGTGTGGGGCAGATTCGTGTACATCTTCTGCGAAGGCCATAACCCGGTTCTTTTCTACGTTGATGACAATGCAAACTTTGACCCCAAGACAATTGGTGCTCGAACTGCAGATCCCCAAGTAGGTCCGGGTAAGCAGCCCAAACTCAAGAAGGACCTCAACGTCATCGGAGTAGCTCCCCCTGACGACTTGGGCGGAACTAACCTTGCTCTTATTCACATTGGAGAGGAAGCAGACGGAGTAGCTAATACTCTGTACAGGGCTACGGACAGTGACTTTCCTGCTATTGCAAGGATTGTTGCCACAACTGAATCTGATCTTGAGGACATTAACTACGGAAACGTAGATACTAACCCTTCTTACTTTAATAGTTCGACGGGTGATCCAGCAGACACAGTAAACGCTGATGCCCACCTGTTTGAGTATGGCGATTACTCGTTTGCCTACTACTTGTTTGACACCAGAACGAACAGACGATCAGCACTGTCTCAGGTGTGTGAGGCAAAGAAGGAAGACTTCCCGAGTAACAACTCTCGGTACCTTGGTCTGGACATTCGATACGACGCAACCAAGTACAACCAAGCTTACGTCTATCGGTCAGTCAGAATGCAGGATGGAGGAGGCACCTACATTGGGGGGATCCTCCACCTTGAAGCAATCATCGACCTGAACTCTTGGGGTGTTGAAAACGGGCCTGAAGCCAACGGTACTACTGAGGATCCGTCAGCAAACAACTCCAGTACCACCACAAGAACTGCGGTCTACTGGTACCAGCTAAACGATACTTCCTTGGTTTATCAGGACATCTACGTAGACAAGTCGATCTACGACGAGGTCATGCCCAAGGGTGGTTCTTCCCTGCTGTACGAAGGCACCATGCTCGTCAGTAACATCAGGGATCAGCCTGCAAGCACGACGATTGAGGCAAGACCGGGCGACAACTATCGAGGGCTGGGGGAGACTCGATGGTCTTCCGTGTATGAGCTTTCTCCTGAGTTGTTCCCCCCACTGAACCGTTACGTGCCGGACATGCCGACAAATACGGTGGACAAGTTCCTGCCTGTGGGTCCTGCGGTGATTGGGTTCTCTCGGGATCGGGTGTACTACATCATGAAGGAGGGTGCATTCCTCCGTCAGGTGGAAGCGCACAAGGGTCTCGGGGTGGTGAACCACAGGGCTGCGGATACTGTGGGTCCGATGGCGTACTACCTTGCGTCTCAGGGCTTGAAGGCCATCCACATGAATACCCAGATCGACGATGTCAATGTGCTCGACAAGTTGATCTCGGAGGACTGGGCCAAGTCTTCGGACAAGTTGATTGTGTCCTTTGACCCCACTCAGATGTGCGTCTTTGTGTTCAATCCCGACTTGGATCAGGTTGCTTGCCTGTGGTTCAATACCGGCAAGGTAACTGAGATCCATGATGCCACGTTCTCGTTGTGTTCTCGGGGCCACTGGACTTCGGTTCTGTCCGACAGCACTGCTCGGTTGGAGGAGCGGGTTCTCTGGGTGATGAACCACCCGACAGGAACCGCATCCGACAACACAGACTTCAAGGCTGGCATCTGGATTCTTGACAACAAGCGTCAGAACCTGACAGAAGACAACAAGCCAATGGTCAGGATGCTCCAGAGCACCTGTGCCAATGCCCAGCACGCAGTCAACTCCGTGAGTACGGCAAACAGCACCATCACCTTGGCTACTACTGCGGGTGAGGAAGAGACCAGCACGGACCTAGTGGGGGGATTCGTTTATGTGACTGCCAACAAGACCAGTGCTGGGGCGGTGGGGACTACCATCACTCCGGGCTTGTCTGGCATGAAGGCCAAGATCATCAAGGTCAGCGGCAATATCCTGTTCCTTGATGCGACCCAGTTTGCAGCAATCTCAGCGGTCTCTAACAACTGGGCTGATGTGGGCATGGTCTCGGTCTCCCCCATGTACTTCCGATATGTGGGTCCTCCAGTCACCAGCTTTGCGGGCAGTGAGCTGAGACCTCCCGGCGGAAACAACGTGTTCCGGGTCAAGCACCTGTCTTCTCTTGGAGCTTACTTCTCGGATGTGGCTCAGCGTGGATCCCTTGATACGGCCACCAATAAGGCGGCATATTGGAGGGCGGGTCTGTATGAGGGGGACAGCACTACCTTCAAGACCAATGCTCTGCCGATCGACCGAGACGGGGATGTGATCGAGGCAATCAAGGAGGGAGACCCTGATACCTACGCTGCGTTCTACGACCTGAACGAAACACAGCTGAAGGGAAAGCATGGTTTTCAGGCTTTCTCAGTATCTCCCGCTTTGGAAATTTTCTGTGCTGATGTAGACTACAGGCTAATTCAGCTGCAGGCTAAGGGTACAATAACTGCGACTAACAGTGCAGAGGTGGCAACATAATGGCAGAGCCCAACGACTTCTACAATCAATTCAGAGGCCAGTATGGTGGTCTTTTTGACAATGCTTTTGGGAACAATCCGGGTGCTTTGGTCAGTTATCGTCAAGGTGACACCAATCGGCAGGACGGGTTCTACTCAGGAATGAACCAGCAGGCTCCGTTCGGGTCGTCTGGATCCAACCAGCCCAGCCAACCTCGACGAGCGGACACCTACAACTTTGGTGATTCCCGCATCGAGATGGGGGGAGTAGGACAAAGCTACAACTCCCAGCAAATGGGTTCGTTCCTTGACATCCCAAGCAGCATGTTGAATCAGGTGGGCGCAGCTGCTCTGTCCGACCTTGCCAACACTGAAGATGCTGTGCAGCAGAACTTCATGGCTCGTCAAAATCAAATTGACAACATGGAGAACCTGCTTAGTCAGATTCCAGAAGAGTACTCGCGTCAGGCTAAGAAGGGTTCTGACCGGATCATTGCTGCGTCTGATCAGTACCGTGAAGACATTGAAGGTGTCTTTGATGAGTACGAAGATCGAACTGCTGAGCAGATGTCAGCGGCTTCTCTCGGTATGCAGCGGAATGCTGAGTCTCAGTCTAGGTACATTGAAAATGGAATGAACCCGGACGGCACTCGAATGACCCCCCAGCAGCAGCAAGCTGCACGGGAGACAGCTCAGTTCCAGAACAACCAGCAGCGACAGGTTGCCCTTGGTCAGATGTCAAACCAATTCAATGAGTCTCGATCCCAGATGAAGATGGCTGGGTACGGACAGGCTGCTGCATTTGGTACTGCTGCGGCACAGGCTGCATCCCAGTATGAGCAGATGGCTCTGAGTGAGGCTACCAAATACCTGTTTGATGGAAGGCAGGCCGTGTACAACATGGTCGCATCCAACCCCCACACAGTTGTGTCCAAGTTCGATACGTATGCAAACCTGTATGCTCTCCAGCTGAGCTCACCGGGTATCTTCAACCAGCCCGGTATGATGAGCGAAGAGTTTATCCAGCGGTCACGCGCCGGTCAGATCCCAGTCTAAGGTAACCCATGAGCCGAATGCCCCAGCCCAACTCTCCTATTGTTTCCGCCGTTAGTGGGGAAGCAACTGATGCTGTCAATCGTGCGGTTGCTGCAGGCAACACGGAACGATCACTGAAGGCCCAGAAGGAAGCTCAACAGGCTGCCGCTGAGTCTCGTGAAAAGCAGCAGCTTCTTCAGCTCCAACAGACCAAGGAGCTGGCTGAAAGGAAAATGTCGTTTGATCGGGAGCAAGCTGCTACAAGCAATCAGCTTACCCGAGACCAAATGGCACAAAGCCAGCAGCAGTTTAGCCAGCAAATGGCTCTTAGAAAAGACCAAGCTGACCAAGCTAAAAAGCAAAATGAACTGGCTAGAGCAAGCCAAGCATACGAGTTGGAACTTAAGGCTCTTGAGAAAAAAAGAGAAGTACAAAGAGGCAAGCTTACTAGAGAACAAGCTAAAAGAGAAAGTGAACTCCGGGAACAAAAGACGGATTCTGAAGCTCAGGCTGCAATTCTAGGTATTGCCATTGGCTCAACAGAAACTGACCTTAAAGAAAAAATGGAGTTCGTTAGAGAACGTGCGCTTGAAGATCAGACTGAACTAGGTGATCAAATTGAACGAGGAGCCCAAGTAGGTAGAGTTATTGCTAATGACCTTGCTTTGGACCCAGAAGCAAATCTTGAAGGCATTAACAGAAACAATGTCAGAGGAGGTGAAAACCTTCTGTTTATCTTTAACGACACAGACATCATCTCACAAAGAAATAACCTCCTTGAGTACGCTTACAACCTTGGTGTTAGGAACATCAAGACTAAAGACGGGGAGTTTATGGACATTAACAAAGGGCTGGCCGTCAAGAACGTTGAACTTGGAGTTGCTAGTCTAGGTTTTTCTGAGTTGGGAGAAAGCTTTAGTGCTCAGAGCATTCTTGAAAGCCCTGAGTTTCAAGAAGCACACGAAGCAGAAGTTATGCGAGATCTCAAAACTAGCGTCATGAAGTCTTTTAGGACTATGGCAGGTAGTGATTTCAACGCTGATGCAATGAAGGCTGCTCTTGATACCCTTGCCGCTAATGGTACAGTTCAAGATGTAACAGAGCTTGTTCGTCTGTCGGGAGTTAGCGAGGTGGCTTTTGCTGCTGCCCTAAACGAACTTGGGGATGGGCTAAGAGAGCGGTCAACTGATCTAGCAGCGCAGTCAAGTGGATTTGGTGGAGAAGCAGAGCGTTCCGGTTTTATGATGGGGCTTGATCTTGAAACTGACTCAGCAGATGTTGATATAGCAAAGGGTCCTCAGCAAAGATTTCTTGCTGAGCAATACCGAGATGTAGCATCATCACTTACTCAGTATGGAACATCTCTTCAAAATCAACGTCTTGATGACCAACGAGCAATGATGAAAGCAATTGACAAGATTGAAAGGGGACTTGAAAGTCAGAACCTTTTGACTCTTGATATTCCTTCTCTTGTGGGCTCTGACAAAGATCTTGCAACGACTATCCGAGAAAGCCCTATTCTTTCTCGGTTGGACCCCGATGAAATTTCTGAACTTCAGGATCTACTCGGCAATGCGCGTGAGTCTTTTGTCTCAGGTCTTGATCTTGATCAAGGACCTCCTGAATTTACCACGCTAAGGGGTTTGAGAGATTCAGCTGCCGAAACCGATCTTGATGTGGCTAGGCAGAGGGCTGTTATTGAAGGACTGCCTGCAGAACTCGACCAACTCCTGCTCGGTGTTGACGATGCCCCTGCTGTTCAAGCCCAGCAAACTAATGTTGATGCAAGACTAAACGCTCTTAGGAGTCTTTTCTGATCATGGCTCAGTGGAAAGAAATGTCCAAGCTCCTGACTGAGATGGTTGCCGACTTCGGCAAGGGGGCTGTGACATTCGAGGGTGAGAATGCTTTTGGTCTTGCGGTGGACAAGGGGCTCAAGTTCAAGGACCTCGGTCTTGAAGACCACGAGGTTACTTGGGACAAGCCTGTCACACCCAAGATGGTGAGGCGGTGGCTGTGGACACTCCGCAAGGAAGAAGCACTCGAAACCCCGAACGTGTTTGTGTGGGCTCTCAAGGGAGAAGACACTACAGTGGGGGGACTTGGCTCCCTCGTAGACTCAAACGACAACACCGGAATTGCTATTGAGGTGACCGATGGCTGAAGCTGAAAAACAAAGAGTCCTTAAGTTTAAAGGCCAAACAAAAGACCTTGCTAGTGCTACTCAAGCTGAAGTAAAAGCTGCCTATGAGAAGCTGATAAAGCAGTACGGTGCTCCTGCTAACATTCCGCATAGTGCAAGACAAAGTTTTTTGAGTCGGTACAAGCGGTCTGACGCGCTTAATAATCTCCCGAGCAATACGTCAAAAGCCAACACAGCTGCTGCTATGTCTACGCTGGCAAATAGGTTGGGACTCAACATTAAGCCTAAAGAAGCTGCTGTAAAAGCAGCTCAAGCCAAGCGTGCAGATCGCAGGCAGGGCAAGATGGCTAGTGAGTACAAGGAAGCTGGGGGGAGAAACCTTCCTGATGAGAAGGAAGTGGCTGCTGGTAGAGAGCGTGCTGCTAAGCGCAGTCTTCGAGGACGACCTGCACTCCGACCTCAACCTACCCAAAAGAAAACTAAGAAAAAGACTAGGAAGAAAACACCTAAGTCTGGAACTCTGAAGCCAACTCCTGAGCAGATGAGAGATGCGGGCGTTGGTGTTTTCCCTAAGTCAGAGGAAAAGTCTAAGTCCAAGTCCAAGTCTTCTTCTGGCAAGATGAAGGGTAAGAAGGTTTCCAAAGGTGCAAAGGCTGCGAAGGCTGCAAAGGCTGCGAGTAATGTTGCCAAGGTTGGGCGCATGGCTGGGTTGGCTCGTGGAGCTGGTGCTCTGGCAGGTGGTCCTCTTGGCATTGCTCTTACTGCTCTTGCTGCCCTCCCCCTACTAGCTGCAGAAGACGTGGGTCGAAGTCGTACCCAAGCAAAACAACGTAGAGCTGCATCTGATAGTTTGGCTTCCGAACAAATTGCAGCTATGAGCCAATTGCTTTCTGGTCAGAACCAACGATTTGCAAACCAAATGTACAACCAACAACTTGAGTCAGGACTAGATCAAGTTAAGACAAGTCGTGCGGTTGATCGTCAACGCCAGATGAGCCCACAACTTTTGGCTCTACTGGCAGGTGAAGAAAATAGGCTGTCAGGTATGCGGGGCGAACGAACTCTATCCTCTGCTGATGTGGCCTCAATGTTCGGGGGTAACTAAGTGGCTATTCCAGCGGCGTTTGCTTCGATTGGTAGAGGTCTTCTTGGCGCAGGCAAAGGCGTAGGTACCGCTGCTCAGTACGTTACTGCTGGGGGGAAGTACAAAGACGTTGGCCGTGCAATGATGAACCCTCTTGCCAAGGCGGAAGAGGGTAAGCGCAACCCGCTGAGCTACATCGGGGGTGCTGGTATTGGTGCTGGCTTCCTTCTTCCCATGTTCTTTGGGGACAGGCAACTTACTGACCAGCAGCTACTTTCAGACTTCCCTGAACTTGAGCTTCAGCGTAAACAGGCAAGAGCCCAGCAACGAGCTCTAAAGCTTCAGCAGATCAGAGACCGTGAGCGGCAACGTGACATTGAAAAAAATGAGCGTAAGCTTCAGCAAATGGCACCCGACCTGTATAATCGCATCTCAGCGGGAAGGTACCTTCCTTCCGGTGCTGTCGTAATTGGTGGGGTTCCGCGTCGGGATCTCATTCGAGAACTTGCCGAAGCCATGGGCGACGGCGCATTTACTCCCCCCACTGAGGGGCAGGTCGGGGTCAACGACCTTCTTTCCTAAGGATTAGACACATGGCAGGCGAAAACATTCTTGATGTGACTTCTTACCCGGATCAGTTCCAGACTCTTTCTATTGTTGTGACTGGTGTTGGTGCGAAGTTGGCGGACGGTGACGACTTTGTTTTGCACTACGCAGAACGCAATCTGGTTGTTGATTCCGTATTTTTCATCTGCCCTGAGGCGGACGCTAATGACACTTTTCAGCTGAAGAGACTTGATGCTGCTGCTGATGGGACGTATTCAACTGACCCAGACTCGGCGGGTGCTGCTCTTAGTTCTGCAGTTGTTGTTAATGCTGCATACACCCCAGTGGATGGTGTTGTCAGCGCAACTGAAAATTATGTTCCTGCAGGTTCAATGATTGCTTTGAACGTTGAACCCGGTAATGCTGGCACTGAGCATGATACGGTTACTGTAGTCATTCGGTTCCGCACCCGTATTAAGTAATAAAAGGGTAGGATGTCATCCTTTCCCCAGCCATTTGATCCGATCCGGTCATACGACAAACCGGATGTGTTTCTCACGCAGTTGTCTGATGGTGAGGCTTCGTTCGAGTCATTGCGTCGAACGATTCTGAGCCCAGATGACTTGTCCCTTGAAGAAAGGGACACCTATGTCAATGACATCAAAGATGCTCTTGGCAACAATATGCTCACGAACACCATGGTGGACATCGCCACCAACCCGTTCGTGCTGCTGTCCTTTCTTGTGACTCCCCCCGCAGGGAAGGCTTTGCGTTCTACGGGTCGGTTGTTCTCCACCCAGAACTGGAACCGCTACCTACAAAACGAAGGACTGGCATTTCGCATCCTTCATGCTCTGAGGCTTACCCCCACAACCAGTCAGCTTCATGGCACTCCTGCTGGTCCGATCATGCAGGAAATGGCTACTGTCCTTGAGGACCTTCAGAAGTTGGAACTCAAGACTGTATCTCCTGCAATGGAGAATGTGATCAACCGTATCGAAAAGACAACGGGTGTTCGTGTAAACACTCTTGACCCGGACCTCGAACGGAACCCACAAGTCAAACAAATCCTCCACGAAATCAACGATGCGATGAGCATCAAGATGCAGAAGTGGGACGTACCTGACCGTGCAGTCACTCGGCCTGACCTGACTCCGTTTGGCGAAAAGGATGTGCGTCTCAAGTTTGCACGCATTCAAGACATGTCTCCTGATGGATCACGGATCGGTCAGTTTGCAGAGCCCACTACTCTGGGCCGCAAAGAGATACGTCGTCTTGCTGAGATCAACAACAAACGAGACAGAGCAATAGACAGGATTTACGCTGAGTACGGATCAGGAGATCCCGACGAACTCAGGCGGGTACTGGAAGACGAAGTTAGAAGCAGCAAGTACCTGACCAGAGAAGCAGACAAAAAAGACTGGTCTCGTTCATTTAGAAATCGCATTGTTGAAGATGCCGAGATTGCAAGAGACGCTGATCAACGTCAACACTTCCACTCGTTGACTCAAGGTAGGTTTGTCAGTACATCAACAAAGGGACATGCTCGGGAACTTATAGAAGGTAGAACTCCTGAGTTGGTTGAAGAGTCTGACATAGTTCCCAACCTGTTTACAAGTCCTCAGCAAAAGGCAAAGCTTGACCAAATAGTCAACGACTACGGTTTGGATGAGTACCTTGATGCGATGAAGGAGTTCAGGAGGGACCGCCTGATCAAGTTGTTTGGCAAGGAAGGTCTGGAGAACTTTGTCGTTGACCCCAACAAGGTGACACGAATTGGTCACGCAATCGCTGCCAAGTCAGAGAGTGCGGGCGAAGCCGTAGGCTTGTTCAAGATGATTGATGACGTTACCGGCAACTTCTTTGACGATGATGTCATGGGTTTCATGAGGACGGCTAGAAGCTCTGATCCTCAAGCAGACGTTGCAATAAAAGCCCGAGAGCTCTGGAACAAAATGCAGGGCAAGTTGGCTGAGTTTACTGAGCGTGGGTTGCGAGACAGAGAAGCTTACGTACCTAGAAACATCATCAAAACCATAGGCAGAGATGGTGAAGAACTTCCTGTCGAAGAGTTGGGCTTTGACAGAAAGCAGGCAGACTACTTTCTTGGTAAGTCAGCACAGACACGGAAGCGGTTTGTTGGCTTTTGGGATCCTGATGATCTGAGGAGAATGCGGGATACCTTCGGGTCAACTGATGACCTCGACACCATGATCGACGATCACTCTAGGGAAGTGGCAGCACTTCTTGATCGCCCAGAAAAACGAGCCTCCACTTACCGCATCAACTTCCAAGAGCAGTTCAGGCGGTACTCCCACCGATCCGCTTTGACCTACACGATGCACATTGCTCGTCCGCGTAGGGGTGTGTTTGCCGCACTTGAAGACACACTCACTCCCGAGGTTATCGAAGCCAAGCGTAATCAAACCAGACAGGGTAAAAAGCTAACTGGTTGGGCAAACCTGAGGCAGGGACTTGACGAAGAACCCGCAACTCTTGCTGACCTCTACGACAAGGTGAGTCCTTCGGGTGTTCCCGGTGTAGCTTCCAACATCGACCTCGTCACAAAGCTTGAACCGCTGGGGGGAGTGAGCCTTCTCGACTTGCTTGAAGGTTCAGTCGAGTCCTTGGCTGACACACGAACTCGTAACCTGATTACGGAAAACGTGCTTCCCACTATTACTGGGCGAAGGCATGTTTCTGATGTAGTCAACGAGGGCGTGACCAAGTTCATGGAAAGCTCCATTAACGGGTTTGCCAATGGAACTCTGGGTAAGGCCATAGAAAAAACGGGAGAGCCCGGTAAGAAGTTTGTCGGTCAGATGCGGGACTGGCTTGAAGACCCCACCCGAA
>TARA_R100001463_G_scaffold24631_2_pt1 | contig 10030 bp, 12 predicted proteins | sample TARA_R100001463 | Tara Oceans TARA_R100001463 (sample SAMEA2622242) | marine metagenome | biome: marine biome (ENVO:00000447); feature: deep chlorophyll maximum layer (ENVO:xxxxxxxx); material: "saline water (ENVO:00002010), including plankton (ENVO:xxxxxxxx)" | depth 40 m
CTCTAAACAAACAGTCAAATGTGACGAGTTAATGGTTTGGCAAAACCAACCCACAGATCCCAAAAACGCTTTTCACTTACAAGACGATACGGGATCTGCCAAAATCTCCCAAAACAATTATAATTATGGGGTTTGGGCTAGATTTGCTTTCGCCTTAAATGCTAAATCTGACTATATCTGTTTACTAGATGATGACACAATCCCAGGAAATAAGTGGACAGAAAATTGTATAAATTGTATTGAGAATGAGCAAAATGGTCTTTACTTAACAAATGGAATAACTTTTAACGATTTAGATTATAAATCTTACACTAATGATGGTTTACATAATCCTAATGAGAAAACAAAAAGAGTAGATACAGGAGGACATGCTTGGTTTTTCCATAGGGATTTGTTAAGCGCTTTTTGGAGGGAAACAGGTCCACCTTTAAATCATATTTGCGGAGAAGATATTCATTTTTCTTATGCTATTCAAAAATACTTAGATTTAAATACTTACGTTCCACCTCATCCGAAGGATGATTTAGAAATGTGGGGGAGTAAGCTTGAACTAGCTATGCGTTATGGAGTTGATAATAACGCTATTTCAGTTAATTCTAACGGAATTGATTTTGGCTTATCTTTAAAACATTACTATGAAAAAGGATTTAAACTTTTAAATGTAAAATGAGAATTCTTCTATGTTTCGGAACCCGACCTGAATGGTTAAAAATAAAACCCTTAACAAAGGTTTTACAAAACTATGAACTTTTGTTTACTGGCCAACATACTGATTTATTAAAAGATATATCTACAGACTATCAAATTAAAATAAATCAAAATAAAAATAGGCTAGACCAAGTTGTCAGTGACTGTCTTTTGCAATTCCCAGATGGAGATTTTGATACTGTTTTAGTTCAGGGAGATACGGTTTCAGCTTTTGCTTGTGCATTAGCAGCTTTTCACAGGGGTAAAAAAATTTGCCACTTAGAAGCTGGATTAAGAACTTACAATTTGAAACATCCTTATCCAGAAGAGTCTTATAGACAAATGATTTCAAGAATTTCTGATGTAAACTTATGCCCAACTTCTTTATCTAAAGGTAATTTACTTAATGAATTAGCGAGCGGTGATTCTCATGTGGTAGGCAATACAGTTTTAGATAATCTTTTGAGCTACAAAGACAAATGTGAGTATACCAATAAGATTTTAGTAACTTTGCATAGAAGAGAAAATCACTCACTAATCCATAACTGGTTCAGTAAAATAAATAATTTAGCAGAAAAATATTCTGATCTGGAATTTATATTGCCAATCCACCCAAACCCCGAAGTCACAAAACATAGAAATTTACTTAGTCACGTAAATGTTGTAGAGCCATTAGAGCACTCTATGCTTTTAGACATTTTAGCTAAATGTAAATTGGTTATTAGCGATAGCGGAGGATTACAAGAAGAGAGTAGTTTCTTAAAAAAGAAAATTATTGTTTGTAGAAAAACAACAGAAAGACCTGAAGGTAAAGAATCTGGTCAACTTTCCATTTGTGAGTCCCCAGATGATTTGCATGGAATTTTTGAAAAATTAATTTATAATTACGAAATAGACGAAGATTGCCCATATGGTAATGGTAGATCTTCAGAAAAAATAGCCTCCATATTAAATGAAAATTAAAGAACACTACAAAAGAGACTTTGAAGAAATATACAAAAAAACAGAAAGCAATTGCTACTCCTTTGAAGGGAAAACAATCTTGGTTTGTGGGGGAGCAGGTTTTTTAGGCGCTTTATTTGTAAAATATCTTTTATTTTTAAATCATTTTAAATTCAAAAATAAATGTCGTGTTATATCTCTTGATAATTTTTTAGGGAGAGAAAAAAAAGATCTATTGGAAGATGACACCCTTGTTAATTTGCATCATGATTTAACAAGCAGTTATTTAAGTCTAAAGCTTTATAAGGAAAAAATAGATTTCATTATCAATTGTAGTGGTTGTGCTAGCCCTTACTACTATGAAAGATATCCACTTGAAACTATGGATGTTTCGACAGAAGGAACTAAAAATTTACTTCAGGCAGCATTATCTAATAACGCTAAGATATTAAATTTTTCTTCTTCAGAAGTTTTGGGAACACCTCCTGAAGAATCTATCCCTACGGATGAATCATATACTCCTACAGCCAAAACATTAGACAAGAGGTCTTGTTATGATGTCACAAAAATGTATATCGAAACAATATCTTACGTTTTCAAAGATCAGTTTAATGTAGACTGCAAAATAGTTAGACCTTTTAACATTATCGGATATTTTAGACAAGATGACAAAAGAGTAATACCAAACTTTATTTCGAACTGTTTAAAAGGAGAAAAAATGAGAATTTACGCCCCAGGAACTCAAAGCAGAACTTTTTGTTGGTATGGGGATTTTTTAGCGGGTTGTATACAAGTTTTAACGCAAGGAAAAGATATTTTGTATCACATAGGAAATCCTAATAACGAAATATCCATGATAGACTTAGCTAAATTAGTGGAAAAGGTATCTGGAAAGAAAAACATGGTAGAGTTAATAGAACCTCCCATTGTATATAAAAATGAACCCAAAAGAAGATGCCCGTCTGTAAAGAAAATCCAAAAAGAATTAGGATACGCTCTTGATATTGATTTAGAAGAGTCTTTAAGTCGTGTTTATGATTGGGCTAAAGATAATTATAAATGAAAACATTTAAGGGTGAATTCGACAAAATAGCAGAGTTGGTAAAATCTGACGAACCTTTTGGGTTTTGTCGTTTTTCTGATGGAGAAGTAACTGTTCTTAGAAATAAACCACTAGTTTTAGGCGATGGGATATTAGTTCAAGGAGATATTTACGAAGGTCAAGTGATTAAACTACCTTCTTACGCTTTCAAACAAGACGAAGAGCAAAAAAGATTCATGCCCGACGAAACTCCTTACCTTAATACAAAACTTGTAGAGTCTTTAAAATATAGAAAGAGAAATTATTTTAAAGGAATCCCAGCCTATAACGGACAAGATGGAAGTGCTTCTTGGGAGTTCTGCAAAGAAATGTATGGGGAGGGAGATGATGAGCATTTAACTTTCAGCAATGTTCTTATAAACGACAATTATAAACATTTTGTTTCTGAAATTGTTCCTACTTTAAATAAGAAAGAAATAGTTCTTGTTAGTAACAAAAATTCAAAATTTGACAAACTACCATTTAAAGTCAAAAAACACTTCCCGATTGGACCTAACTGCATGAAGGATGATTACTATTTAATAGATGCTTGTAAACATTGGATAAAAGAAAACAACATTGAAAATCATTTATTTTTATTTGCGGCAGCTTCCTTAAGCAATTTGCTGTGCTATGAACTTTATAAAGATTTTGACAAAAACCAATATATGGACATTGGTTCTGCTTTAGGTCCATACTTACAATTAGAAGGCTGGAAAGCCATGAGAACTTATTTAAACGTTTATTGGTCCGATCCTTCGAACCCCGCTCCTCAAGACGTAGATTTATGGAATTAGTGAAATGCGATAAAAGTTATTGGAGGAGAGTTTTAGAGATTAGAAACTCGGTTAGACATTCCTTTATTGGTTCTTCTATAATTAAATATGAGGACCACTTAAATTTTATGGAGAAAAACTACGAGAATTATATCGTAGCGATTATAACTGGAGAGGTAATAGGTTTTGCTGGCGTTGTAGAGAATGATGTCAGAGTGGCTGTTGATCCTGCATATCAAAAAAAAGGAATAGGGAAAAAACTATTGCAAAAAATTGTCAGCGATTTCCCAAAATGCGAGGCTAAAATTGATGTAGAAAACAAAGCTAGTCTCTCCCTATTTAAATCTTGCGGTTTTGTAAAAAAATATTACATTTTAAATTATGCATAATCCTCATAAAGTAGTACAAATGTTTGAAGAAAACATAGCTGAATACACAGGTTCTCCCTATGCGGTAGCTTGTGACAATTGCACAAATGCGATTAAAATATGTTGTGATTATTATGGGGTAGATGAGGTTACTATACCGAAAAGAACTTACTTGTCAGTCGCTCAATCTATAATCCAATCTGGAGGCAAAGTGAAGTTTGAGGATATCGATTGGAAAGGGATATACCAATTGAAGCCTTACCCAATTTATGATGCTGCGAAAAGACTGACCTCAAACATGTATAAAAAAGGGACGCTGATGTGTTTATCTTTTGGTATTCAAAAGCCCTTAAAACTAGGAAAAGGCGGCATGATATTAACCGACTCCATAGACGCTTACGAGAAGCTTAAAAAGTTAAGATGGTCTGGAAGAAGTGAAGATATTTCTTACAATAAAGACCAACCATCTACACTTGGATACAATTCATATATTACTCCAGAGTTGGCAGCGTGGGGCATGATGATGTTAAGCGTGTATCCAAAACACGCAGATGATCAAATTGAAGATCCTGACTATAGAGATTTAACAACATTCGATATTTTTAATTCATGAAGATAGCTCTATGTTTACATGGCTATATGTCAAACGCTAAAGGGCTTGATTCTTTTGTAGCTGGTTATCATTATATTCACCAAAAAATATTAGAGGGGAACGATGTAGATGTTTTTGTTCATTGTTGGGAACCAGAGCAAAAACAATTATATGATTTGCACTATGAAAAAAAAACTATAAGGGGTGAGTTTGAAACACAAAAAGACTTTAAAAATTTTGATGTTTGCAAAAACCAGTCTTGGTTCGATGAGGGTATAGACAGAGCAAGATGTCCTTGGCCTACGAACACAATAGAAAGAACTCTTAGTTTTTTATACTCTCGAAAAAAATCTATATACTTAAAAAACTCTTATGAAAAGCAATATAACTTTAAATATGATTGCACAATCTTAAGTAGATTTGATTTAGGCAATAGAGGTAAAGAGTGTTCACAAAAATATTACGCTACTAATTTTAATTTAAAGAAAGATTCAAGTATGGATAGCCTTCATTGCGCGTTTTGGGATCAATTCAATCATGGATTACCAGATCATTGGTTTTATGGAAACAGTTCTGTAATGACTAAAATTGCAGATCTTTATGAAGATGTCGCAACCTACTATGATAAGGACAGTGAATATGTTGACTCTTGTCTAAATGGTTGGGTAGATAGCAATCTAACCGAGCAGTTTAGTAACGAAGGATTCAAAAAGTATAAAGATAAATGTAAAAATTTATACAGGTGGGATCGTTGGCAATGTATAGACAATCACAAGCTTTATAAATGGCATACCTACAAAAATAAAATACCTTTATCTTTAGTAGACATAACAAAAGACTTATGAAAAATTATTGCATTATTATGTATTCCCATAGCAGCTATAGTGATGCATGGGAAATGTTCTGTGGTCAGATAGAAAAATATCTACCGAAAGAAATTAAAAGATATGCGTTTGTGGATAAATGCAATGATTTACCAGAAAACTGGGAGGTTATTACTTATGATGAATCTTTACCATATAACAAACGCATGGCTTCATGTCTTAATTTAATAAATGAAGAATACTTCATACTCCATCATGAGGATATGCCTCTATATGATAAACCTGATTTACATTTTATAGACGAGAAAATAGAGATGATGTCTCTTTATAATATTGATTATATAAAACTAATCAAAGGGGGCAATACAGGTATACCCGAGATACAATTTTCTGATAAGTTGTATGAGTTGCCTAAAAATGGTGATTGTTACTTTTCGGTCCAACCTAGCTTGTGCAACAGGGAGTCTATTCAAAAACTTTATCAAAATTGTGACGTAGAAAATATACATGAGTTTGAGCCAAAGGCCCACATTATGTCTATCTTACTAAATCATAAAAATTTGTATTACTATGACAATGAACCACAAAGAGGGTTATGTCACTGGGACTCAAAAGTATATCCATATGTAGCAACCGCTATTGTTAAAGGGAAATGGAATTACTCTGAATATAAATTAGAGCTGTCTAGATTGCATCAAGAATACAACATAGACAAAAACATTAGAGGGGAATTTTTATGTTAAAATTATTAATATTAGATGTCGATGGGGTTTTGACAGATGGAACTAAGATCTATTCGGAAGACGGTCTTGGCCGAATGAAATCATTCTGTGATAAAGATTTTACGGCGATCAAAAGAATAAAAGCTTCTGGGGTTAAAGTATGTTTTCTTAGTGGCGATGAAAATGTCAATAAAGCTATAGCTAACAATAGAAATATAGATTTTCACTTCGCGAGAGGAAAAAACAAAAAAGATTTTTTGGAGAAGTTTTGTATGATTTACGATTGCGTTGCAGATAATATTTGTTTCGTTGGTGATGATTTATTCGATGTGGATTTATTAAAAAGCGTAAAATATTCTTTCTGTCCTATAGATTCTTGCGAAGAGGTCAAAGAGTCTTGTATTCATGTATTATCTAGTAAAGGTGGCCATAATTTGATTATGGAGCTTCACGATTACTTATTATCTAATCACCTAATTAAAAAAGCAGACTTACAATCTGTTATGGATCTTGATGCAGCAGAAAGATTTTAATCTTGGTTTATTTGGCAGGAAGTATTTAGATACAATAGTTTATCTAAACTCTTTGAACTTGGGTGAAACCAATGCCGCTTTGAAAGTAGATAAAACTGTTGGCGGCATTTTTAATATTTTAAAAGCGAATATTCCATTAGTTGTATCATACTGTTATCAAGACAGTGAAGTGGAAGCGCTTATTATCAGCGAGTCTGATAGCTCGACAAGAAGCTCTATTATTCACTCTTTACATAATTATCCAAAACCTGAAATCAAAGAAGATTTATTAGATTGGTTGCATATCGCATATGTAGATGATTTGTCTCAACCCGAAATATTAGATAATTTAAAAACAAAAATAAGTTTAGATTTTTGTACAATTAAAGAAAGACAAAATTATCTTCATTTAATTAAAAAATCATCATTAGTTTTCGATTCTAGAGAAAGGAAAGCTTTATATAAAGACCTTAATTTTAAAACACCTTTAATATTACATGATAAATACGGCTGCGAATGCATAATCCAAGGTGAAGTTGTGGGTGAAGGCTTCACCGATCCACAGGAAAATATTCATGTTAATGGAGCTGGCGATATTTTTGCTGGAATATTTATTTCTATATACTATAATTCTACGCTAGATAATGCTATAAAATTGACTCCAAAAGAGACAACCAAATACCTTATTAAAAAAAATGAAATATAATTTACTTTTACCCATAGCTGGTAAGGCTCAAAGATTTGCTAATCAAGGTTATACCATGCCGAAGCCTTTAATTATGGCTAAAACAAAACAAGTTATTGATTGGGCTATGGAGTCCATCGACACAAAAAATTGTAATTTGATTTTCGCTGTAAGGCTTGAGCATATAAATAATTTCTCTATAGATGAGATTTTAAAACAAAAGTTTGGAGAAAATGTAAAGATTGTAGTTATTGATCACGATACAGATGGATCTGTTTCGACATGCTTGTTAGCCAAAGAATATATTGATAACGATATTCCCTTAATTATTTACACCCCAGATGTTTATTTCCAAAACAAATTTGATCCTGATGAGATAAATGAAAATTTAGATGGCCTCTTGCTGACTTTTAAAGCTAATAGCCCAGCTCACAGTTATGTAGCTACAGACGAAAATGGATACGCGACTAAAACAGCAGAAAAACAAGTAATTAGTTCAGATGCGGCTGTTGGTGTTTATTATTTTAAAAAAGGTAGATATTTTGTCGAATATGCTGAAGAGCTTGTAAAAAAAGACATTAGAACGAAAGATGAGTTTTATATTTGCCCCATGTATAATTTGCTTATTAGAGATGGTCGTAGCGTTAGTATTAAGCAGGTTGAAAAAATGCATGTGCTAGGAACTCCAGAAGAATTAGAATTTTTTGTTGATAAAGTGGCTTACAGATTTGGTGAAAAACCTGTAGGTCTTTGTTGTGATCACTCTGGCTACCAAAGGAAGCAAGACGCTAAAAACGTTTTGGAATCTTTAGGTATTGAATACGTTGATTTTGGATGCCATGTAGAGAAAGATGTAGACTACAACGCTTATGTGAACCAAGCGGTAGAATCCTTAAATAACAAAACTTGTGATTTTATTTTAGGTTTTTGCAGAACTGGTCAAGGTGTTAATATTTTAGCAAATGATAAAAAAGAGGTAAGGGCTGCATTAATTTTTGACGAATATACAGCAGAAATGTCTCGCAGACATAATTGTGCTAACTTTTTTTCTATACCTTCTAAGTATACATCCATTTCTTCTCTTAAAGATATTATAAATACATTAGTAAGGTCATCTTTTGATGGAGGTAGACATATGACTAGAATAAGCAAAAAATGATCTTAATATCTCATAGAGGAAATCTAGAAGGGCCATCTAATTTAGAAAATCATCCCGACCAGATCCAAAAGGTTTTGCGGTTAGGCTTTGATTGTGAAATAGATTTGTGGAGAGAAGACAGCAAATGGTATCTTGGTCATGATCATCCAGAGCATGAAGTTAACATAAATTTTTTTTGCAAACCAAAATTGTGGATTCATGCAAAAAACTTATCAGCATTAAATTCTATACCAAGATATCTAAATTTTTTTTGGCACGAAGAAGATGATTTTTCTTTAACGTCTAAACATTTTATATGGACTTTTCCAAACAAACCTGTTTCGGAAAAATCCGTTATTGTAGATAATACAAAAAACTGGAAAGAGAAAAACTACAAATCTTTCGGGGTTTGTTCTGATTGGATTTTATGAAAAAAATTATTATTACAGGAGTTACAGGTCAAGATGGTAGCCTTATGGCTGATTATCTTTTAAAACATACAAAACATACAATTATTGGAGGGGCTAGAAGACTTAGTGTCAAAAACCACAAAAACATCGAACACCTAGAAGATAACGATAGATTCTTTCTTATTGATTTAGATGTTTCAGACCCTCAAAACACAGAAAGAGTTGTATCTGAACACAAGCCTGACTATTTTATAAATTTTGCAGCAAACTCTTTTGTCGGAACTAGTTGGAAAATGCCGACTCAACATATGGAGACAAATGCTATGGCTGTTTTGCATCAATTAGAAGCTATTCGCAGACACTCTCCCAATTGCCGATATTACAACGCTGGCAGCTCTGAAGAGTTTGGCGATATTGTAGAGTCTCCACAAACAGAAGAACACCCTTTACGCCCTAGAAGCCCGTATGGGGCTGCTAAATGCTCCGCTAGGCATTTGGTCAAAGTTTATAGAGATTCATACGATATTTATGCTGTGCAAGGGTTTTTGTTCAACCATGAAGGAGTAAGAAGAGGAGAAGAGTTTGTGACTCGCAAAATTACAAAAAATGTCGCCAGAATTCTTGTAGAATTTGAATTAGGTAAAGAAATCGAACCTTTACAATTAGGCAATGTAGATGCAAAAAGAGACTGGAGTGATGCTGAAGATTTTGTTCAAGGTGTTTGGTTGATGTTGAACCAAGATAGGAAAGATCCAAAAGAATATGTTTTATCTTCCAATGATACTCACACTATTAGAGAGTTTGTGGAAGAGGCTTTTAATTTTGCTGGATTTCATAGAAGTCAATGCAAATGGAAGGGTGAAGGGTTGGAAGAAAAGTATTTTCACGGATCTGATCTTCTTGTAGAGATCAACAAAGATTTTTACAGACCAGCAGAGGTTGATTTGTTATGGGGAGACTCTACTAGAGCTAGAGAAGAGTTGGGTTGGGAGCCAAAAACTAGTTTTTTCCAGCTTGTGAAAAAAATGGTTGACCGCGATGTAGCGGCGGTTTACCCTTATCCGTGAGCAAAAAAAAGGGTCTTAATAAAAGAGAAATCTTATTTAGATTATTAGACGTTCCCGATAAAGGAAGAAGACCTTTTTTTGCTAGGGAAATGAAAATGCTTAACGATCTTTGTGATCGTTACTCGCAGGATTTCATGGCTATTGTCTACTTCGACAAGAAGTTTGACTCTTTAGCTTATCTTGTTAGCGACAAGCTTAAAGAAACTCTCGACGAAAAATTCAGAGC
>TARA_R100001463_G_scaffold15191_4_pt1 | contig 10026 bp, 22 predicted proteins | sample TARA_R100001463 | Tara Oceans TARA_R100001463 (sample SAMEA2622242) | marine metagenome | biome: marine biome (ENVO:00000447); feature: deep chlorophyll maximum layer (ENVO:xxxxxxxx); material: "saline water (ENVO:00002010), including plankton (ENVO:xxxxxxxx)" | depth 40 m
TCTTCTTCCTGAACACAGATATGTAAATCTAGCTCCACAGTCATAAACCAATTTTTGTGGTTCAGTGAGATTTGAATATAGTTTTTGAGATAAAGCTAAGTAATCAAATTTTGATGTTGCAGGTTCAGGAGGTTCTAAAAGTAAACCACCTGGGCAAGAGTCTAATAAAAGACTCATGAAGCAATGCCAGTTAATTCAGCTTGAAGCCTTACAGCATTAACAGCAACTTGAATGTGCCCACGTTTCATGGCAGCCTTTTCATAGTTTTTTAAACGAGTTAAACACTCAGCCAAGAAAGCTGGCCTTGATAGCTCACAGTCTTTTTTTATCAGTTCTCTAGCTCTTGTTATGTATGTATCTGTTTGTCTTTCAGTGACATTAAAGTTTTCAGAACAGTAAAGAATAATTTCTTGCCTAGAAGTTGCAGATGCTAAGAGTCCATAGACAGCATTAACACGAGATATGACCTCATACTTAGTACCTTTTTTGCCTTTCTTTGGCACACTGAAGAATAATAGATAAATATAGAATACAAGGATAAGTGAAATTATGCCTCGGTAAGGGTATATTTTGTGTGATTAAGTGAGGTTAAAAAGGTGAATCAAGAAGAATTTGAACGAGAAAGAAGTTTTTTGGAATGGTTTCACAATGAATGGATTGAGAGAATAAAGGGAATGAATCTAAATGAATTATTGATGGTTCAGGGATCAACAGAGATGAAAATAAGTCACTTAAGAAGAGAAGTAATTGAAGGAATGAGGAAAGAAAAATGAGAAGAAAAATATTTAAAAAGAAAAACCGATTATTTAAATTTATCGGAGGAATATTAGATGTTTTGGGTAAGGGGTTTATTTATAGATCACCAAAGAGAAAAGAGATCAGAGATCCTCAATTGGAAGAGATTTACAGGGGAATGACTGCAAGGGAATTAGCAAAAAGGGCAAAGTGTTCCCATACAAATAGTAAAAGTTATTTGATTAAAAGAATACTTAATTCATAAGGGAAGTTTTCTGAATTGTAGATTCAAGTCTTTGGATGTGGGCTAGGAGCCTGTCTCCTCTTTCAATAGCTTCTGCTGCTATTTGAAAAGGATCAGCACCAGAAGAAATAAGCTCTTCTTTAATTTGCTCGGTGGAGAGTTGCATAAGGAACCCTGCTTTGATGCCTTAATGATAACAGGGTTAAGAATTGTATAAATTTATTCTGGGGGAGTAATTGACATAGCCACATTCTTGGGGCAGAATGGGAACCAATAGGACACCAATTGATGACCAAAAAGCCCCCAAAAGAATCCGAAAAGGAACCCAAAAGGAAACAAACACCAGTCAAGTTAAACACGAATCTTTTAATAGCTGTCAAGGAAAAAAAGGATGCTGGGCCTCACTTTTGGAAGACACTTCCACGTTTTATCGAGGACGTTTTACAAGAGGAAATCAAAGAGGTTGACGGACGTGCAATAGTACATATAGATAATAAGAAAAACAATAACAATCTTAAAACTAACAATTGGAGGTTTAAAGAAGAGTTTATTAAAGGCCCATTATTAGCTCATAAGTCATTAGTAGTTGAGTTTTGGTTAGGTAAGGGAGGGTCTAAGAATCTTAGGTCTTGGCAATTATTAGAAAAAGGTTGCTTAGAAATTCTTGGTAGTTATGGCCCAGATATTTTAGAAGAACAAATAAAACTTGGAATAGCTAATAAATGGAAGTCGTTGAGTTTGGCAAATTACGAATCGTTTAAACCGATCAAAAGGAAAGAAGAAAAAGAATTGGATTTTGAAGCAATGGACAATGCCCCATCTCTTTTTTAATCATGCAAGCAAAAGTATTTAGTCAGGTTTTAAAAACCACCTACAAGATCTCACCTTATGGAAAAAGTCTTGATTCAGATGATTTAGCTTGCTTATGGCTAACACTTCCAGAACTTGTAAAAGAAGTTGTCACTGACCAGATGTGGGCTTATGCCTCCCACCAATACCTAATGGATCCCAAGCCATCAAAAGATTTAGCTGTTCATGTTTCCATGCTCAGGTATTTATTTAGGCTGGAGAACGATATGCCCAACTATTCATGGGGCTTAAAAACAGACTTAGAGCATCGGATGATGCATGGGCATAAATTTAATCCTCAACCAACAAAGCCTTATTTAGAACCTGAAACTAAAAAACCTGAATTAACAGGGAAAGGTGTATTAGCTGTTTTGGAGGGCAAGTAAATGACTGAAGAAAATAATACCGAGGGAACAGGCTTAGATATAGAGAATCTTCAAGATGGCTTACTCCAAACAAGATGGGCCGATTTGCTAGAAAATGAAGATTTTGCTTCTTGGTGGCAGGTTGCAAGAGAAAGATCAGATCATTCAAAAGAAAACATGCTCAAATATTTTGGGCCTGAACCGTTGCCTGTATATAGAGAAGAAATCGCCAGAATGTGCGCCAATGGAATTATGGATACTTACGTTTTAATGAAAGTTGTTGAAGGGTTGATTTATCGAATTGAAAAAATGGAGGGTAAGTAAATGGAAGATCCAAAATTTAAAAATTTAGCCGCCGTCGCACTAGAAAGGCGATGGAAAAATTTGGCAGATAAAGGTGATTGGGATTCTATTTTACAACTAACTACTGAGAGGTTAAATCATCTTTATGAGGATTTTAAGGAAAATCAGCATGAGCTTTTGGATTCAATCAAAGAAGGGAAAAAAGGGCTAAAACAGGAAGAAGCTTTAACTCGTCTTTATGTAGCCAATACAATTTGTGCTTGTCATTCTTTGCTTAGGCTTATACAAACATTAGATAATGATATATACAAAGATTTAATTGAAATTAATGCTGATGAAAGAATAAAAAGATTAGAAGAAAGAATTAAAAAATTGGAGGCTAAATAATGGAAAAAGCAATTGCATTTGGAGCTGGTCAATCTCTAGCAAGATTGGTTGCATCTGGTAAAGCAAAAATTGAAGATTTCGACAAACTCAGCCCTGGATATAAAGCAATAGAAAAATCAAGATTTGATTCTCTAGATCCTGCTGATGCAACAAATCCAAGCCACAAAATTCCTAAGTATTTAGGAGATGGAAATGATAGCTATGACACTTTTCCAAGGCCAACTGTTAAATATCCAAAAGCTCCTGTTTATAGAAACCTATGCAGGGAATGGATAGAAGGCCACAGAAAAGAATGGCTTGCAATGTCTGGGCAAGTCGTTGAAAAAGTGGAAGCTTTCCCAGATTCCAAAGATTTAGCTGCCTAACAGTATTACCCCTACTTAAGCGGATTTTTATTATGCAAACACTCGACAGATTAAAAAGACAACCAATTGTTCTTGATGAGAACACTCACAAGTATTACCACCGACCAACAAAACAGGTTATGGAAAATACTGTAACTGGTGTTATTTATGCGTTAAAACCTCAGGCGGCAAAAGACGCTATTGAAGAAAAGAAATCAGATTGGGAATTTAGAGGAAAAGATGTTCATAAAGTCTTTGCTGATTTCCTACAAGATAAGGATTTAGTTTATTGGCCTGAACATGAACCCTATGTAACCCCACTATTTGAGAAAAAATTTATTCAGGAGTTTCAGCCTTTAGCAAGTGAATATTTAATGTGTGATCCAAGTATTTCTCTTGGAGGTTCATTTGATGCTCTTGGTATTTGGAGAGAAAAATTAGTTCTCATTGATCTGAAAACTCAAAAAAAGAAAAATGAATACAGCACAAACGCACAACTTGGCGGTTACTTGCATTTATTAAAAGTAACTACTGGGATTGTTCCAGATGAGGTTAGAACCATTTGGTGTAGACCAGGAGAAACAAAAGTAGGAAAGAATCAAGGAACTATTGCTTGCTCCCATGCATGGACAGAAACATGGAATAGGTTTCAATCTGAACATTCTTTTACATGAATAAGTTCAGCCTCCTGAGGAGAAATAGAATTAGAAGGCGTTTAAATCTTCTCTTTTTAGCCCTCGCATATATCCCAGCTTTTGCTCTTTATCACCATGCAAAAACTATCTCTGATAACCCGTTTGCTCATCCGATTATTGAGGAACAGATCAGATATTCAAGATCTACAAGTCACACCCTCAACAGTAGGAAAAGTCCCATCTGGATTTCTGAAGAATAGAAGAGACAAAAAAACCATTAAAACAATTTGCCCTGATTTTATTAACCATCATGACCAATCCAACCTCATCAAACTTAAGCCAAAAAGAAGACTTAGGGCCGTGGAGTTTACCCCCACAAATGATTGATATTAAAAATCTGACTCAGGAAATCAATGAGATCAAAGCAAAGAAAAATGAGCTGATCAGAAAAGAAAAAGAATTAATGATCAAATTTAAAGATCATGTTGCTCAAAATGGATTAGATGATTATGAAGATGCAGAAGAAAATAGATTTTCTATTGGAGAAGTATTGATTGAAAGAAGGGAAGTTAAAAGATGGACTTTTACAGACGCTATTAAAAAATTACAGGAAGAAGAAAAAGCAAGAGGGGTTGCAACTCTTACTGAATCTGTTTCATGGTTCTTTAATGAGGCAAAGAAATGAATACTGATCAAGAACTCACAAGAGAAGAAAAAGAGGCAGCTTATGCAGCCCAAGAGAATGCATGGTTTCAACATCAAACTGACAATTTCCCAGCTCCTTTAGATGATAAAAATTAGAGCGTATGGAATACCAGCTCCACAAGGGAGCAAGAAAAGTTTTGGTAAAGGTTATTTTGTAGAAGCTTCTGCAAGAGTAATGCCGTGGAGAGAATCCGTTAAGGAGGCAACATTAAGGGATTACGATGGAGAACCATTATCTGGAGCTGTAGAAGTCAGCATTTTATTTTTATTCCCTAGGCCAAAGAAACATTTTGGAACTGGGAAAAATGCAAACAAATTAAAAGCAAACGCTCCTGTATTTGTGATTGAAAAGAATAGGGGTGATTTGGAAAAGCTAGAAAGATCAACTTATGATGCTTTATCTCAATCCTCAGGAGGTACTGCAATGCTTGATGATTGCCTAGTTGCCAAAAATTCAAACATGAAACGCTATTGCATTGATGGAGAGAAACCTGGGGCTCTTATCACAGTGAGCAAGCTGTAATAGGTAAATATTCTTCCCCCGTAATATAGGTTCATAAGGAACAACATTTGCTTTTCATCTCGGTATACTGTAAAACGTATTCAAAGCAGCTTCTGACCGCAGAATCTTATGTCCACCCCATACAAATTTATTCAAGCAAGATCTGATTATGGGCAAGGAATACTAACATGGTTGAACAAGAACGATTGGCCTCAGAGTATTACTGAGTCAGTAGCAAAAGAAATTGGGATAGAGGGCGGCCCCTGGGCCTCGCAAATAAGCACTGCCATAAATGGAAAGCTAGACCCTAAACCAGCTTTTTTTATAGCAAAAGGAAATTTTAATGCTTATATTCATGCTGGAGATTTCAGCAAAATTAAGGATATTAATCTTAGAGATAAATTAAAAGGGAGCAAAGCATTTACCCATAACAATGGAAAACCATTTGATGGGGCTGACTTTTTTAGATTGTTTACTGGCTTAATAGAAGTTCCTAAAAAATATAAAAAAATAGAATCAAAGGTTAACATTGAAACTTTAAAAGAATATCAGCAACAACTAATTGCATATAGTGTAAAGATAAAAAGACAAGAAATGTTAAAACCAAAAGAGTTTTGGGAACTATTTCTAGAGCAACCTTACACAAAAACTATTAAAGAAAATGATTTAGATATTATTAATGATTTGCTAAGAGATGATCTAACTTTAAATAAAGATATAGTTCTAAGATTTACTAAAAGTTATGGGAAATGTCCCATTTTTCCTTGTCTAAAATCAATGTCTAAAATCAAACCTAGCAAAGAACTTTTAAATTTAAATGCAACACTAGAAGCAAGTGTAATTGCTTTGCACAAAGAACTTAAATCCTCAACTCCAAAAGCAAAAACAGCTAAAAAATGATGGTCATGTATCAAATGATCTAGTTAAACTAGCTTTGATAACCATTCTCATAATTGCTATTGCTTAGGCATAATTACCACGGTATACTTTAAAAGTCCTAAGAACTTCGACCATCTCTAAATTAGAGAATGCGCCTTTAAAAGGCTTGAAAGAAGAGATAACACAAAGAGATGGCATTCATTCAGCCCTCTTATCTTTTCAAAAAGAAAAAACCGCCGCTGGCCTTGGAGCCAAACTTGCGAAAGCAAGTAAAGATGGCCCTTCCTATGCCTATACAGATTTAAAAACAACACTTCAAGCTGTTCAATTCGGTTCAGCATTTGGTTTGGTTCACCATGTAAGTTTTCATCCAATTGGTGAAACAACAATCATGGTTAGGTTGACCATTACTCATACTCCTACAGGAGAAGATATTTCTTCTGAAATGCCAGTGTCAACTGAATATCAAGGTGTAAGGAATCAATCACAAGCATTTGGAAGTGCAGTTACTTATGCAAAGAAGTACCTCTATTGGGGTCTGTATGGGCTAGCTAATGCAGATGACGATGGAGAAGCCACATCTAACCAGTCTGATAAAGGTGAGGCGCACAAGAGGGGAAATAACACTTCCCCATTGACTCACAGCATTCCCCCTAAGGATGCAGATGTTCAGAGAAGAAATGCTATTCACAACGACCTACAAGCGATCTACAAAAAAGACAATCAAGGAGCAATTAAAATTATTGATCTGTTTACAGATGCAAATGACATTGAGAAAGGAAAATTTAATATTGTGCAGGTAAAAACGCACGAACAAATTCTTTTCTTACAAAAAGAAATCTCAAAATACAAATTAGATAAACAAAAAAACTACTAATGGCAATTGAAGCAGAAGACTTAATAGCTAACGCAAAATCCGATCTTTCACAATCAATCGTGTTACTCCTCAGGAGGCGTTCTTTTTACAAAGATTTAAAAAAAGTCACTAAGTACAGAGAAACAAATTGTCAAATCTCACAAATAAGAGAAGCACTCAATGCCCTTGATCAAAACAGCCAAAAAGAGGTATTGCCTCAAATCCCCAAGAGGCTTCCTCATCCATCGAAATGGGGAAATCAAGTTTTCTCTTGATTGCTTGTCTTGGAGTCAAACCCCCAACAATGCAACAAGGTTTAAAACTGAACAAGAAGCCCATGTTGCTTTAGAGGAAATGAAAAGTTCTTTCTATTCTGACGAGTATTCAAAACTTGAATTAATAGGAGTAAAAGAATTTAACTTTCTTTATGCAGGCCACAACCAATGGTTTACCAATGACAATTAAAGATGATGATTCTTTTGATTTTGTTGATTCAATAAAAACAGAAGCTCTAACAGATTTAGATTTCAATGAATACTTGGTTCAATCAAAGCTAGATCCTGAACTCTTTAAAAAATTTTACGCATGGCTACAAGTAAAAAAACTAAATAGATCAAGTGGTTTAAAAAAAATCCTTAACATCTTTTTCTCTAATCCTAATTTACACAAAAAATGACTAATTCTTCAAATAGCTTTGAACTTGCTCTTTCTTATCCAGTAAGTTATTCGATACAGGATAACAAATTTGAAAGCAAAGAAAAGTTTCCAAAGATGGGAAAACTCACTATCCCAATAGAGTCTGCTTATGAATTTGCTCAACACATAATGAGCTTATGTGATAACGAAAAATATCATAAAGACATCTTTGTTTATGATATGAATACAAACGAAAAAATTCCAACTAAAGGGGTTGTCATCTGGGGTAAAGGAAAAGTTGGAAATTATGATAATGATGGATATGGAGCATATGGATCATTTAATCCAGTAAAAGCAGAAGTAAAGCAAGTTCCCCAGGAAGTGAATTGGGATTCTTCTCCAGTAGTTCCAGAAACAGATGAACTTCCTTTTTAATGGATGATTCTTTCTTTGATAATTTTGAATCTTTTACCGATTCACAAAAGATTGATTACCTATTGGCAAAGGTCAATGAGCTATCAACACGCTTAAATTATCTGGAAAGAATTTATTACACAAATAGAGATGCCAACCTTCTAAGTCAATGACAGCAATTAATCCAATTTGTCCAAAATGTAATGGTGGCTTTTCAAAAGTTACTAATACAAAAATTGCAGATAATTCTTTTCTAATAAGGAAAAGAGAATGTTTTGAATGTGGTCATGGTTGGTTTACTGCCCAATTGCCTGAAACTGTGATTCAAACAGATTCAATTGTAAGAAGATTTGCAGAAGGTGATTTGCCTGAACTTTTAACTGCTTATAATCAGCCTAAGGAAGGGAACTAAATGGATAAAATTCTATTCTCAAAATCTGAAACGCTCCAGCAACTAAACATAAGCAGAAAAACTTTTGAAAGCTGGTATCCATTGTTTAAGGCTGGAACCCATTACATTCATAAGAACCCAATCAACAAAAGGAGTCCTAGACTTTGGGACTTGGAGAAGGTAAGGAAAACATTAATGCAACCGACAAATACATTAACCAGATTATTGAAATAGAGTTGCACATTCTGCCTGCTTAGGAGTATACTGTTTATTAAGCGGGGAAGCTCGCTTTTCTTACTCGGAGAATCAAATGATCACCCAAAAGATAAATTCAAAGTCAAAGCTTGCAGATTACAAAAATTATCACAAGCAAGCAAAGGTACATATTGAAGAGCTAGAAGCCAAGTTAAACAACAAGGCTCTTTCTGTTCAAGATTACAAATATGACATTGAAAGAAGGTTTGGGGAGCATCGAAAAGAAGTTGATTTTTTAGTCAGAGATCTAACTTTTTTATTTACTACAGCAAAAAGACAAGTTGTAGAACTGTTCCCTATCAACTAATTACATTCCCCTTCCTTAGGGGAATTTTTATTGTTATGCCATTAAAATTAATTGATTGTTTTTCAGGTTTGGGTGTCTTCAGTTATGCCGCTGAAAAGCTTATTGAAGGCAACGAATTTAAAACAATAGCTTTTGTTGAACAAGATCCCTTTTGTCAAAAGGTCTTGAGAAAGCACTGGAAATCAGTTCCAATTTTTGATGACATTAGAACCTACAACCCAGAACCACATTCCGCTTCAGTTATCACTGCTGGGTTCCCTTGCCAATCAATTTCAAACTGTGGCAAAGGCGAGGGCATCACAGAAACCTCCCAATCAGGATTGTTCTTCGACCTCATGCGAGTCATACGCTTGGTTTTGCCAAAATTCATCATCTTGGAGAACGTGGCAGCGATCCTTAACAACGGACTGGACATTGTACTCGGAGAGCTTTGCAAGACAGGGATATATGAATGTGAATGGGCAACTTTTCGAGCAAGTGATACTGTCCAAGCCTGTCACCACAGAGACAGATGGTTTTGTATCTGCATCAGACGAGACACTGCCAACACCATTGGCACAGAATCCAGAAAGAACCGCAAAATTCAAACAGGGGGGAACACCATTAAAGAGTTCATTACTACCGACCCCAATGGCTTCCCTTTGGAAAGGAGTGGGGAAGAAAGGGAGCAAATCAAGCCTGAGTTTTGCAAAGAAAGGTTACCTAACTGGGGTAATAAACGAATCTTGCTCAACCCCAACTGGAGAAGCTGGATGGTTGAACCCCTCATTCCTAGAATTAATGATGGGACTACCTCTAGGCTATACCGAACTCAAAGAGTAAAGGCATTGGGAAATTCTATTGTTGCTCCATGTGCAGCAATTCCATTACAAAGAGTTTTGGAATTATCTAAGTTGGAGGGGTATAAATAAATAAAATGAAAGAACGTATTAAACAATTAGAAAAGGAGGTTTTACATCATAAAAAAATGTCTTTGTGTTGGGAAATAATGTATGTAGAAGCTATTGCTAAAGAGTCAAAAAACGATGTATCACAAAAAAAGCATTTTGAAGAGCATAAAGAAAGAGCTTTAAAAATGCTAAGAAAATTGCAAACCTAATTAGTCGGGGAGCCTGACGACTATGGCTGTGCTGTACATGGGTGTATGAGCAGTCTGAGAGGTATAACCAAGCCAGGGCAGCTCTAAAGAAACACTCCGAGTTCTTATTGTCTGACTTAT
>TARA_R100001463_G_scaffold26130_3_pt1 | contig 10006 bp, 16 predicted proteins | sample TARA_R100001463 | Tara Oceans TARA_R100001463 (sample SAMEA2622242) | marine metagenome | biome: marine biome (ENVO:00000447); feature: deep chlorophyll maximum layer (ENVO:xxxxxxxx); material: "saline water (ENVO:00002010), including plankton (ENVO:xxxxxxxx)" | depth 40 m
CTTGCAAAACGCAATACAAGAAATGCAGGCAGTTGTTCAAGACAACAATGCTATTCTATCAAAATTTCAAGCAGAATCTCAAACCTATGGTGTCAATATAAACAAAGAGGTCCAAGCCTTTGCTAATACACTAACTAAAAATGTACAGGAATATCAAAGCAAACTAGCATTATACAATGCTGATGTTCAAAAATACAATGCAGAATTAGGTCAAGAGGCTCAGAAAAACGCTTTATCAGTTCAAAACGCATCGTTCTATTCTCAAGAATCAAGAAAATATTATGACTGGGCAATATTAGAAATAACAACATACATAAGAAATAATAGCAAGATAATTGCTAGTACAATTGCTCAACAACAACAAGGGGGTCAATAATGGCATCAATAGATACAACTCACACAGTTGAGTGGGCGGTAAGCGCAACTCCAAAAGTCTCTTTAGCGAGTACAGATGGTGAAAGCGTGGCAACTGCGACAATACATGAAAATATAAGAAGAACACTTGGTGGTAACGGAACTGCTGAAACCGATGGTGTAATAGACTATGGTGGTGTAGCAGATGGAGCTACTAACTATTTGCAAGGTACTTCTGGTGGTGTTCAAATAGGAAACACAAATTCTACATTTATTTGGGTAAAGCATAGTGGATACCAATGGAGCGATGCTAGCACATTAGGTGCAGCTACTACTGATAATATTCAAGTAAAAGTCGGTACTGAAGTATGCTCAGTTTTAAGACCTGGAGAGGCAATGGTTTTTCCATTACATGGAGAAGCTAGTAGTTCTGATTGGACAGCTTGCAGTGATGGTAGTGATGATATAGCAGTTGAAGCTATAGGTTTAGACTAATGACTGTTCAAGAAGTAATGGAACGAGTCGGTTCAAATGAAACAACTCTTATTACCGCATTTATTAAAGATGCAATTCATCTAATTAATTCTAACAATGAAGAAAATATTGCAACTTGGAAAACAAACATAATTGATGGAACAAGAGAATATGCTTTTCCTGCCAATTTGTTACATCTTCGTTCTGTATCCGTTTTAGACGAAACTGATGATAAGTATAAAATGATACGAAGGTTGGTTGGTTCAGATGATGTTGTAGAAGATACGGAACCAGAATAATGGCTAGAAACATCCACAGAACTTGGTTTTTTAGAATTGTAGGTAAAAACCTATATCTATATCAAAAGAAATCTGGTGATACAACTATGATGTATCCTGATGAAAATATTACTAATGGATTAATGTTTGAGGGCAGTGCTTTCATATTCCCCTTTGTGACTGAAGACCCTAATGAATTAGTTGGTGATACTAACCCTAACCTAATAGAACCGAGTACTGTTGATGAAGATAGTCATATCAATTTATCAAGAATGTTATCTCTTGCAGTGGTTGATTATGTAAAAGCAATGCTATCTGATGCAAGAGGTGATTTAGAAAGAAAAGAATATTACATGAGAGAGTTTTGGAAAAAGTTAGGAGATCATCAGAGTAATAAAATGAAAAGCAACAAAGTAGTAACCACATATCCATATGCAATAAAATGACACAATATATACAAACAAACATTATTCCTCCTGTTCAAACCTATGTCAGAAAAGTGTTTGATTTTTGGAATCAATGGGAGTCTCAAGGAACAAACTGGGAGGCTACTGCAAGAAATTATGAAGACATTGGAGAATAAATGGCAAGTTTAACAGGACAAACAATAGCAAATAGCTATAAGGATTTATTACAAGTATCTAACTCTAATAGTGGAGTAGATGGAACTATACGAATAGTAGAGGATGGAGAAGGAACTTCTTCTGCATTAAAGATTGGCACAGGTGGTATAGAGTCTAGTGGAACGTTAACAGTTGCTGGTGTTACTACTATGAATAATCATTTATATCTTAATGCTACTTTACATATTCCAGATTGTTGTGAACTAGAAGGAGGAGGTGATGCACTATTTAATACTGCTATAATTTTACAAAACGGAGGATTAGAAGTAAATAATGGTTCTGGGCAAATAGCAATAAGTCTTGGTGCTGATGTTGAAAATACAGTAGGTGGAGTTATTACGTTAAAAGAATTACCCTCTGATGTTGATGACCCTAATACAGACGCTGATACGTTTAATATATTTGGTAGAGATGACAACAAATTATATTTTTCAAATAACACAGGCGACCCTTACAAAATACTGCATGAAGGTCTACAAAATATGGTATTCACTTCACAGGTTACTTTTACAGATAGTGAAGAAAGTGATGCTTTAAAAATAGGGTTTTTAATTTCTGACCCTGCTACACAAGGAACTGAAATACTTAGCGATCATGGCAACCTATGGTTCACTTGTGGTGATGCAAAAATAAGACTTAAAAGTGATGATAGTGGTAATAAAAGAGTAATCTTTGATGGAACTTATGGAACACTTCATCAATCTCCATTGGAAATGGATACTGGTCAAAATATACTTGTAAGCAGTACTTCTAAAATAAAAGATTCAGTTAATGGAGATGAATGGATAAAACTTAACGATGCTGACGGTATTCAAATAAAATCAGAAGGAGTTGGTGAACTCTATATTGAGTCACTTGATTGCAAATTAGAAATAGCCGACGTTTTTACAGTAGATTGTAATGAAGGCATATTTATAAGAGACTTTGCTGGAACTAGTGGAAAAAGTATTAAAATATCTGCAGATGACCCTTCCGCTATAGTAGTCAGAAAAAAATCTACAACTGCATTTCAGCTTTATGATGAAGCTTCAAACCTAATGTTGAATTACAATACTAATTGGGATGCTGTTTCTGGTCCATATACTGCTCCTTCTGATACTGGTGTTTTAGATATTGGTAAATTGGTAGTAGGTAATCTTGATGGAGCTTCTTTAGGTGCAAGAACTTTGCCAAATGATAATGCTCAAGTAAGAATTAATCTACGAAGTGAAACTGCTCAAGCATTTACAATATTTAATGATTCGCAAGGAGACAATATTTATCAAATTAATACTGATGACCAATTGTTTTTATTTGATGAAACTGGGTCTGGTTGGAAATTTGCTATTGGAGTTGCTGAACCACAAGGAACTTTTCATGTAAAGGATGATGATGATTGTGAAATAACGTTTGAAGCAGGTGCTAGTAATGAAATAAGAATGAAATTTGATGGAAGTGGTTCTGATAATGGCATTTATTTTGACAATAGTGATAGGTCAATGACCTTTCAGTCGGGTGGCGATACGTTAACAAAAATACAAACTGGTGATGGAATACAAAAACAAGAACAAGATGGTAATTGGTATCAGTTATTATCTCGAGGTTTTTTCTTCCAAACCTTTGTTCATAATTGTGATGCTTATACTATATCTTCAGGTGATTTTAATTTAATTCCGTGGACTGCTAATGGAAATATGGTAAACAGTGGAGCAAGTGGTATAAGCTCAAGTACAGATGTAGCTCCTGAACATAGATTTTTAAATCCTTATAGTTCAATGAGACTCGTTAAGATTGTAGTTCAACCAGAAGACAATACTTGTACATCCTATCCTACTACAGTAGAACTTCGTTTTTCTAGAAGAATAATTACTAATGTAACTACTGCAAATCCAAATAACAGTAGTAGTATAAAATTTCAAATTGGTTCGTGGACTACAGCTCCAGATGGAATTGGTAATGTACCTCCAATAGTTTGGGAACAAGACATAGGTGATATGGAAGCATATGCTTATCAAGATTATACTCAAGGTATGCAGATTATAATGGAGTTAATAGTTAATGGAACAGTAACAAATAATAATGGTTGGTTAATATCAACAGTATGGGCAATAAAATTTTAATAATGCTTAATTGCGGTGGTGGTGGGTAATAAAAGGAAATAAACAATGAGTTTAAATAAATTCCAATCAAAAGAGGTACTCAATGCAGTGCTTAATGATGGCGAAGATGCGCTAAAGGTTGACATAGATAACGTCACTCTTGATGGTTCTTCTTTAACAGTTGAAATGCCACTACCAAGTGGGATTGGTCATGGATCACAAACATCTAACGGAACTGCTGCTGTAATCGAATCAAGTACAGAAATAAAATACATTACTATGACTGCTAATCACGATAACACAGGAAGAATTCATTTCGGTGGTAGTGCTGTATCTACAGCTACTGGAGCTTACCTTGAAGCAGGCGACTCTTGGAGTGGTCAAATAGATAATTTGAATCTGATTTACATTATCGCAACTCAAGTGGGCGATGGTGTTACATTTACCTATTTTACTTAAGGAGTTGAAATGTTAATTAGAAAACCAAAAATAATACAATCTTTTGTTCACAACTTTGCAGATGATGTAGGTACTAGCAATCATTTTCTTCCGTGGTCGGATGAAATAGAAGAAGGTTCTTCATCAGATGGAAGGTGGTTTTATGCCATTCCTTTTAGTAGCATGAGATTATTAAAAGTAATTATGAGATATAGAACCCTAGCTCAAGGTTTTAATATGGAAATAAAACTTGGAACAATTGAAGAGGGGCAAGCTCCTACTGCAACATCGTTTAGTTCAAATAGTATTTATGCAAATACAAGACCAGTGCCAGCTACAAGTAATAGCAGTGTTGTTTTTGACAGAGCTGATTTTACCTCTGGTGCGCCTGCTATTACGCAAACTACTGAAGGAACTGGAATTAAAATGATTGGACTTCGTTTTCAAGCAGATTTAGACCCAGGCTCAACTAATGAATGGTATTTTACATCACTTTGGGAGTGTCAACTTTAAACTAAAAAGGAAATAATAATGGCTAAAACAAAAAAAGACCAAGTTGTTAATATTGATGGAAAAGAATACAAGGAAAGTGATTTAACCGAAGAACAGATTGTATTGGTTAATCATGTCGCTGACCTTGATAACAAACTAAGAAATGCAAGATTTAATCTTGACCAACTAACAGGCGGTAGAGCATTTTTTATGGGCAAATTAAAAGAAACATTGTAGAAATGTGGGTATCGTCATCTACTCTTAATATTCCTTTTAAGTTTGTTTATAAAGAGAATGTTACTGTAATTAATAAACCCAAAAAGGATGATGAATTTGAAGCAAAGCCTCCTTTTTATTACCACAGACAGAGAGATGGACGATCTAAGTAGCATAAGAGAAAATTTAGCAGAAGTAAAAACAGATGTTAAACACGTTTTATTGCATCTTGAACGACAAAATGGACGGATTGGTCGTTTAGAAGAAGATGTAGATAAAAACAAAAATGAAGTTACTAAGGCTAAAACAGTCGCTAGTGTGTTCGCAGGAACAATTAGTATGATTATTAGTCTTTTCATAAGCAACAGACCATAGGAGAAAAAATATGGACATTAAATCAATCGTGATTGGTGAACTCACCAAGCAGGTAGAATCGTCTATCCCTCAGTTATCTGCAGGTTTAGAAGCACTTATTATTGACAAAATTCAATCAGAAGAATTTGAAAAAGAGTGGGCAACTGCAATTAATAAAAAAATAAACTTGCCTCTAATGAATGAGGAACAAGAGCAAGAATTATTTGAGAACCTTATTGATAAAGGTACAGATATTGTTGCAGGGATAATGAAGAAACTGCTTAGTGGTAAATAATGAGCGACCATTATAAAGAGATTATTGCTAACGTTATTGAAAGGGAAGGTGGTGCAACTATAACCAACGACCCTGATGATCCAGGCGGTTTAACTAAATACGGCATTAGTAAACGCTCTAATCCTGACCTTGATATTGAAAACCTTACATTGGACGATGCAATAGCGATTTATAAAGAACGTTATTGGGATTCTTCAAAAGCTGATCAATTGCCAAAAAAACTAGCTGAATCATATTTTGATATGGTAGTTAATGCAGGTAAAAGAAGGGCAGTTAAAATTCTTCAACAAGCTTGCAATCACAAAGGTCACGATTTAGTTGTTGATGGATTAATTGGCAAGGCTACGATTGGAGCTTGTAAATCATTGGAATCATCAAGATTTAAAGCTTTTCGTGTAAGATATTATGTTGATCTTGTTGAACGTAAACCAACATTAATGAAATATTATTATGGTTGGTACAGGAGAGCAGTGGAGGCTTAATGGGTGATCTTGCCAAAGGAATAGAAAGAACTAAAGCAAAAGGTGATTACTCTAAAGTTAATTTAACTTCTATACCTGATGCTTTTTATAATGCTTTTTCAAACGGAGACTTAAGCCCAACAGAATTATCTGAAATGTTTGGTGTTAAAAAAAGAACTATTAGGAAGTGGAAACAAACTATTCGTGAAGATATTGGATTTCAAAAAGAAATTGCAATGCCTGAAGAAATAGATATTGAAGACTTAGTAGAAGAAAGATTAAAAAAGTTTGAACGCAAGACTGTACGAAAAGAAGCAGAAAAATGTTTCCCTATTAAGGTGTTGAAAGATGGTCCTATAGCTATAGCTCATTTTGGAGACCCTCACGTTGATGATGATGGTACAAATCTAGGACTACTTTTAAAACACGCTGAACTAGTAGCGAAAACAGATGGTATGTTTGGTGGTAATGTTGGCGATGTTCAGAATAACTGGGTGGGTAGGCTAGGTAGGTTGTATGGTGAGCAATCTACCTCTGCCGCAGAAAGTTGGAAGCTAACAGAACACTTTATTAAAATGGTTCCGTGGTTATATCTATGTGGTGGTAATCACGATGCTTGGAGTGGTGCAGGCGACCCTTTAGAATATATGATTGGTCAACCTACTGTATATGCAAATCATCAAGTAAGGCTCAACTTATTATTCCCTAACAAAAGAGAAATTCGTGTTAATTGCAGACACAATTTTAAAGGACACAGTCAATATAATACGGCTCATGGTATTTCTAAGGCGGCTATGATGGGTTGGAGGGATCATATTTTAACTGCAGGTCACACTCACGTAAGTGGGTATCAAGTTTTAAAAGACCCAATGACTGGTTTAATTAGTCACGCTATAAGATGTGCAAGTTATAAGACATATGATAGATATGCTGAACAACTAGGGTTAGCAGATCAATCCATATTTATGTGTCCTGTAACCATTATAGACCCTAAATACGACGATAATGACCCAAGACTTGTAACTACAATATTTGATCCATATGAAGGTGCTGATTATTTAACATGGAAAAGGAGTAAGAAAAGTGCCTAAATCGCCTGCATGGCAAAGAAAAGAAGGTAAATCACCTAGTGGTGGTTTAAATGCAAAAGGTCGCAAGTCCTACAAAGGAGGTACGTTAAAAGCACCAGTAACTAAAAAGAATCCTACTGGAAAAGCTAAAGCTAGACGTAAGTCATTTTGCGCAAGAATGTGTGGAATGAAAAAGAGATTGACTGGTAAAAAAACTGCTAATGACCCTAATTCAAGAATTAATAAAGCATTGAGAAAGTGGAGATGTAAATGCAAATAGAGAATGACAAAGTAGTAGATGCTCTTATTGATAATTGGAATTATGAAGATGATTTTGATTTAGTACAAATAATGACTTTAGAAGAAGCAGAGAATACTGAATTAGAAGAAGAATTAACTAATGAATACGAAGTTGACTATACCATATGGAACGGAGAGGAGGATTAAATGTCAGAAAAACCTATATCAGACTCAAGTAGTTTAAACATTTCATTACCTATGCTTTTCCAGGCTATTGGTTTAATTGGCGCAATGGTATGGGGATATGGGGAATTGAACTCAAGAATATCTTTTCTTGAATATCAAGTTAGTATTAATGAGTCGTATATAGATACGATACAAGAAGATGCAAAGGAAAGTCAAAATGCTGAAATCCCTGCAGATATAAAACAGAATCAAAGAATAGACTATCTTGAAAAAGAAGTAGATAGATTAAGAAATGAAAAGTTGTAATGCCTAAAAAGAGTAAAGAAATAAATCCATTTGATGGAGGTTGGAATAACTTTGCAACTGCAAGAGATTTAGAAGAAAATGAATTAGCAGTAGCTACTAATGTTGATTGTAATGTAAAAGGTCAAATTAGTGCTAGACCTCAAATAATTGACACCGCTTTAACCTATACTATTCATAAAGGTAGTCACGAACCTTACCATAATCACGAAGGTCTATATGTTTATAATCGTGATTTTAACTTGTCTTTTGGTGCTAGAGCAGATACTGAAATATATCTTTTTGCTATTTATGATGAAACATCTAGTGTTGATGCTTTAATGACAACAAGATTGCTTGTAGCTGATGATTTAACAGGTCTTAATCTTGACAGTGCTACTCAGTTAATTAGTTATGCTGAAGATACAGATAGGGTTAAGCTAAACATTTTTAATTCTGATGGTAATCTTAGAATTAGTCAAGGTCAGCTAGATAATACAATTAGTGATAATATTACTCTTTTTTATGGTGCTACTGAAAAATTAAGACAAGATGATAACGTAGTTATTATTTATAGTGGTGTTGAAGAAAATGTAATTGGACCACCTACAAATGGAAGTTTTTATGCAGGAGAAATGGATGAGACTACAGCTACAGATGCTGCATCATTACATTTAAATATTAATTCTATAAAATCATTTACTTCTACTTGGTTTTCTTGGGATACGGGAGATTTAGGTTATCCTCATACTCTTCTTGAAGACAATTTAGAAAGCTCTAGTTTTGATGAATTATCAGAACTAGAAACTGGTGTAGAATACGATGGCACTCCTTTTGGTCAAATTAATGCAGGATTTATACAGACTGCAAATAAATCAAGTGGTGGCGACACTCTTCAACATCCAACTCATCCTGGCACTAAAGATATATATGCTTTGACTCTTGATTCTAGTGAAGGTGAGGAAGCAGTTGCATTTATTAATGCTAATCCAATTGATTTTGAAGATAAAAGTATTTTTGTTGACCTTTGGGTCCCTGCTGATGTTTATAGTATAATGAATACTACTGGAGGTTTAACAATATCTGTCGGTAGCAATGTTCATATTAGTGAAAGTTCTTCTACTAATATGTGGAAATTTATAGTTCCAAGTAATGAAATTTTAGAGGAAACGTGGTTTACTTTTGAATGTGTATTTGGTTCTCACGATGAAGTTGTAGGCAATCCAAACTCTAGTGCGGTTGATGGTATTTTATTTGATTTAAATATGCCAGGTTCTACTTATAATGATAGTGATTGGCTTATGACTATGGCAGTTGGAAATGTAAAATTTGGTGAGTCATCTCAAGGTACATGGCTAGGAAAATATAAATTTTATTACAATTGGATATACGATGAAACTCAATATGGTCCAACAAAAGAATTTGATAGTCAACCTAGCGAGGGAACAGAGTATTTAGGAGATATATTAGAAGTAAAAACTTATTTAAAAGAATCTGCTACAGATGGTTGTTGGGATAGAGATGCTTTTTCTGATACAAACTCAAAACGTATTACTGGTGCAAATATATTTTTTGCAGAGTTAGATAATCTTGGAGAAATTGTAGATAATGATAAAAAATTCTTAGCCAATATGGATTTTAATAAAGGCATAAGAAAAAACTTATTTGATAATTTTACTCCATTTGCAACTGCTGGTTCAGGTGCGCCTACTGCAGGAAGAACTCACACAAAGTTATTATACAAATCTCCTGCAACAATAGATACCTTTTCAACTATTTGTGGTTATTCAGAAGGAGATAAAATAAAACATATGCGATTTGGTGCATCTGATGTATTAAACAATCGTTCTTATGTTGGCAATGTTGGAATGATCGAAGATGATTTAGATAAAGAAATGTTTTATCCTGATAGAGTATATAAATCAGTTCAAAACCAACCAGATGTATATACTAAATATGATTATTTAGAAGTAGCTCCAAATGATGGGGAGTCTATTACTGCATTAGCTTCTTATGGTGATTACTTATTAGAGTTTAAAGAAAATACATTGTATCTAATTAACGTCACTCAAGATATAGAATACTTAGAAGAAACTTACAAGTTTAGAGGTGTGTGGCACGAAAATGCTATTTGTAAAACTGGTAAAGGTTTATGTTGGGTAAAC
>TARA_R100001463_G_scaffold117006_1_pt1 | contig 9993 bp, 17 predicted proteins | sample TARA_R100001463 | Tara Oceans TARA_R100001463 (sample SAMEA2622242) | marine metagenome | biome: marine biome (ENVO:00000447); feature: deep chlorophyll maximum layer (ENVO:xxxxxxxx); material: "saline water (ENVO:00002010), including plankton (ENVO:xxxxxxxx)" | depth 40 m
GCACAAATGTCCGGGCGCAACTTTGCCGTAGTGGTGGGCATTCTCAGGGAGGGCAATCATCGGAGGCGCCGGTACAGATTGGGAGCCCCACCCACATACGGACGGACCCCACACCACAACAGCCACCCATCCTCAACCAACTTGCGCACCCCGCGGCGCACGGGTGAAATTGTCACGTCAACCCGCTGCTCAATCTCCTGACAGGTCAGCACGTCCAGCCGGGTGCGAAAGGCCTCAAGCACCTGGGGCAAGACACCAAGCTTCCAGCCCGCTGTGCTCTTGCTGGCAAGGTGGCGCGCCTGGAGGGAATGGAGACGGTTGCGCAGTGCTGGCTCCGTCTGGTCCAACTCCTGGGCCAGGTGCCTGATGCCAAGCGGGGTGTTGCTCATGGCCGCAAGCACAGACCGCTGGCACAGCGCCTCCTTGACCTCAGCCTTGGCCGAACGAAGCACGGCCAGGCTTGAGCCCCCACGCGTGCCAAGCATCTTGTCAGCCTCTTGCACTGAGTAGCCGTTGCACACCAGCAGCAGCGCATCAGCCGCTTTGCCCGTGTGGTTGTACTTGCGCAGCCGCTCCTCAAGGGTCTCAGCGTCACCCATGAGGAACCGTTGCCAGTCGCGCTCAGTGAACATGAGCAGACCGCTGCTGCAGGTCCTTGGGTGCCACAACCTTGGGCTCATGGTAGTCCGCCAGCGTGTCCAGCTCAGACGTGCTGAGCGTGCGGCGCTCCCGAGTGCCCAGCGTCACCAGGGTCACACGGTTGCCCTGCTCAGCAATGACCCAGGCCATACGGGCCACACCGTGGCCCCCTGCTCGAAACGTCACCAGTCGTGGTGTCATGGTTGTCCTCTTCGGTTGTTGTCATGGTGTGCGGCCAGAAGGCTCTGAGCAACCACACGCGCCAGAGTCGGCGGTACAGCGTTGCCCACCTGACGATAACGCGCGGTCTGCGTTCCCTGGAATGGGTAGCCCTCTGGAAAGTGTTGCAGGCTAGCGCACTCGGCCACGGTGAGCCGTCTTTTGCCTGTCATCAGGAACAGGGCATCGCTAGCGCGGTCTGGCCCACCATTGAAGGTGAAACCAGAAGCAGCAGAGGGCCGTGTCCCCTTCACCTCTGTGGTTGTCACTGTTGGCGCTGGGCACACCCACGGCCCTGCGTTGCCAATCTGTACAGCTGCAACCGTGGTGGACGGCTCTGCTGTCAGGTCACGGAATCGACGCACCTCACCCTTCCTCGGATTGTTGCCCCCTCCGATGACCCGCTGGGAAGGAGTGAGGCCCAACGCGCTTGCCATGGACACCCATGGACGGCCAGCCCTTGGGCCATGGGTCTCCTTGGGTCGCTCCAACTTGTGGGGACCTGCCCACAGGATGACGCGCCGACGGTGCTGGGGCACGCCATAGTCAGCAGCATCCAACAGCCAGGTGCCAGCGTGGGCGAACCTTGCCCGCAAGTCAGGCAGGATGACGCGCTCAAGGTAGCAACCAGCACAGGACAACTCTGGCCGCTGGTCGAATAGCTGCCGCTGCCCTCCCCGTGCTGTGCAGTGCTTGTTGTGCTGCTGCAGCCCTTTGACGTTCTCACCCAGGAACCAAGTAGGCTGGAACCGGTCAAGCGCCGCCACAGTCCACGGCCAGCCGTTGCGGTCATCCTGTGCCCCTTTCCTGCTGCCTGCTGTGCTCCAGGCCTGACAAGGGAACGAGGACCACAGCACGTCAAACCGATTGCCCGCCACAGCCTCCACTGCGTCAAGGTCTCGAACGTCTGACTCGATGACCGGCGCCAGGCCAGCAGCGCGCATGGTGCGGCAGGCGTCTGGGTCAAGCTCCACCAGCCCAGCATGCTCCAGGCCAGCAGACTCCAGACCGAGGGCAGCCCCACCGGCTCCTGCAAACAACTCCAGGGCCCTCACAGGACTGCCTGCAGGTCAGTAGGCGTGTAGGCCCCGCGCCAGCCATCAGCATAGCGGAAGACAACCAACGCCCCACGCGGGTGGCCCTCCTCCTTGTCTCTTTTCTGGCGCAGCTTGAAGGCCTCACGGTTCCACGGGTCCAACCGTGCCAGCATGACACTTGCCACGACTGTGCCGGCTGGGATTGTCACCAGCTCAGCGGAATCACCAGACCGGTAGAAAGTCAGCGCCTGGGTCAGTCGGTACATCACAGGGCAGGCCCTTGCCCCAACAGGGGCAGCCAGGGCAAGCGGTTTGCCCCAACCTGCCCCGCCCAAGGTGCAACGCTGGCGCGGATTCTCAAAACCCAGGGGCAGATGGGGCAGCCTTTTCCAACTCCTTTTATATGTTCTCTCTTCAATACATGTAAGGAGTTGAGATTACCTGCCCTACCTGCCCTGAGTAGCAGAAAGACCAGCAAGAACAAGAACAATGCACAGGGCAGCACAGCCCCAACAGCTGCCCCAGACCTGCCCTGAATGCGATTTTCCTGCCCTACCATGCGCCACCGTCATTGCTTGGGGGCAACTCCCTCTCAAGCTCTGCATGACAGTTGATGATTCTCTGGCCGTTGGACTTGATGACCTGCGCACCCAGCCCCGTGGCCCGTCGGTAGAACTCAGCCGCGGCCACTGCCTTGCGCCCTCCTGCATCACACCAACTCTTGTACAGCCGGTAAACCAGAGAGCGCGGCCACCAGTCAGCCCGAGGCGTGCCAGGCGGGAGCAGTTGGACCGCATCAGCCCAGAAGGCACTGACGCTGTCACTGATGGTCTCCCACTCATGCAGCATGGCTGAGTGGCAAGCGGGCAGCGTGTAGCCCCTGCCTCCCTTGCCTCCTGTGTCGATGAAGGCCCGCAACGCAAAGCAGACAAGGTCTGGGGTCTCCGTCAGCAGGGCAGACAGCACGTCCCGGTCGTGCTCAGTGCCAGCAAAGACGCGGTCATACTGAACCACCAGCCAGCGACGCCAGAAGCCGGTATTGGCTCGAACGGCCACGGGCAGACGGTTGCCCGCGTACAGATGCCCTGCCCTTGGGTGGATGGTGTACCCATCGCGTCCCTTGCGCTCCACACCCATCCGGCCACCGGTAATGCTGCTCTTCCAGGCCCCAGCATCCTTGATGGGCTCGGCTGGCAGGTCATCCACCACATTGAGCAGCGCGCCATCAAGCTGAGCCGAGGCAAAGCGATTCACGCCCATATCTTGTGGCGTGACAGAGGCGACGGCTTGAGGCTGGCACCAGCGGGTCAGCAACTCAATCAGCGTGCTCTTGCCCGTGCCGCCTTCTCCGTACAGCATGACCGCCCGCGCCATCATGGGCGCCATCCCAAGCAGCGAGGCCCCAAGAAACTCCAGCACTGCCCGCTGTCTTGCTTCCAGCTCAGCCGCGCCATGGTGGCCCCACCAGTCCAGGCAGACCTGCTGAAACTCAGGGCAGACCGTGCCAAGGCCCTCCAGGTCAGGAGGCATGCCACGGAATGCAGTGGGCAACACGCGGGCAGCGCGCACCCGCAGGCTGGGCGAGGGTGGCACCGTCTCCCAGGTCAACCGACCAGGCGCTTCCTGCGTGACCCGCACTGCTTGGTCCCGAAACTGGCACAGGCCCGTCAGGCAGTCCCGTGACTCAGGCCAGAAGGTCCCATCAGTCTCTGGCCGTGCCAGCTTGCTGCCAACCAAAGCGATGGCCCCTCTCAGCTTGGCATTGCTGAGGTTGAGGCGCTTGTGCTTGGCCGTCCCATCCTCCCGGACTCCAACCAGCACGTTGGCCCCTGCCACCACAGACAGCAGCTGCACCATCAGGTCAGTGGACAGGCGCACCCATCCTCGTGCCTCTGGTTGCCACTGCCAGACCTCCCCGTTGACCTTGGCTGAGTGTGGGCCCAACCAACAACGGTGGAACAACTCGGCAAGCTCCGACTCATCCCCGCGCAGCAGATGAGACCCGCGGCCATCAAGGTTGGGCAAGTCTGCCAGGGTCTGGGGCGCATTGGGCGGCGCGTACTTGCTCAAGTCAATGGCATCAGGGGCAAGGTTGACCCCAAGGGCCTCAATCAGTTTCCGGCGTGTCATTCGTTGCCCCACAGGGTCAGTTGCTTGTCTGGTTGGTTGGTCCATATGACCTCCCGTGTCCGCTGCGCAGCGTGCCTGCTGGTGCAGTGCAACGTGGCAAGAGGGCGAAACGGTAGCCATTCCGCGCCTTGATTTTCACAGACTATGGCCTGACCGTGGCGCGCACGGCACCATTTCCCAAGCTCCTCAAAGCCGTTTGGTTGATGTGGATAGACCCTACCCGCCTTGTTGTTGTACGGAGGGTCAATGTACCAAGTGGCCTGAATGTCTGGCGCTGTCGTGTAGTCCCCACATAGGACCTGCCAGTGACGGATTGCATCAACTTGGCTCGCAATCCTGTGCCTAGCTCGCCAGCCCCAGCCGTTCCAACTTGAGCCGTTTTGGCCGTATTTTTCGACCCATGCTGATGGCGTTTTGCATGGACGCACGGACCCAGTGTTGCACCAGAAGCCAATGAGCCATCGCGCCTCCTGACAGACTGGCAGGTCTTCCACTGTTGCACCTGCTTCAATATCAGGGAGATTGAGCACCTCGGCCGCACTGACTCCAATCAGGTAGCGCCAGACGCTGGCCACAATCTCACTGGCATCTATCAGGAGCACCCTCCTACGAAAATGCAAACAGGAGTACCCAGCAGCACCCGCGAACGGTTCCACAATCGTGTCATGCTGTGGGCGCGGGTACAAACGCGCTGCCCGGTTCTTGCCCCCGTAGTAGCGCCAGAATGGTGCCAGCCCTGTCATGTGACCACCTGCAGGTAATCGTAAAGGGATGCAGCATACCCGCAGGACTCCCTATGGTTGCACTGTACAAAGCCAGCCCCACGCGGGACCAGCGGCCACCACACGGAGGCCCGTCCACATTGGGGGCACGGGCACTTGCGCGCCAACTCTTCTGACCCGCTGACGATGACGACGCCCCCGGCCAGGTCCGCTCCCCGTCTGCGTGTGTCGGTATCTGAGCGGCACAGGGCGCGCGCTGTCCTGTCTGCTGCGCTCTCCTCGTCATGGCGTTGACGGGCTTTGGTCCGCGCTTGCTCTGCTCGTCTGCGGCGCTGCTCTTCCTTCCAGGCCCACTCACGCGCTTGGGCATCGCTCAGACTCTGGGCATGCTCATACAGGTCCAGCAACTCACCGGGCAGTTGCTCAGCTTGGTGGGGTCCGCCAGCGCCTTGGGCTGGCAAGTAGTAGGCCCTGCTTGGGTCGCTGCAGGCACGGTCTGCCCCCTTGCCCTGCTCCTGCAATACGTCACGGTAAAGCAGCGACCACCACGCACCAGGAACGGGACGGGCAAGCGGGAGCACCACACGGCAGCGCGGGGCCTGCTCGGTGTGGGACCAAGTTGTGTAGCCAGCACGCGCCAGCCCTTGCCACTTGCCAAGCGCCTCACCCAAGGGCAGGGCTGCCTCGTCATCGTAGTCCAGGACCAACGCGCTGACGTGGGCCACGTTGGCGGCCACGCGCCTGGGCTCATCCAGCTGGACAGGAGACCACAGCGGGCAGCGTTCCAGCCGTCGCTGCTTGTCCCCGTCAATCAGACGGAACCGCCCCAGATTGCCCGCCAGCTTGGGCCACGAGACCGACACCCCGATGGGCGAACGGGCAGCGCGGGTGTGGGGGTAGTAGGTCACGCGCATCGTCTGTACAGGCGCGGGTGCTGGCCCTTGCCTGATTGGCGACGACGGACCCCACAGGGCTCCACCTTGCCCGCTGCCCTCAAGTCTACCAGTGCCTGCTGAACCGTGCGGAGGTTCATCCTCAAAGCCTCGGCAAGCTCCAGGGCAGTGAAGGGCTCAGCCGGGAGACGATGCTGCAGCCAGTTGGCTGCTGTGCCCTCCCGGATGGGCTGCAGTTGGTCAAGCCTGTCCGCTGCCTCATTCAGGAGCGATGCTTCTGCGTGTTCCCAGTTGGCCAGGGCCCTGAGTCTGTCAGCCAAGGTGGTCATCGCTTTCCTCCAGCTCATCCTCACGAACAGCATTCCAGTGGTCCTCCAAGAGGCCCTGCTGCCAGTTTTCCGTGCTGTGCAACAGGTCCTGGGTGACCAACAACTCCTTCCGAACGTATCGAAGCTCGTCAGACAACCGGTCCACCCTGCGGCGCATGCCACGCAGTGCGTTGGTTGCAGCGTCACGCTCTTTGCGTAGTCGCTTTCGCTCAGCTTCCATCAGTGCAAGGTCTTTGCTGCTGACGAGCACTGCCCGGTCTGTGGTGTGGTCGTTCATCATTTCACCCACAGGTCAACCAGTGAAAAAGCGCCCAACATGGCTGAAACTCGACAGGGAAAAAGTGAATCGATGGCTGATCCGTCTGGCGTCACACCGTCAGGGCAACGGTCCCGCAATCGGAACCCATCAGCCTCCGGCCGCAGCACCAGAAGAGTGGTGCCGCTTGCGCCCACACCAGTGGCCACGATTTCCCAAGGCTCCTGACTCATGCTAGCCCCCGCTCAAACCACTTGGCCAGGTCAAGGCCAGGCGTGACCCCATCCAGTTGGAGACAGCGCCGCAGCGTGGCCTCATGCTCTGGCGTTGTGGTGGCGCCAACAGCCCAGGACAGCCCGCTAAGCTTCAGCAACTCACGGCAGGCAGCGGCAGCAACGTAGCTGTCACAGACCAGCAGGATGCGACTCAGGAACGTCCGCACCTCAACCCCGCGCTCAACGCCCCACCAGATTTCAATGCCCTCCAGTGGCCGCGTGACCTTGACCCGTGGCTTGCCCTCCTTGGGCACCTCCACAGCAGTGGGCAGCGTCAACTGTTCCACCAGTCGCTCAAGGTCAGAGATGACAGCGTCTGCCTTCTCCAACTCCTCATGGACTGCCCGGTAGTTGTCTCGCCAGTCCTCCACATCAGCCCACAACCGCACCACAGCAGCCAACAGGTCTGCAGGGTGGTACCGCATCGTGCGGGCCAGTTGGCAGTGGGTCATAGCAGCGTCCAACAGGTCAACCTGCTGGGGCTCCAACGCACGGCGAGGGCGCCGCGTGACGCCCTCCCGTTCATCGTCGTGCTGTTCGTGCGGATGCCTCATGCCCACAGCAGCCCATAGGCAAACAGCAGGCCATAGCCCACCATCAGCAGGTGGAAGCACAGAACAGCAGTGGGCTGGGTGCGCCAGCCTTCCAGATACTCAGCAAGGACGGTCATGGGGTCTCTCCTTGGCTGCTATTCACGCAGCGCAAGAACCATTGACCTGTCATCAGCCATGATGCAAGAGATTTTCTGCCCCCACCTCATCCAGCGCAGGCAGGACGCGCAGCGTAACGTGCACAAAAGGCGCTTCCGTGGTGCGTTCTCGACGGTCCAGGATTTTTGCAAGCAACTTGAGGCAACTGACCTGCGCTACCTGTGAGTCATCCTGGAACAGTTGCGCGCGCTGCAGTCCATCCATGACAGCCTTGGCGACGTTGTCAGCGTCTGGCTTGGTGGTCTTGGGTGCCCGGTAGCCCTCATCAGCAACGCGGAACAGGCGCTGGGGCCTCTCATGGATGCTGACCACCTCCAGGGCCAGCGGTACCCGTTGCCCGACCGCCCAGCCCCCAAGCTGGTTGACTGCAGCTCGCGCAGCAGCGGCTACTTTCTTCTCATAGTCCACCGTCTTCTGTGGAGTGATGACCCTGACCTGCCCGCCACGGACAAAAAACCGCGGGCGCCCCTTGGGCACAGCTTCTCCAGGCACTACAAAGGACAGCACCGGATAGGGATTGGGCTCGGTCATTTTCTGGCACCTCTTCTCACGCTGCGCACGGTATCAGTAGCACAGAAGAGGAGAGAACATGGAACCAAGAACCTACACAGATTGGGGCCAGGTCAGGCAGACGCTTGACCGGGTAGTGCGAGCAACGGAGGGCCTGCAGGCTGTTGATTCTGTCAACCTCAGTGTTGGCAATCTGCGGCTGCAGTTGGTGCCCTGCGCTCGTTCGGCGCGTGTGCTTGGTCTGCCCTCTGCTGATGGCTTGCGCCTGCCCGCAGGGGTCACTGTGGTGCAGACCTACACCCACCACGTCCACTACCTGATTGACGGTTTCACCATCGTTGAAAACCGCCCTGCACCACAACCACAGCCACAGGGGCTCATTCATGTTGCCTGACTACATGCCCGACCCACAGTACCGCTCAGCCGATGGGCTCAACTGGAGTGCACTCAAGCACATTGGCAAGAGCCCCAAGCACTACCAGCACCAGTTGGGGGCGCTTTACAGCGACTCTGCCTCCTTCCGCTTGGGGCGCGCAACCCATGCCGCCATCCTTGAGCCCGACCGGTTCCAATCTGATTGGGTGGTGTACCCCGGACGGCGCGCGGGCAAGGCTTGGCAAGCGTTCCACGCGGAACACGCAGGCTGTGAAATCCTGAACGAGACCGAACACAGGACAGCCCAGGCCATGGCTGCAGCGGTGCAGGCTCACGCGCCCTGCGCTGAACGACTCCAGGAGGGATGGGCAGAGCGTTCCATTTTCTGGGATGAGCAGCTAGCAGGCTTTGCAGACCCTGTGACCATGAAGGCCCGCCTGGATTGGGTCTACCGTGATGGCGATTCTTGGGTGCTGCTGGACGTAAAGACCGCCCGAGACATTAGCTCCCGCGGTTTTGGCAGTGCTGCAGGGCGCTACCTGTACCACGGCCAGGTGGCCCACTACCTGACAGGGCTGCAGCACATTGTGGGGGATGCCCCTGTCCGTGCTGAGTTGTTGGTTGTGGAGACAGAGGCGCCCCATGACTGTGGCGTTTACAAACTGGATGACGCTGCGATTGAGTGCGGCATGCTGCGGCGGGTGCAGTTGTTGGCCCGCCTTGCAGAGTGCCAGGCTGCAGACCATTGGCCGGGCATGCTTGAGCAGCCCCAGTGGCTGGAGCTTCCTGAGTGGGAGCTTGCCCTGCTTGATGATGCTGACGTGGTGGAGGACTGATGGACCTGCATGACCTGAGAGATACAATCGCTCCTAAGTCTGACCAGCTCAACGCAGAGGACCTGATTGGTGGCCCCATGGTTGTCCGGGTGCAGGACATTGCCCGAGGCACACCAGACCAGCCCCTTGAGTTGCACCTTGAGGGCATCCCAGGGCGCCCGTTCAAGCCCTGCAAGTCTGTCCGCCGTCTGCTGGTGGCAATCTGGGGCCACGATGGCAGCCAGTGGGTTGGGCGGTCCCTGCGGCTGTTCTGTGATGAGTCCGTGGAATGGGGAGGCAAGCGTGTGGGTGGCATCCGTGTGAGCCACGCCAGCCACATTGACAGGCCCAGGACCTTGCTGCTGAGCGTCAAGCGTGGCAAGCGCAAGCCGGTCACGGTTGAGCCGTTGAGGGTGCAAGAATCTTTCACCCTCGGCCAGGTCCTGGAATCGCGAGGGCTCACCTTTGTCCAGCTGGACGCATGGGCTGCGAGCAAGGACAAGCCTGCTATCAGTGGGCTGGACCCTGCAGGCCAGGCCAAGGTTGCCAAGTGGCTGGGCTCTGCTGCTGCAGACGCTTCTGTTGAGCAGATGAAGAGCGCCGCGGGTTAGACTGCGGGCATGAGCTACCGCCCACCTGCAACCGTTGCCCGTGCTGCCCGTCGAGGCCTTGGGCAGCGTCGCTTGGCCCCCAAGAGCAGGCGAGGGGGCACGGCTGTGGGTGTGGCGCGGGCGCGTGACCTTAGCAATCGCAAGGCCCTCTCGCTGGACACGGTCAAGCGCATGCTCAGCTTCCTGTCCCGGCATCTGGTGGACAAGCAGGGGGCCACCTGGGCAGAGAAGGGCAAGGGCTGGCAGGCGTGGCATCTGTGGGGCGGAGACCCTGGAGGGCGCTGGGCTGCTGGTGTCATCCGTCGTGAGGACCCTGCATGGTTCGCGCAGTTTCTCAAGGGAGAGCGCAACCGCGCGCTCTTGCGGCACCTTGGGGTGTCAACAAGGAGGCCCAATGGCTGAGCCAATCAACCAAGGTGAGGACGAGCGCGGGCCCTACTACCAGGTGGGCGAACGCGGCAGGAAGCTCCGG
>TARA_R100001463_G_scaffold20173_2_pt1 | contig 9986 bp, 17 predicted proteins | sample TARA_R100001463 | Tara Oceans TARA_R100001463 (sample SAMEA2622242) | marine metagenome | biome: marine biome (ENVO:00000447); feature: deep chlorophyll maximum layer (ENVO:xxxxxxxx); material: "saline water (ENVO:00002010), including plankton (ENVO:xxxxxxxx)" | depth 40 m
ATTTCATCGTTTAATCTTTCAATCTCATTATCTTGAGATAAAAGTTTTGCATTTTTAAAAACTAACTTTTCAATCAATTCTGATTTATCTAAAGTTTCGTAGTGATCTATTAATTCTTTAAAGTCCATATATACCCAGAAATTTATTTTTTAATTCATCAGGAACATTTTCCCACATGAAAGTATTTTTTTTTATGTCTGATACATCTGGTACGCAGAGCCAAGCCAATTTCTCAATATCACCATCAGCTATTTCTAATTTCTTTTGCCAAGCCACTTCATACATAGATAAAATTTTTAATGCTTGGTCTAAATTTTCTTGCTTTAATTCATCACAATTATTTTCAGTAAATAATTTCCTATCACAATTACTAGCATAACTTAAAAATGGTGGTAGAGAACATGAGTGTTTATATAGTGCAATTTGCATTACATCACTAAAGTATGGTCTAGTAGGAACTTTAACATTACTATAAACCCAATCGTCTATTCTATTATCTACAACTGGTTTATCTTTTTTTGGTTTTTTTAATGGACTTTCTTTAGCTGCACCAAAACAATTTTTTAAGTCACCGAAATTTTTAGTACCAACTAAATCTAAATACATTAACCAATATATTTCTACATTAGGTAGCCAAGCTGTGTATTCTATTTCTGCTTTAAATGTTTGAGCTTCTAATTCTGCTAAATTAGATAAATGATTTTGTGCAGTAGCTTTTAAATTTTTAATAATAAATTTAAATTTATATTTATCTTTATCGTTAAATGGAAAGTAGGAATCTATTTCTTTTTGAATTTTATCGCTATTAATTACATCATCTAATGTTTCATATTGATTTGTAGATACAAATAATTGCACAACATCATGAACAATATTACCACCTTTAAAACTGGCATTGTTTAATTTACTTGTTTCTTTTGGAAATAATATTTTTTTAAAATATCTGTCTGAATGTTTAAGACAAGCAGTAGATTTTGAAGTGTGTTGCAAACCAAATTTTGTGTAGCACTCTGCAACTTTTCTGATTCGTTTCTCCATACCTAGTATCTACACTATGTATAGCTGAAAGCAACTTAATTATCACTCAATGATAAATGGATTAATAATCGTAATATGTAGGGTAAAATGCAGCTTCTATTCTTGATGACCAAGCTAGACTTATATCCTCTGCTAACTTGCCAAATGTTTTACCAGTAGAATATGATTTATCTAAAATATCATATTTGCCATTTGATTTAGGTTCTATGAAACCAAAATAAACTATTTTAGATTTTTTGCATTGAACTACACCAAATCTATTATCAGCTCCTGTATAAATCTTATTTCTAGGTTTAAAAATCCTTATTAAACCATTACTAGATGATAATTTTGATGAAACACCAACACATTTAGCATATCTAATAGATACTGGAGTTGTTTTAATTTCATTCTTATTCAATAATCCAATTTGTCCATTTCCATATATGTCACCAATAATTTTTATTCTAAATGATTGACCAATAAAAAAATTTGTTCCTAAATAAGGATCTCCATTTTCAAGAAATTGATTAAAATAGTTAGCTAATTGTTCGGCTAATTCTAATGCACCAAAATAACCTGGAGCATTTTTAGGTTTATTTATTAACCTACTAATTTTAACTCTCATATTAGCTTGATCTTTTTTAGGGTAGGTAGCTTTTATAAAATCGTCTGTAGTTTTATTATATTTTTTTTTTAAAAATTCTAATCCATCTTTTCTAAAGACATTATCTGCAACACTCATATCACAATTATTATACATCATATTAAGATTATTAGTAGTCATATTGTTAATCATATATTGACCTTACATTGACTTGATAGTGGTTGCAACATAATTATCATTGAGTATTAAATAGTGAAGTGATTCATTTTTTTAACTTCGAATGATTCTAAATTATGAGAGAAAAAGCAAGTAAAATAAGGGTTTTTAGTAATTGAAAATTTTTTTTCTAATACTAGGTATTGTAGGTGGTGACGTTGATCCTACCATTAGTCTTATAAAAATACCTATATCCACAGAGATAAAACGAATCTCTTGTGAACAAGCTTTTGAAAAACATACTACCTGGAAATTAAATCCTCATTACGAAGTAGGTAATAATCAGGTTTGGGGTTATCACACACACAAAGACAAGCCAGTCATCTTACATTTTTGCAAAGACAAAAAAGGAAATTGGGTAAGATGAGTCCAGAAATAGAATTAGATTTATATGAGATAACAACTGCAGCACAAACTGGTTTATTGAGAGTTACTGAAAGCATTAAATTAAACCAGGATTGGGGTCATAAATATTATGGCACATTAGAAGATAAAATTTCAAAAAGTATTAGTGGAGCTATGGCAGAAATTAGCTTGTGCAAATATTTTGGCATACCATTTGAGTTTCATACAAATGTAGGTTCAGCTCCTGATGTTAAATACAAAAATTATAATATCCAGGTTAGATCACAAATTGTAAAAAAAAATAATAACAACTCACTAATTATTAGACCTCAAGGTGTTAAGCCAAATGAAATTTATGTATTTATATTAAGTGAAGCTCCTAAATTTACTATCAAAGGTTTTATAAATAGTTCTGCTGTAATTGGTAAAGATAATTACTTAACAGACTTTAACCTTGCTAGACCTAAAGTTTGGTCAGTACCACTCAAAATTTTAAATCCAATAATGCTGCTTAAAGATGAGGGTTTAAATTAATGAATATTTTTGGAGATAAAAGAACTTGCATTAAATGTGCAGCTAGAGCTGACATTGTAGAAAAAGGCAGAGATTATTGTGCTGATTGTTATTCATTAACAATTTGGAAAATGCCACTTTCAAAAGTTGGAAAACATTTAGATAAAAAAGAGGGAATAAAATTACAGGTGGTAACACCATGATTCCATTTCCAAAAAAGAAATACAATATTATTTATGCAGATCCAGCTTGGACTTTTAAAACATGGTCAAGCAAGGGTGATGTTAAATCACCTAAATACGATTTAATGACTATTGATGATATAAAAAATATGCCTGTAGATGATATTGCAGACGATAATTGCATATTATTTATTTGGGTTACTTATCCATTATTAAAAGAGGGTTTAGATACGATTAAAGCCTGGAATTTTGATTACAAGACTTGTGGATTTAGTTGGGTTAAAAAAAACAAAAAAGCTGACAGCTTATTTTGGGGTTTAGGCTATTATACAAGATCCAATAATGAGATTTGCTTACTTGCAACTAAAGGTAAGCCAAAAAGAATATCATCTGGAGTCCACCAGGTGGTGATTGATAAAATTAGAGAACATAGCAGAAAACCAGATTGTGTCAGAAATAGGATTGTTGAGCTTTGTGGTGATTTACCAAGAATTGAACTATTTGCCAGACAGAAAGTTGATGGATGGGATAGTTGGGGAAATGAATTATGAAAACTTTTGAAAAATTTGACAGTTACTTATTAAATAATAAAGTTTTATCAGCTAACGAAAAAGTTGTTTATTTAATTTGTAAAAGCTTTGAAAATGCTCCACAGGGTTGCAGAGTTTCGCACCAATATTTGATGGATAGAACTGGTATTAAAACCAGGAAAACACTTATCAAGTGCCTTGATAGACTCACTCTGTTTGGAATGTTGGCTAGAAAACAAATTAATAATAGCACTTGCCATTATGTTTTTGAAAAAGAACTAATGCAGGAATATATCAAGCACAATCAAAATAAACGAAGAAAAATCAAGTTAAGTAAGAACAAAAATAATCCACAATTTAATCAACAAATAGACAATGTTATTCACATCGTCAAAAAGGATAAGTAAATGGATGTAGCAAAAACTTCATTTGGATGTAGCAAAAAGGATAGTGAATCTATACCTACTATCTATACCTATAAGGGATTTATTAAATGGTAAATTATGTAGATCCTAAATTAGTTGCCAAAGCATTGGCAAGGGTAACTAAATCATCTAATATTCATTACACATCTGCTGTTAAAAAGATCAAAAAAAACAGGAAACAATATTATCAAAATAAGACGACTAAAACATTACAAAAATCATTATCTAAAGATCGCTTTAACACCTACCTTGAGGAATTATATAAAAATGATAACGACTAACCTTACAATTGACGAATTAGATAGATTTTTACAAATTTCATCATTTTGTGATAGTAAAATGCCTAAAGTAAAAGCTAAAACATTACCTACAATGTTTAAAGTAATAGATAATAGTATTGGTATTGGAGATGATAAAGATAGCATTAAATATTCGGACAAACACCTTGCCAGACTCAAAATTACATTAACTTCAAGACAAATTACAATTTACGATTTTATTGCTATTTTAATGTTAGATGCTACTGAAAAAGATAGAGAATTATTGTATTTAAGAAATTTTCCACAAAGAAAAAGTTTAAGACAGATGAGAAGAATGTATTTAGATTGGTCTCATACTAAAATAGGTTATGAGTACAATAAAGCTTTGATAGCTGTATGTAAGATTGCAAATAAAAATTTAAAAAAATATTTGACAAATTGACAAATAAGTAAGAGAAAAAATATATACTACATATAAATAGGTTTTATCATTTCCTACTATATGTAGTTTTTTTTTAGGCAGATCAGTCATTTTCTTTCTTTCTCTCTCTCTTGAATCAACTATCTGCCTAAATCCTAAAATTTATAATGGATGTTTAAAGTCTTGTAATTTATGCTTCTTTTGAAGTTTAGGACATTTAAAAATGTCTTTTAAAGTTTCTCTTTTTTTAAAAACTTTAACAATATCAATTCTAAACATACTTACTGGATTAGTTAATATTTTATTGTTTTTTGGCATATTATTCCTCTCTGATTCGGTTAATAACGAATCTAATTGATTTAACATCAATGATAACTCAATTACAACCCTTAATTTAACAATAAAATGGCTAATAAAACGAAAAAAAACCCAAAAGTATTACAAGAAATTTATGAAGAACTTGCTACTGGAGCTTCTATAAGAAGTTGTTTATCTCCTAGAAATAAAAAAGAAGATAGACCATGTTGGCAATCATTTAGAACCTGGATGGCTAAAGATCCAGAAATTCGTAAGAATTATGAACAAGCTAAAACAGATGGAATAGAATATTTATTATCTGATGCAACAGATACAATTAATGAAGCATTAGAAAACAGTAAGTTTAAAGAAAAAACAGATTTAGGTCAGACTCACTTAATTAAATCATTTATTGACTTAACTAAATGGAAATCAGAACGATTAGCACCTAAATCATACTTAAAAAAGGATACTTTACAGCTTTTAGGATCAGATTCATCTCCACTTGTAGTTAAGTGGGATAAATAAACTGTTGATTAGCTTGGTTTATTGTAAAATCATGAGAGTCATGGATTAATCTAGCACAGACTTGCTTATAGTGACATTTTTGCAACACTTTTATTAGAATCATTCTAAATTAGAAAAAAAAAGCAACTAAACTATACTTAATTTATATTTTTATAAATAATTGGCTAAATTATTAACTTATTTAACCAAATCAAATGATTAACAATCATTTTACACTTATTTAGCTCACAAAAGTCATGGGGGTCAGAAAAAAGCGACCCCCAAAACTTATATGAGATTAAATAAAAAAGTTAGGGAAGTTACACACAGCTAAACTAACAAATCACTAATAGGAAAAATTATGGCATCGTTAGAAGAAGAATTATTAAAAAAAAGATTAAAAAATAAAAAAAAAATTACAGAATTTTTTAAAAAAAGAAAAGATATTCCAGCAGCAGCAGGTGAAAAGGAAATTAAGTTTTTATCTGAAATGGGTGGAACTGTTGAAGAAGATATATTTAAAAAAATAAAAGCTTTGTTACCAAAGAGGTAATTTCAATGTACGAATTTAATGATAAAAAAGTTGGTTATACAGCTATCGTTTATGTAATGGAATCTACTAATAGTGTAATCGTACACTTTGATGGTTTTGATAATTTAAAAGAATGTAATAATTTTTCTCATAAGATCATGGATGATCTTGGAATAGAACCTTTATTCACACCACAGGATGTAACTTTACATTAATTTTTTTTAAAAATGCCAAATATAGTTATACCTTATAAGCCTAGAGCTTTGCAGCAGATACTACATAACCAAATAGATAAACATAGGTTTAGTGTTTGTGTTCTACATCGTAGAGCAGGTAAAACTGTAATGTGCATTAATCACATGCTCAAGGCAGCTTTAACGAATACCAAGCTTAACCCTAGATATGTGTTTCTTTCGCCATATAGGCTACAAGGAAAGGCAACAGCATGGGATTACATCAAACAGTTCGCAGGAAAAATACCAGGCACTAAATTCAATGAGAGTGAGCTTCGTTGCGATTTACCGAATGGTGCAAGAATAACAATTTTGGGCGCAGAAAATGATCAAGCCATAAGAGGAATAAGTTTAGATGGATGTGTATTTGACGAAACACAATCTATTAAACCAACATTATTTCCAGAAGTCATAAGACCAGCTTTGGCAGACCGAAAAGGTTGGTGCATATTTATTGGAACTCCAAAAGGTAGAAATTCGTTTTATCAATTATACCAAAGGGCAATCCAGAATAAAGAATGGTATGCTTGTACTTATAAAGCAAGTGAAACAAAAATTTTAGACGATGAGGAATTACAAGCTGCTAAAGATGTAATGTCCAAAGACTTATACGAACAAGAATTTGAGTGTTCGTTTCAAGCAGCAATAACAGGTTCTTATTATGGAACTATAATAGAGGATTTGGCAAAGCAGAAAAGAATGGTGTCTAATCTGTTTGATGAAGATTTAGATGTGGAAACCTGGTGGGATTTGGGAATGAATGACCAAACTGCAATATGGTTTGTGCAAAAGCATAAAGGTGAAATAAGATTAATTGATTATTACGAAAATACTGGACATGGTTTAGATCACTATGCTGATATTTTAAGAAATAAAAGTTATGATTATAGCACTCACATTTTACCCCATGATGTCAAAGTCAGAGAGCTTGGCAATTTTGGTAAAACAAGATTAGATAGTTTATTAGAGCTTGGTATCGCAGGTGAGGTAGCTCCAAAGATTAGTATTGAAGATGGCATAGAAGCTGTCAGAAAAAATTTAGTAAATTGCTGGTTTGACATAGATAAGTGTGCAACAGGCATAGAATATTTAAAAGCCTACTCAAAAAAATGGGATGATAAGGCACAAGTGTTTAAGTCTAAACCCATGCACTCTTATGCAAGTCATTGTGCTGATGCTTTCAGAACTGGATTTGTTGGGCAAGGGATAGACCTCTCTAATTGGAAAAAACAAGTTCCTATAAATACAAATTATATAGTTTAAAAAGTTATGGTAAAAAAAGTATCAGAAATAGAAATTAAAAGCATCATTTCATCAGAAATAAATAACTCTATGGGTTTTTTAGGTGGTGCGCTATCAGACCAAAGAAGAAAATCACTTGAATATTACATGGGTGATAAACTGGGTACTGAACAGGATGGCAGAAGCCAGGTTATAAGCACAGATGTATCTGACACAATAGAAACAATCTTGCCAAACCTTTTAAGAGTTTTTACTTCATCTGATCAAGTAGTTAGATGTGAGCCTGTAAAATCAGAAGATGTACCATTAGCTGATCAAGTAACAAATTACATAAATTATATTTTTAACAAAGATAATAATGGTTTTTCAATTTTTTATACTTGGTTCAAAGATGCTTTATTAGAAAAAAATGGAATTGTAAAAGTTTATTGGGATGATGCTCAAAAAGTAGAGCAAGAAACTTACGAAAATTTAAGTGATTACGAATACGATTTATTAATGCTTGAGACTGATATAGAAATTGTATCAGAAGAAAAATTTGTAGATGAGTTTGCAGTTACAAGATTAGAGCAGTTAAAACAAGAAGCTGCACTTAATGGTCAAGAAGTTGAGGATGTTCCAACACCTTATTTACACAATTGTGTAATTAAAAGATTTAGAACTGCTGGTAAAGTTAAAATAGAAAATATACCACCAGAAGAATTTTTAATTCAAAAATCAGCTAAATCTATCGAAGATGCAAATTTTGTAGCTCATAGAGTTTTAAAAACTAGATCCGATTTAATTCAAATGGGTTATGACGAAGATATTGTTAATAGCTTACCTACATCAAATAATATTTTATATAATGATGAAAGTTTAGTTAGAAATTCTGATATAGATGAAAGTCCAGTAGAAGACTCTCCAGATGATAGCACTTCAGAAATTGAAATTTATGAATGTTATGTCAGAGTAGATATGGATGGTGATGGTGTTGCTGAACTTCGTAAGATAATAACTGCAGGAACTGGTTATGAAATTTTAGAGAATATGCCATGTGATAATATTCCTTTCTGTTCATTAACTCCAATTCCAATGCCACATAGATTTTATGGTAGATCAGTTGCAGAATTAGTAGAAGATGTTCAATTAGTTAAATCAACTGTTATGAGACAGTTATTAGATAATATGTATTTAACTAATAATAACAGAGTAGCCATAATGGATGGAATGGTAAATCTTGATGATTTACTTACATCAAGACCTGGTGGAGTAGTAAGAACTAAACAACCACCAAGCCAAGTGATGATGCCAATGCAATCACAAACGATTTCGCAACAAGCTTTTCCATTATTAGAATATTTAGATACAGTAAGAGAATCTAGAACTGGTGTAACAAGATATAATCAAGGTTTAGATGCTGATAGTTTAAATAAAACAGCAACTGGTGTTAATGCTTTAATGAGCCAATCTCAAATGAGAATGGAATTAATTGCAAGAGTATTTGCTGAAACTGGTGTTAAAAATTTATTTAAAAGAATTTTTGAACTTACTTGTAAGTATCAAGACAAAGAAAGAGTTGTAGAATTAAACAATCAATTTATTCCAGTCAAACCTACTGAATGGAGAAACAGATATAATATTTCTATAACTGTTGGTTTAGGCACAGGAAGTTCAGATCAACAAATAATGATGTTGAATAATATTTTAGAAAGACAGCTCCAAGCATTTCAATTGCAAGGTGGTCAAGAATACCCAATGGTTAGTCTTAAAAATATTTATAATAGTTTAGCAAAAATTATAGAAAATGCTGGGCTTAAAAATGTTGAAAATTATTTTGTTAATCCTGATCAAGGTAGAGAATTAGTACAACCTAAAGCTCCACCACCACCTACACCAATTGAAAAAATTGAATTTAGTAGAATTGCAAGTGAAGAAAAACGAAAACTTGCTGATCTTGAATTACAACTAAAAGAAATTAAGAGCAATAATGCTAAAATGCTTTTAGAAAACGAAATTAAAATGAAAGAACTTGAGCTTAAATATAATGCACAAATAGATTCAGCTCAAATTAAAGCAGAAGCAGATTTAAATAAAATGCTAGTTGCTGAAAGTACAAAAGATTTTAGGGATGCACAACAATCACAACAAAAACTAGAACAAGAAATTGAGTCATTAAATGGACAACCAGGAACAGGCAAAGCTCCAGCAGGAAGTAAGCCAATCCAACAAAGCTAAAACTTTATTAGAAGATCCTTTACTTAAAGAGTCTTTTAATAAACTTAAAGATTTATATTCTACAAGTTTATTAAATACTGGTGCTAATGAAGTTGATACTAGAGAGAAGCTTTGGTTAGCTTATAATATTGTTGGCAAAGTAGAACAAAATTTACAAGAAGTTTTGGACACAGGTAAATTAGCTTCCAAACAATTAGAAGAATTTAGAAAAAAAATAGAAAATAAAAAATTCTAAACAAATAAGTTTAGGATAAGCCAACCTCACAAGAGGAGCTTAACTTAAAAGGAAAATATATGTCAGACAATCAAGGCAACCCATTACAAGGATCTGAAACTGATTTACAGAAAGCCACAAAGGCAGTAGATGGTTTATTAAATCCAAAAGAAGAAGAAGTAATTGGACAACAAGAACCACCAAAAGAAGAAATTAAACAAAATTCTC
>TARA_R100001463_G_scaffold758_5_pt1 | contig 9957 bp, 12 predicted proteins | sample TARA_R100001463 | Tara Oceans TARA_R100001463 (sample SAMEA2622242) | marine metagenome | biome: marine biome (ENVO:00000447); feature: deep chlorophyll maximum layer (ENVO:xxxxxxxx); material: "saline water (ENVO:00002010), including plankton (ENVO:xxxxxxxx)" | depth 40 m
TGTTCAACTTGGTGGTACTATTATTGCAAGCATATATGATGAATTTGGTGATGGTTTAAGCTCAGCTCCATTTGGTGGAACTGATGGTTGGTTTATGATTAGCAATTCATGTCAAGATACTTTAATGTATGTTGCTGGTAATTTTGGAGATAGTTTAGTACAAACATTAACTGTTGCCCCTTGTGCTCCTCCTACATTTGGTTGTTTAGATCCTAATGGATTAAACTATGACTCAACAGCATACTTTCCTGGTCCTTGTACATACCCAACTTGTGGTGGGCTTTTATCTGATACTGTACAACAAACTTGTCTACCAACAGGACAAACATTAGTTCAATTCTTTTGGCAAAACGATATATCAAACGGTAATTGCAATCCAGTTAGATTTTGGTATTGGAATGAAAATGGTGTTGGTCCTTTTCAATATGGACTTGGTCCTAATCAACAAGATTTTGCAGTATATGCTGGTAATGGTCAAATGCCACCTAATTGGAGTGTAGAACATTATGGTATGGTAGAATTTGCAGATAGTACTTTTTCAGATACTATGGCATATACTCCTACTTCATGTATAGCAGGATGTACAGATCCAACACAACCTACATTTAATCCATGGGCTACATTTGACGATGGTTCATGTGCAGGTACAACTTGTGATACTAATACAACTTATCAAATTACAATGGAAATTACATTTGATAATTGGCCAAGTGAAACTGGTTGGACTATGAATAGTGGTCCTTATGGTATATTGCAAGAAGAACTTCCTGGTGCATATAATTTTAACGATATAGGTCAAACTTACACTTACACTTTTTGTGTAGACCAAGCAGCAGGTTTTGAATTAATTGTAACAGACACTTATGGTGATGGAATGGCAGGGACTACTTCTGGTGGTTCATTAGATGGTATGATTGTTATTTATGATTGTTTAGGAGACACTATTTGGTATATGGATAATCCTGGATTTGGTAGTACATTATATTCAGGACAACAATTTGGTGTACCATGTTTATCAGTTCCTCCTGTATATGGTTGTATGGATGATGATTATCAAGAATATGATCCATTAGCTACGGTTGATGACAGTTCATGTGTAAATTTACACGTTTATGGTTGTACTGATCCTTCTGCTTTTAATTATAATCCTAATGCAACTATTAATGATATAGTGCCTGATTGTCAATATCAATTATGGATTGGAGACGCTGGAGGTGATGGTTGGGGTAATTCATATTTAGGTGTTTATCAAAATGGAATTAATTTTGGAACATTTACAATGGGTCCTGGTAGTTATCAAGATTCATTTTTATTAGTATTAGACGCTGGTATACCAGTTAATGTATATTATTTTGAAGTTGGTGGACCACAACAACCACCAGAAGAAGTACAATTTCAAACATGGCATAATTCATTTAAATTAACAAATGCAGATGGTGTTGTATTAATGCATGAAGGTACTAATCCTTTTGCTAACAATGGTCAAGGTGCATTACAATCATTCCAATCACCATTTTGGACAACATATACAGCTATACCTTTCTGTGGTGATTATTGTATTCCTACAGTATTAGGTTGTATGGATTCACTAGCATTTAATTATGATTCTACAGCTAATGTAGATGATGGTTCATGTATACCTTACATTTTAGGTTGTATGAATGTATTTGCAATAAACTTTAACCCATTAGCTAACGTTGATGATGGTTCTTGTATACCATTTATTAATGGGTGTACTGATCCAACAGCAGATAATTACAACCCACTTGCTAACACTGATGATGGTTCATGTTATTACATTGGTTGTATGGATGTAGCTGCTTGTAATTTTGATTCAACAGCAACAGTAAATAATGGATGTCAATATCCAGCACAATATTATGATTGTAATAATGTATGTTTATTAGATTCAGATGGTGATGGTATTTGTGATGAATTAGAAATACCTGGTTGTACTAATCCTATTGCTTTAAATTTTGATATTACAGCAACAGATGATGATGGTTCTTGTATTTTACCAATTTATGGATGTACAGATCCATTAGCATTTAACTATAATCCATTAGCAAACACAGACAATGGATCTTGCATACCTGTTGTATTTGGTTGTACTGACCTTACAGCTTTAAATTATGATCCTCTAGCAAATACAGATAATGGGTCTTGCATACCTTATATTTATGGTTGTACAGATTCAACTGCATTTAATTATAATCCTCTAGCAAACACTGATAATGGATCCTGTATTTCTTTAATTTATGGTTGTACTGATTCTACTGCTTTAAATTATAATCCATTAGCAAATACAAATGATAATTCTTGTATAGCAGTAATTTTAGGATGTACTGATTCTACAGCAATTAATTATAATTCATTGGCAAATACTGATGATGGTTCATGTATAGCTACGGTATTAGGTTGTACAGATCCAACAGCATTTAATTATAACCCACTTGCTAATGTAAATGATGGTTCATGTGTACCATACGTTTATGGTTGTACTGATCCTACTCAATTTAACTATGATCCTTTAGCAAATAGTGATGATGGTAGTTGTATTCCTTATATTTACGGTTGTATGGATGCAACAGCATTTAACTATAACCCATTAGCAAATACTGACAATGGATCTTGCATACCAGTAATATTTGGTTGTACGGATTCTATAGCATTAAATTATGATCCTTTAGCAAATACAGACAATGGAACTTGTATTTTACCTATAACAGGATGTACAGATGTTTCAGCATATAATTATGATCCTTTAGCTAATACCTCAGATTCAACAGCATGTTTATATGATGCTGGTTGTTATGGAGGACCTGGAATACCATATTGGTTAAATGATGGATGTTATGCTTGGGTAATTAGTGTAGATGATTATTGTTGTACTAATGATTGGGATCCTACATGCCAATCAATGTATGATTATTGTCAATTAGGTTGGCCAACTAATATTCCTGATGTTTCGGCTTTAGGTATAGTTGTTTATCCTAACCCAACAAGAGGATTAATTCATATAGAAACTAGATTAGAAATAGAAGTTGAACTTTACGATATGACTGGTAAATTATTAATTAAATCTAATAATGCTTCTAATAGAATTGATATAAATGATTTCCCTTCAGGTATTTATAATATGACAATAATATATGAAGATAAAAGATATAGTAAAAGAATAATTAAAAATTAAAACTATGAGTTGGAAAGAAATTTTTAAAGATGAAAATGAATATAATGAAAAATCTATAGTTGGTTTCATTGCATTCCTAATGATGGTAGTTGTAATGGTAGCTGATTTAATAACAGGATGGATTGGAAAAGACTTAGTAATAAATGAATATATTTATGATTCATTTGTAATAGTAGTATTGGGGTGTTTTGGTATTGCTGGTTTAGAAAAATTCGCAAATAGAAAATAATATGAAAGAATTAAAAAACTTTAGAGCATTTCTTAATGAAGCTAATCCAGATGGAACTGTTTCTCAAGGTGAAGAAAAACAAGCACAAGCTGTAATTGATCAATTTACTAGACAATTAATGGTTGAAATGAATAAAGCAGTAAAAGCTTTAGAACAAGTAGGAGGATCATTTAGATCACCAGGGTATAAATTAGATTTATATAAAGCTGTAGACCAAATAGTTAATCAATTTAAACCTTCATATTTAGCTGAAGGTCATAGTTTAAGTGACTCCGACATAGATTATTTAGAAGATTTTATTAATAGATCATCAAATGAAGATAATGTAATACTAAGACGTATTATTAAAAATATTATCAAAACTAATATTAAACCTGTAAAAGAACAAAAAACAATTACAGAATTTGTTGGTAAAGAATTAGAAGATAGAAACGAACCTTTATATGATAAATTAGTACCTGGACAAGGAGATGCTGAAACAGTAGAAGGTGAAATGTTAAGAGCTATTAATAGAATTGTTTATCGTTTTTATAATGATGGAGATAAATATTTTCAAGGATATGGTACTGAAACAGCAGGTCCTGCTCATTCATTTTTAGTTAATGCAAACCACCCTTTAAAATCAGCAATGATTAAACTCTTTGATGAACCATCTGGAGATAATTCTTATGAAAGAATGCTTAAAGATGTATTAGATATGATTTTAGATTATATTGAATCAAGACAAGGTAAATATACTAAAAATACATTAGGTGGTATGTTTGATTATGAACCTGAATTTGAAGAAGAGGAAGAGGATGATGATGATTACACATATGATTATGATGATGAAGACGATTATTAATATTTAAAATTATGGACTGTTACACAAGAGAACAAATAGAAAATGCTATGGCTTTAAAAGGCTATAGATATTTTAAGTCAGGAGATCTTAATCTTAATATTATAGGAGTTAGAAATTCAGAAACAAAGGGTAGAGTTACAAATGCTTTTGATGATTGTATTACTTTATCTTATAAATTAGATGGCGAATGGAAATTCCATTGTTTTAAATGTACAACAGATCCAGGAACCCATTGGGTTGAAAATTTACTTAATCCTAATGGAGTAGCAATATTAAAACCAAATCAATATAGAGGTTCTCACAAAATAGGTTTACATCAAGGTAAATATGAAGCATTAAGACAACAAAAACCATTAGAAGTTTATCGTGATGATAACCAGGATGGGATTTATGATTGTTTAGAAGAAGATGTTGAAAAGGGTATTTTTGGAATTAATATTCATAGAGCAACAGCTAAAACTGGGGGTAAATCAACAAGAATAGATAAATGGTCAGCTGGTTGTCAAGTAATAGCATCAAATGATGATTTTGCTGTGTTTATGAAAATATGTAATCAAGCAAAAGATCTTTGGGGTAATTCATTTACTTATACTCTTATTGAGTCAAAAGATATTATTTAATTAAAATTAAAGTTATGTGGAAAAACATCCAAGTGAGATTATTTCCTCTGTTAATTGCATTTTCTGCATTATCAGTTTCATTATCAGCAGCATTTTATTCAATTAGTGGTTTAAGTAAATTATTTGCTGGAGCTGCATTTGCCGTTATAGTAATGGCGGCATCATTAGAAATAGCTAAATTGGTTATAGCATCTCTTTTATATCAATATAGAAAAACATTACCTAAATTATTAAAATATTACTTATCTATTGCCTGTGTAGTGTTAATATTAATTACTTCTATGGGGATTTATGGATTTTTATCTGCAGCATATCAAGAAACAGCTGCAAAATCAGGAAATATAGATGCACAAATTACTTTGATAGAAACTAAAAGAGATAATGTAAAAGAACAACTAGTTGTATATAATGAAGAAAAATCAAGTATAAATAATTCTGTAACGAGTTTACGTAATGGTTTAAGTAACAATGTAATACAGTATACAGACACAAGTGGTAATATAGTTACAACAACTTCCTCATCAACTCGTAGAGCTTTAGAAAAACAATTAGATCAAGCTATTGAAAGACAAACAATAGTAAATTCTAAAATTGATGATTTAAATGATAAAATATTCCAATATGAAACTGAAATAGTTGAAGTAAAAACTAGTGATGCTGTTTCTAGTGAGTTAGGACCTCTAAAATACCTATCAGGATTAACTGGAACTCCTATGGATAAAATTATTAATTGGTTACTTTTAACTATAATTTTTGTATTTGATCCTTTAGCAATTGCTTTAGTAGTAGCAGCTAATTTTGCTTTTGATCAAATTAAATCACCTAAATTTATCCCACAACCTATAAGAATAAGACAACCTAAAAAGGTAAAAATGTCAGTTCCTGAAGGTATGGAATTTGGTAAATCTTACCCAATACCCTCTTTTGATTTAAAACAACGAGTAAAAGAAAGTCAAGAAAAATTAAAAATAACACCTGAAGAAGAAAAAAGAATGGATGTTATAGGTCAAAATGGTAATGAAGGATTACATTATGATGAATATGATTTAAATAAAGATGGAATAATTGATGAAGAAGAATCAAAATATATGGAAGCTGTCGAAAATTTAAAAAAAGAAAAAGAAAATAAAGGATTTGATTCTACTTGGTATTTTAAAAAACTTAAAGAAATACCTAAACCAACACCAAAAAATAATAAGTGAAAGAATTTGTTAAATTTGTACTAATTTGGATTAGTCAACAATTAGCTATTCCTTTTTGGGTAGTAGGCCATGTTCATTTATCATTAAATACTTATGGAGATATTAAAGAAATAATTGCATCTTTAGGTATGAATGTATTAGTTGCTATAGGATTTTGGTTAGATTGGTTGAAGACTTCCCGTAAATGATTTGGAAAAGCAAGATATTTTTCGTATATTTACCCTGTAAATGAGTTACAAACAATTAAATTAAATAAAGGTTATGACAGTAAATCCAACAATAAATCATCATTTGTTATTAGAAAATAGATTAAATCAATTATTACGTGATAAACAGTTATCCAAAGACGTATGGAGGGATTTAATGGATTGTCTTAAATTACAGAGTAAATTAGAATTTAAAAAAATTAAATTAAATAAAAAATAATATGAGTAGAGGTAGACCATCAGAAAATGTTGAACGTAAAACTAAATATACTTTAGAATTTTTTGATTATCCATCAAAACCTGAATTAGGAGGTAGATCTATTTGGTATTTTGATGATAAAAAAAATAAAAAAGGAGCTTGGAAAGTAGAACAATTTTTCCCCAAGGATGAAAAATTAAAAAAACCTAAAATAGATAAAGGTAAAGCATATGGGAAAATGCCTGTTGTTATGGTTTTTAAAACCTCAAATCGTTCTAATGCTAAGACTAAAATGAAAGTATGGAATAATGAAAATATTGATTATATTTTAACAGCTAAAAAACTACCAGGTGTTCCTGAAAAAGCAGAAATATTAGATATTGGTGTGGGTTCATCATTTATTAAGGAATATGGTAAAAAATATAATCTAGCTTAATTCTCACATATTTATAACAAAATACAAAAACATGGATAATTTTGACCTTAAAAAGTTTGTTAGCGAAAAAACGTTATTAAACGAAAATGCACCTGGATTTTATGATAGAAAATCAGGAGAGCCATTACCAACACTAGAAAGTGTACAAGCTGCTTATGAAGCTAAAAAAGCTGAAGATGTAAAAGATGAAAAAGAAGTTGCTAAAAAAGTAGAAAAAGTACTAAAAGATGAAGGTGGGGCTGCTGGGTTCGATCCATTTGAAGACTTAGCAGATGAATTAGGTATATCAAAATTAAAAATGATGAAAATTATTGATGCAATGTCTAAAGTTAAAAAACATAAAGATGGAGACTATATATTAACTCCACTTACTGAAGGCATCATTAATGAAGGTAAAAAATCTGAATTAGATAAAAAATTAGCTGAAATAGATAAAGCAGGAACTATTACTACTTTAGAAGCTAAAATTGCAGCTATTGATGAAGCTATTGAAGCTAAAAATAGTAGAATTAATATGGTTCAAGAAGATGAAAATTTATCAGAATTAATAGATAAAAAAAGAGTTAAAGAAATGCAAAAAGAAATCAAACTCTTAGAAAGATCTAAAAAACTATATGAAAAGCAATTAGATAAAGCAAATGGTAAGAAAAAAGCTAAGAAAGAAATTGTAGATGAATATGGTACAGATACAATGGATGAAAGAGAATATAAATATTAAAATAATATGGCAACAAGAGCACTTATAGGATATTTTGATGATGATAGAGTATTAACTACTACTTATAATCATTATGATGGTTATCCTGATCATTTAGGAAAAATACTAGACAAATATTTTAGTAATGAAGAGTTAGCTAAAAAAATAGCAGGTACTGGTTATATTTCATATATAGATGATGATGGTAATATAGAAGCTAACAATAAAAAGAATCCTGATAAAACAGAACTTGGTAGAGATTTAGATTGGGAAGATGCGCTACTTGAAATGGCTAAAGAAATTGATAATTATGGTGCTGAATTTGCCTATATTTGGTATGAAGGAGATGGTGATTGGTCTGAAATAAAAAATACAGGAATTAGAAGTATGGTAGATCAATTAGCTAATCAATTAGCGTCTGCAGCTACAATGTATGGTCCTGTTGATGAAGATAAAAATCAAGATATGAAAAAAGAAAATATAGATTACAAACTAGATCCCTATGATGATAAAGAGGAAGTTGAAGGAATGATAATAAAGCTAGTTGTAGGTAAAAGGGGTGTATCTAAAGATATAGCTAAATCATTTATAGATACCCATTATGAAGATATTATAAAAATGGCCGATACTGATGATATACTTGATGAATTTGATGAATTCTTTTCAGTTAATTATGAGACAGGAGCTGATTATATGGATGAAACACTTTTCACTGCAAATGAAATGGGTGATAAAGCTGTTGAAGATGAGTCAGCATCAGGGGCATTTGAAGAAGCAATAAATTGGAGAGGTGAAACTCTTAAAGAACAATTTAAAAGATTATCAAAATAAAAATAATTATGAACCACGCATTGTTCATAGATGCGTGAGTTTCTCAACTTAGTGTGGCTATGCGAATTTAAATTCGTATATTGCATAAATACATTTTGGAAAAAATGTTAAAGGATGCCACACGAAAAGTGGCATTCGCTACGTTTTTCCAAAAAGTATAAAAGTATATATGGGACGGTCCCATATATTTATTTGTTTAATTAAAATCAAAAAAATGAAAAAAATGATTTTGAGTTTAACTTTAGGGCTAGGTTTAGCTTTTGGAGTGAACGCACAGGAGAAAGGTGACTTTTACGTAGGTACAGGTGACATTTCTGGACAAGCATGGACTGAGTGGTCCGTAAACCCAACAGTTGGATATGGTGTAACTGATAACCTTATGGTAGGTTTGAACATTTCACAAGCTGATTCAACTGCTGATCAAGTTATTGACGTACATGCAAGATACTTCTTTAATGGATATTTTGCTTACGCATCAGCACCTAACTTAGACACTGATATGTTAAGTTTAGGTCTTGGTAGAATGTTTACGATTCACAAAGGAATTTTTGTAGATCCTAAAGTTGTTTACAACACAGGTGAGAAAACGACTAACTTAATGTTAGGAGTAGGTCTTAAATTTTAAACTAATTATTAACCAAAAACTAAAAAAATGGAAAAGGTATTTTCGTATTTAAATGGATTTTTAGGTGGATTAGGGTCATTATTCTTGGCTTTAGTTCCTGTAACAATCCTATGGTTCATCTTAACAGGTGGATCGGTTTTCGGGATGGATGTAGTAGCTAATATTACTGCTCTTGTAAGTGCACTAGGTAATGGTGGATTTGTAGGATTAGTAGTACTAGTAATTCTTGCATCTTTTTTCGTAGGAAACAAAAAATAAGTTTAAAATAACATATTTTGGGAAAGGGCGCTATTAAGCGCCTTTTCTTTTTCTATGGAAGTATTTGGCTACCTGAAATATCTTTCGTATATTTACCCTGTAAATAATGATAAAAAATAAAGGTTATGATAAGAGATAAGGAAAAACAAACAGGCCCAGTTGTTATTGATTTAACAGGTCCAGATGGTAATGCATTTGCATTAATGGGTTATGCAAAAAGATTTGCAAAGCAATTAAATTTAGATAGTAATAAAATCATTAGTGATATGACATCAGGGGATTATGAGAATTTAATCCAAGTATTTGATGATAATTTTGGTGATTTTGTAATTTTAGAAAGATAAATATATGAAAGAATTAAAAGAATTTGTAGAACAAATGAGGGATACCTCAAGTAGTTTAGAAAAAGTAGAAATACTAAAACAACAATCAGAATTCATTAAAAAAGTACTTGAATACACTTATAACCCTTACAAACAGTATTACGTTACTAGTAAAACATGTAAGAAAAACAGTGGACTATTTAAGTACAACACACATGAAACTATTTTTAGTTTGTTAGATGATTTAACTAATAGAAAATATACAGGTCATGATGCTATAGCACAAATAAATGG
>TARA_R100001463_G_scaffold2715_2_pt1 | contig 9952 bp, 23 predicted proteins | sample TARA_R100001463 | Tara Oceans TARA_R100001463 (sample SAMEA2622242) | marine metagenome | biome: marine biome (ENVO:00000447); feature: deep chlorophyll maximum layer (ENVO:xxxxxxxx); material: "saline water (ENVO:00002010), including plankton (ENVO:xxxxxxxx)" | depth 40 m
TTTCCATTCCATCTTACCAAGCCTCCGTTGCGTAGACACCCCAGCGTTGTCCCATCTTGACAACTCTTGCGCATCTGCCTTCTTGTCTAATTGCGAATGCTTCAACTTGTGCATACATTTTTACATCAAAACAATTAATGTAGTGGTATACCACGTGATTGAATTCTTTGGTTTCGTAGTCTGTGTTCATTTTTTTGTTTCCTTGTCTGCTTCTCTTGGGCAGCATAGGATTATTCCACTAGGCATATATAAGCTTTATGGAGTCAGGATATAGATAAAATTATAAAATGCTGGTATCCCAAGAGGTAATTCGGATTCCCCTTTTGTCAATTTCTTCAATCGCTAATTCGCACATCCACAGTGAAACTACAGCATCTGCCGTGTGACCATCTAACCTGCCATTTTCTCCCCACATTAATCTGGAAAGACCTTCTACTAATTTACGACTACCCATTGGGCCAGACTTGTTTACAGACTTATGCCAAGGGATTATATAACGATTTTGTTCCATAGCCAAAGCTATACGAGGTATGCCCATCGCAGCGTGATGTTTCTCACTTCCCGTTCTGTGACCTTTAACAGGCAATCCTCTCATGTCCTTAGCAGCGTGTGCAACTAATCTCTGAAATCCATTCGTCTCTACCATAATTACAGTTGGTTTATATTTCTCAGCCAACGAAGTTATATTGTCAACCTGAGACCTTAACCAACCAGCTCCCTCTGCCTGAACCTTACCAGTCCATTGATAGATTACTTGTCTTATTTTTGTAGTCCTATCGTATGCTACTACGCAATATGCTGTCTCGTCATTCTGTGCGTCTAAACCGACTGCAAGGTCTACTCCTATAACTATATCACTATCTTCTAATGGTTGCTCAAATCCTATACTTGTATCTAAACAAGGTTCGATAACTCCCCATGGTATAACTGCCGTATCAGGGTCTAATGGATTTAACATATACTCAGACTCAAAGGCCCTACTTCCCATAGAATGTCGTTCCGCCTCTAACCTATCTACTGTCCAGTATTCGGGCCAACGTGGAGTTCCTTCTTCAGTTAATGCTGGGTGCCACACATGACTCCAATCAGAACTCTGCCTAATCCAATCTGTAGCGTCTCCTACTCTCTTCTGTGTTCCAATTAGTAGTATCTTACCTTCTGGCAATCTCATCGGCATTACAACTCGTTTAATGTAATGTATAATCTTGGCATCAGAATTACGTGCAAACTCTTCTAGAATATCATCCATTATTATTAGATGAACGTGAGGGCCTTCAAGGGCTTTGCTAACAGATGCAGCCCTAACTCTACTACCATTCCTAAAGTACTTTGCACCTTTCCTCCAAGAACCTGCATCTTCCTTTCCTTTGATATGTCCATTTAATCTCCATGACCTTTTACACAATTCCTCAAACTGTTCCATCTTATCAATAGCTTGGTCTAATGTGGCAGAAACATATAATGCTCTAAAGTTAGGATACTTATGCATCATGTATGCACAATAACATAAATTGAATGTAGTCTTCAAATGACCTCTGGCGCAAATAATACCTGTATAAAATAAATCTGAGTTAATAGTATCCCACCAATCTTTGTGCATATCTCCTAAGGGAACAAACTCACTTGGTTCTTGTTTCATAAAATCAAATAAAACATCATTAGCAAACTCTAAGAAATCTACATCTTCTTCGTCTAAACCTTTAGCGAGTAAGTGTTGTGTAAATCTATCTAATCCTTCTATTTCTTCCATATTCCTTCTGCTGCTTGTGCTGTAATCATTTTAACTTCTTTATTAAATAAGTAATCTGACAACTCTTGAATGTTATCTGTTTCAAATACTACTTCACCTGTTTCGTCATCTCTAACTCTAAACATTAACCAAAGTCCTGTACCATCTCTACCCAATATCTTATTGTTCTGTTAATTTGTTTTTTAGGTATTTTTGCTTTCTTCATTGCTTCAGGCAACTTCTCTGCTACTTCTTCAATTAAAGTTTCCTTAACATTCTTTGCACCTTCTAATTGTAATAACAATCTAATAATGTTTACCATCTCAGCAGGTCTAATCTCATACTGCGGTTCTTTTAGTTGAGAGATGAATTTAGCTTGTATTGCTTGTAGGGTCTTAATGTGTCTGTTAATGGAGCGGGTTGCATTACTGTTTGTTTCTGAACGAATAGCCTTTCTTTGTTTATCTAAAATATGTTGCCACATTTCCTTTGTTGACCACCTACTAATTGTAGTATGACTTAACTTAATTTCATGTTGTTCTCTTAGCTTATTTGCTATTGTCTTATATCCTAAACCTTGTAGGAATAAAGTTCTGGCTTCTTCTTTGAGTTTATCATCGTACCTTGGCATTTATTCTATCCTTTTTTATTTTAGCTCTATCAGCTTCAGTTCTTTGTGCGTGTTTTAATTCTTCACCAATGGGTAAACAAGACCACATATTCTTTAGTGAATAATACACAATAGTATATCTGTATGAATATTTATTTCTTAATCGTAAAGGACTTACTCCGTGTAGGTACTTTTGTCCATCAAAGAATGTAACACTATTATTAGGTAAAACAATATGAAAGCCAAACTCAGGATAGAGTAGGTTGCCTCCAGACAATCCTTTAGTAAATGATACCTGACAACTATAAACATCCTTAAAGTTCCCTCTATCGTAATGATACACTAAGGCATTATTCTTGTTTACTATTCCTGAAGTAAATACAGTTTCTTTTATTCTCCAATCATTAAGGACTTGTTCAGTGGTAGCGTTATGTGATTGCCATGTATGTCCTAATGTTTCTTTGTATATTTCATTTACAACAGCAGCTAAGTTCTCAAGTTTGCTATGGGCTGCTGGAGCATCTTGATGCATATTAGTTGCTGAACAAAAGTTCTTCATAAAAACAGGTCTACGAGGAACGTATCCAAATATCCTGCTTAATGTTTTCTCACCACCAGTTCTTTGATTCCAATCAAACTTAACTCTTGAAAGGTATTTAGCAACCTCACGATATTCTTCTGGCAACATCCTAATAGAAATAATATGTTCATCGCCACAGTAAACGTCACAAGGTTCGTCTATCCTAAGAGGGCCATCTGCTGTTGCTACCTTTTTCCTTTTGTATTTCTTTGGGTCAAAGTTAGGTATTCGTTGCACTTCAATTCTTTTCATTTTTTTTCCACCTGATTAATATCTCGTTCTCACGTTTACTATTGTCTTTTACGAAGTTAGGCCATTTAAGTTTTAATCGTTTAATGTTCTCTTGTTCTGTTTCAGGATTCCTATACTCTACAACTCCACCTTTGTTAGTATAATGTTTAAAGTGTGGCATAATGCGATTACAACGTAAAGCTCCTCCGTATTTCTCACAATGTTGTAATGTGTAATCATAATCTTCCTTTAAGTTTAGTTTTTCATCAAATAATAATCCGCATGGTTTTATAACTAAAAAGCAACCAATTATGAAAGCATCATAATGAAATGCCTTATGAAAGAAATACAGATTAGTTGTAGTTGCTACTCCTGCTAATTTATAGTCTGAATTGTCAAGTTCACGTATTATATATTTTGCAGCTTGTGTAAAGTTTACTTCTTTCTTTTCTTTCTTTGATAATACAAACTCTATCTTTTCTAAATCATCATCTAATTGAATACAATTTAAATTGTTAGAGAAAGCTAACTTAAGTGCAAGATTACGGGATTCTGTAAGGTTCCCACCTTCTACTACTTTAGTTGCACCAGCAGCTCGGTATGCTTCAGCTTCACCTTTTCCAACTATCCAAGTTGCAGGGCCAACTTTGTTTCGCATATGATTAACATTCTCAGGTCTGCCACTTGATACAATTGTTAAGAACGATTTTAATGCAGGTCTATTCATGCCTTTCTAATAATTGTATAACAACGTCACTGTAAGACTCAACTTCAAACTCTTTAACAAGTTCGTCAAATCTAGCAGTAATACCTTCATAATCCTGTAAAGGATAAGATAATACTATTACTCTAACATCCCTTTCATCATATACTTCTGGAGTGTCTAACTTGTCAGGGTCTTCTTCTCTTAATTCTTCATCAAGGTCATCCTGTCCTAAATCCCATAGTAAGGTATCAAGCTCTTCTTCTGAGAATCCAGTTAATAGTTCGTCAACACTCGAATCATATTTTAATTCTTTAAGTAAGTTTGCCAGTTTAACATCATCCCAGTCTCCTGAGATTTTGTTTAATGCAACGTTTAATAGTTTAGCATCATTGGCACTAACATCCATAATTATTACTGGAACAGTTTCCCAACCTAATCTCTTAGCAGCTTCAACTCTTTGATGTCCGCCAATTATCATGTTATCTTTCTTTCTAATAATTGCAGGGTCAACAAAACCAAATTGTTTGAGACTACGTTGTAGACTTTCCATTTCCTCAGCGTCAATATTACGAGGGTTATATGATGCAGGTTTTAATGAATCAATATCTAATTGTTCAATCTTCATTCCAATCCCTCACGTATGTTTTGATAACTTGTCTCGCTAACTCTGAAACAGGTCTACCCTGCTTCTTAGCTATCTTGCTAAATTCATCCCAACTGTGCTTAGTGCCACGAGGGAATGTTAGCAAATACTGATACGGTCTTTCCTTGTATGCCATGTTTAGTTATTTCGGATTAGGGTTATATAATCATGCCCTATCCTTCAACCTCCTTTCCCAATCCTCTTCTGGAAACTTAAGAGCTATCCAAGCCATTCTAGTTTTAACTGGATTATATTTGTCTAAAATAGTAGAACGTTTTTGAACAGTTTCTATTGATGGGAGATAAGATGCTATATCATTACCTTCATCCATCCAATTTGGAAAGCTCCTTTTAATTATACTTATTTTATCAGTAACTACCATGTGCATAAATTCATAGTCCTCTTGCCTTTGAGCTTTAAGCGCTTGGTCGTTAGACCTTACTTCAGATATTCTATCCTGTAATAATGCTAGGCTGTGCTGGTCGTTTTCTAATTCTACCTGCAACTTTTTATAATCGAAAGTCTTAGTTGATATCTCAGTCCTCAACTCTTCTATCTGTTGTTGAAGAGATAGTACATCATTCTTTTCATCCATCAATCTTAATGCTGCTATCTCTAACATTTCAGACATTGACTTTCCTCTGCACCAACTTTTGAATCTAATCCAAAAGCTTGGAGATACCGTGATTGTTCTTGGTATCCTTACTTCGTTTTGATTAATACGTTTTCTACTCATGGAAACTCCGTTAAAAGGAAAGCATATATATTTGCTTTGGTATCATATTTAATATAAATATATTAATAAATATTATAAATATGTTATTATTTAATTTCCTTAATATCATCTTTTAGTTCCTTAATGTAATCTTCCCATTTCTTTATTACTTTTAATATTTCTTTATCACTCATTGGTGTTTCTCCGAACAGTAATCACAAAGCCAGTATGACAACCTATCAATTTCAATATTCTTATTTAGGTGAACCATCCCATGACCGTGGAATTTACCGTGTTCTTTACATAATTGTCTAAGACCTATATTTTTGCAGGTATCACATTTGTATGGGGAATATTCTTCAGTCATTTCTACACTCCTTGCAGAATCCTCCAAACCTTTCGTAATGCTTAGTTACCATTGGATTTCCGCAGGACTTACAACGCCAATAGTCAGTCATGGCATTCACCATGGCATAACCATTTCTTGTCGTAAGCTAACATTGACGGACCTTCAGGGTCATCAATATAGGATTCGTCAACAAACCCCATAACTATTAACCCGTGCGCATCATCAATAGCACGTTTACAATTATTACAACATTCATCATAATCTTTGCCTGTTAAGTATTCTTCACTCATTGCCTCTCCTAATCTGCCAATTAACTCCTAACCAAAATGCAGCAACAAATACAATGCTAAGCAAAAACGCAGTAAAGTAATCATTCATCTTTATCTATTCCCGTTTGTATATCTTCTATCATTGCATTCATTAATAAAACTATTAAGTGTAAGCCAACATCAAACGCTTTTAATTCTTTACCTTTGTATTTCATTACATTATCTCTTCGTATATTTTCTGCGTGTTTAATTAAAGAATCTAATTGAACAACCCAAGCGTCATGCAAGAAATGATTGCCTTCTAAATTAGTCATGGTCTCTAAACTCCAGTTTACCACTTTCGGTTTTGTGTGCTGGTTGTAGAGTTTCTTCTGCCGTTGCTATAGCTTGTTTCAACAACTCCTTAGTTCGTCCTTTAATTACTCCAAAACCTTCGTATGCACCCTTAGCAAAAGATTGCTTAGTTGCGCCAGATAACTCGTATTCACAAGTTACGTCAGCCCTTACGGACTCATATTGCCTACTGGTGGGTTTAGTAACTCCCAGTCTAATTGTTATTTTGTTCATCTCCATGTTTATTCTTCCTCTGTTTCTGCGTTTTGCGCAGTTGTATATTCTAGTTCTGACTTAATGCTATCAGTAATACTACGAGCTATTTCATCCCAGTTTACTCTCCACATTGAGCCAATGTCAGTCATCATACTTTCTGCCCATTCAGGCATCTGACCATCTAATTCTATTCGCCAATATCTTGGGGAACACATATCTTCTACCCACTCTCTCAAGTGGTCTGAAAACTTCCAGACTAATTGTTTCGGTTTATACTTTTCACAACAGTCTTTGAAGAGTTCATGATACTCGTGATAAAGACCACGATGATTATCTAAATGAAGCATTACTGCCCAAGTCTCTCGATTATCCCAACCGTTATAATCACTCATCGTTTCTTTTCCTCTTCCAAACCTTATCTACTATAGTATTACATTCTTTACAACTTAATACTAAACAAACGTAACTCTCGGTTTCAAACTCTGATGCGTTAATTTCTCCACCACATCTGTTACATTTTATAGGTGTTAATTGAATAGTTTTTGTAGCCATTTATTTTTCCTCCTTTGTTTTTCTATATGTGTCTGCCCAAACTCTTCGTTTGTAACGGACATCAATCTCTTTTATGTATTCTATACATTCTCCAATTTGCGGAAATATTTTAGTCATTAATTCTATTTCTTTTTTAGCAGCAGGTGAACCTTTTAGATTATTACTCTCTAAGATTTCAATCCTTTCCTTGATATAAAGTGCCAAATCAAGAACCATTATAGTTGGGTATTCAGGCATTATTCTTCCTCCTGATAATTTGTGCCAAGCTTATTGTGAAGCATATACTGTTCATACCTTAACCAGTCCTTTTGTTTGCCACGTAAAGTGATTAATGTTTCAAATAAATCCCACATCCCTACAATCTTAGCTTTGTCCTCTGGCTCAGTTTTGCCAAAAAGAGCTGCTCTTTCTTTAAGACCAATAATGGTCAATTTAATTTCTTCTAAAGATAAGCTAACTTGGTCAACGTTCATTAGTCCCACCCATTCTTCATCATGTTATTGAAGAGTAACTTTTGATACTCTAACTCGCTTTCAGTATCCAACTGTCCTTGAGCAATTTCGCCTTCGCAAAAAGCAATCTCTTCTTGCACGTTGTCTAACTCTTCTCGGAGTAATCTCATCTCGTCAAAGATTTTTTCCTGCATAGCTTCTAAGATTCTTAGTTTGTTTTTGATTCTAGTCATTTACCAAACCTCTCTTCTGAATGTTTCTTCTTGCCCTGCGTCCACCAGTTTTCTGTCGTAGAGACCTGGGGATTCATAAGAAGGTCTTTCTAATTTTTCTTCAGCATGAACTCTGCTGTAGAATGACCATTCTAATGACCATGGGTATTTGCTGCCATCTTCTAATTTTAAAGTTGGCCTTTTGTAGACTCTGTATCTCAATACTTTTTCTTCGTAGTATTCTGTCATGTTTTTTTGTTTCCTTGTCTGCCTCTGTTGGGCAGCATCTATTTAGTGCAGGGAGCATATATAAGCCCTTGTGTTTCCCTGCAAAGATAGAACTTAATTTTTAACTCTCCTGTGGCGTGGAATGTATGTTCCGCTTCCTACTATTGAAGGTCTGACCCAGACGTATTTCCCAACACTGCCATCAGGCCTAGCAACTACAGGAACATTGACGAACTTCTTATGGGTGTACTTACGCCAGTGAGCTTTTCTCCTGTGCTTTTGTATTGCTACTCCACCTTCAGATATAGTCTGCTCGTATTTGTTAAGGTATACCTTAAGCTTATTGTTACAGGTTATATAAGTTGAGGAAGGGATAGGTGCCCTACCTTTGTTAACTCGGCGTTTAACGTCTCTTTTCTTCTCAACGAACACTCGTTCGGGTATAGTTAAAAAGAAGCTTAGATTAACTAAGAAGTCCTTTATTATTTGTGTAGCTTTACTGTCGTTAACTAACTCCATTGCTAAATTATCTTGAGGAAATGCAAGTAATGTGTCTTTAATATACATATTACCATCATAATCCCAGCGATACCAAACACCATATCCATCTACCTCTTGTGCAACTACGTTACCATCCCAAGTAAATCGTTCGCAACCTTCTGCAGCTCCATGATTACTAATGCCTGTGTGTTCGTATTTATGTTTACCACAAGTGCAAGTTTCTAAATTCTTGTCACTTAATGTGTAAGTATTGTCTTTTTCTTTATTAATGTAAAAAGAACATCTGTTAATTAATATGCCTGTGATTGTGCCAATTTCGGTTTTTAATTTAGTGCTAAAGAAACACCTTTGAAAAGGAAGTTTAAACTCTGCATCTGTAACAGACAACGCATCGCTTTCTTGCATATTCCTAGCAACTAAAGGGTCAACCTCATAATACTCAGAAGTATTCATTAATCTAGCAATGTTAAGAAAGTTTTCTTGTTGTTTTTTAAATGCGTTTTGTTTTAGTGGTCTACTTATATCCGCATCACTTATTTTTTTACCATCAGACCCATATAGGTCTGCTTTTTTCATTTCCTTAGCTGTTCCTAGAAATCCCTTTGGAGCTTTGCCTTGTAAGCCATGTCCTAAGTTTACTGTTTTAGTTTTACCTCCAACTCCTATTAACTTAGAAGGGTCAACGGTTCTACCAATATTTGCAGGAACAGTAGTAGTGTTTGTGTTGTTAAACCTTTTATTGGCCTTATACGCATCTGACTCGGCGTTATCTGCTTGTATTAAATCTTCTTCGTTAGCTTCTGCTAATGCATGAGATAAACTAATAAAGTCAACGTAAGGCTTCATCATGTTGCTCTGCAACCTTTTGTTACGCTTACGTTTACCAACTTTTTTAACCATCTATTCCACCTCTGGATTCCAAAAGTCATTTTCTATGAGAGTGTTAATCCAAGCTTGGATGCGTTCTCTAGAGTAACCTTGCCTTAGCTTACGTCTCCAGAAATCTTTGAGAGTAAGTCTGTCAGGATAATATGCCATTATTTTTTCACCTCCCTATTTTCTAATACGTGTATTCTTTCTCTAAGTCTCCATAGTTCCATCTTCATGTCGCAAATAAACTCGATAACTTTTGGGTCGTTAACTACTGCACCGTTCTCTAGGGCATAATCGCCCTTGCGTCTAACAACCATTTAGTCCACCTGCTTTAAGTTATAGTTCTCTATCCACATTGTAACTCCGTGTGTTCCAAAGTCTTGATACAATCGGACTAATTCAACTTGGTCTTCCAAACTTAAGGATTCTAAAAATCCTTCTGGAAAAACCTTGTCGTCTTGCTGTTTGTTGTTTATTTCTATTTTGCTCATTTTTTTGTTTCCTGTTGTCTGCCTCTCTTGGGCAGTAATCAATTATTCCACAGGGCATATATAACCTTTATGCACCACGTTTGTCTTTAAATTTAAAAATTAAACCAAGTTATAATCTATTAATTAATTCAGAAACTGTTAATGCTTTTTCTCCAACTGTAACTGTAGTTTCCATCTTACCATTCTCAATAGTTAATGATGTAGATTCTACAGATAACACTTCTTCAATAGATAAACTTGGTACTGTTAATTCAACCATATC
>TARA_R100001463_G_scaffold16514_1_pt1 | contig 9884 bp, 5 predicted proteins | sample TARA_R100001463 | Tara Oceans TARA_R100001463 (sample SAMEA2622242) | marine metagenome | biome: marine biome (ENVO:00000447); feature: deep chlorophyll maximum layer (ENVO:xxxxxxxx); material: "saline water (ENVO:00002010), including plankton (ENVO:xxxxxxxx)" | depth 40 m
CTGTGCCTGCTGCACAAAGCCCATAGTGATTTGTCCAGCCATCATAACTCCTCCTGTGACAGCTAAGGCTGTGTCCATTTTATCCATATTTCCTGATTTATTTGTTCGTATAGTAGAGCTAGAGCTGCTACTAAAATCTTTTTCTATTTGTAAATCTATATCGTCGTAAGGTCCCATGTTATATTACGTTTGTTCCCACTGTGAATAATTCCTTTATATCACCTGTGTTCGTAGTATCAGTTGTCATACTTACTTTAGCAACAAAACCCTTAACACCTGTTACTGATTCACCAAATAGCACTTCTCTAGGTCTTTGTTGACTATTGTTTATTATGTTAGCGTAATACTTGTTTTCTCTAGGTTTGAAACCTGAGTAAAATTTTATTCCACCGTCTGTATATTCACCCTCAGCATAGCTTAGTATTATCTTAGATTGATCACCTTGTGTTGCGTTAGCTCTTTTTGATTTATCATCTGTCCTTACATAATCAACTTGCCACCCGTTGCTACCTTCATAGTCTATAGTAGTAAATGTTTTAACTCTGCTAGGATTTTGATTAAATATAAACACAACATTAGACTTGCTATATACACCATAAAAATTACCCATATCACAAGGAGTAATTTTATCAAAGACATCGTCACCTAGAAAACCACCTTCATAGTGCTCGTACAACTTACCATTTTTAGTACTAAAATATCTACTTTTCATACTAAAAGCTATATCAGGTCTATAAGTATAAAAGCTAACCCATCCTTTTACCTTTTCATCAAAGTGTAAGGTATTATAATAATCACTTGTTTCTTCTATTGTTTTACTTGAAGCAGATCTTTGTAAAGAAATAACGTACTGATCTTGATAAGAGTCATAAGCTCCTACAACAGAATCTTTTACTTTTGAAACAAACCTACAAGTCCCTTGTTGTGTTTCTCCTGAAGTTATAAAATCACTAAAGCCAGCTTGCGTTAAAAATATAAGACGATTAGTAGTATTTATTCCAGTTACTATAGCATTTGTAGTTATGTATTGACCAGAGGTAAGCGATAATATTTCTAATACAGAACCTATTGAAGGTGCTGTTTCGGTTGTTAAAGCATTTTTAGTCTGTATAAAAGCGCCTAATTCGTTTATAGGTATACTGTTTCCTATTGTAGTAGGAGGCATTTGACCTTGTACTAAAAACTCTATAGACGGAGAAGTTTTAAAACCGTCATCAATTTTATTAAGATTATCTCTAAAAAAGTCTTTCATACCATATTCAGATATTTCAGTTATACCATCTCTTGATAATCTTAATACTGAATTCCTGTATCTGTCTGAAAAGTATCTTCTAAAACCATATTTAGCGAAAGATTCTGGGTTCTTGCTTATGCCATAATCTCCAGCATATGGAGTTATTTGACCTACTACTTGTTTTGCTGCAGTTGTTAACGCTTGGCCTTCAGCCGTGAATATAGCGTCTTTATCTATTAGAGCTCTATTAACTTTGTTTTCTTGTATAATAGTTAAGTCATTATCCATTGCATCTAGCAGTTGTATAGAGCCATACCCAGGGTCAACAGATCTTGAAATCTCTTCTCCTATGCTAAAAACGTTTGTCTCGTTAAAGCCAGTTCTAGAATTAAAAATACCAGAATACACTAAAGCGTTTGGTCTTTCTAAAGCTTCATTAGAATCTTCTCTTAAAAAAGCTCTAACACCTAACTCTACAGGAGTGTTGTTGTAACCTCCTCTTATTCTAGATTCTTCAATAATCCAGTTACTACCAAGAGTATCGTTAAAAACTGTTGAAATATAATTAACATTACTTTTAGGTTTAGTAACATTACCACTGTTAGTAAAATTTATACTACCATCATACTCGACTAGCTTAGTACTAGTTCCAGACCAACCTTTGTAGGGAACTCCCGGATATACAGCATGGAACTCTTGTTTAGTAACAGGATAACTTCCAGTATAGGTACTGGAGTTAACCATAGCTTTAGTAGTAATATTCTTTAGTAAAAAAGTGTTATAATAAACTATTTCCTGATTAAATGCTGCCATTTTTTTTATTTAAAAATTATAAAATGAAATACTTTTTTAGAGCTTTCTCTAGTGCCAGGCCCGTAATTAGTAAAAGATGCAGACTGAGTGTCTCTAGCTACAACAGTTATCTCATATATGAAAGCTGCTTTATATCCACCACTAGCATTATTAACTTTAAAATCTCTATCTTGTATAGTTCCATTGTAATTAAACTTAAACTGAAAAGGCCCGTTAACATGTAAAGGACTTGATTTAGCAACGGACCAAGAACCCATAGCGTCGTCAGTGCTAACTGCTTGTATATAGTATCTAGGATTAGAGTCTTTTTCAAACTGACCATGGTATCGTCGAGCTTGTATTATTTCAACATTCACACCTCGTAGTCTTAGTTTGTCAAACGTGTTATTTTGACCAACAGCTGTAGTTGCATTAAAAGTAGTTAAAGGCTCAAAGCCATTTGTAACAAACTCAGCGTTAGCGTATCTAAAACTATCACCACCACTTCCTTGATTTTGATTTAATCTATTATGCTCTATATAAACGGCGTCTGTTGTATTGCCGTAATCACTACTAGTAGTATTTGTTTGGTTGACAATAATTGGATTGCTAGATGTAAAGTGATCCCAAGTATGACTCGCACCATTAGCTTGAGCAATTTCGTACATTGTTTTTGATGGGTTACCACTTAACCAGTGCGTCCATTGCAATTTATTAGTAGTTCCGCTGGAATTAAACTCAGCATTAAGAAATGTAGAGTTTTTAACTGTTAAGTTGTAAATTATAGGATCCATATTAGTAACTCTAAAGTTATTAAATACAAAATCTCTAGATATAACAGTGCCTTCGCTGTCAGGACAAGTTGCAGTTAGTGTGAAAGTAAATAAACAGTCTCCATCGTAAGAGCTTTCAGTAAAAACATATCTTTTATTATTTTTTATTTGAAACGTAGGGGAAGTACCAGAACTACCAGCTGTAGCCTGAACTATACTCCAATCACTGGTAACATTAGTTCCATTACCATTTTCTACTTTTTTAATTTTTATAACAGAAAGAGGATTATTTATTTTAGCGGCGCCAGACATTACTTCAAAAGTATTAGTGCATGTTGTAGATACTGGATCTCCTTCTTGTAGAGAAAAAATAACTGGAGATATACTTGATAATACTCCTGTTGGCTCTGCTGTTCTTATACTGTTATTTAAATCTGATATTAAGCCAGAAGTACTAGTTTCATAAAATATTTCTATACTACTTTCAACAGGTGCCGTTTCAAAAACATGAAGCCTTTTTGAAAATTTCCAATTTGTTTTTTGTTCACTAGCAAGGTAACCTAATCTACTACTTGTAGCTAGCTTTAATACATAAGGGTTTTTATTACCATCTAAATAAAGTGGATCAGCTGTACCTACACTGCCTGGGTATACGTAAGTATCAGAAGTGTATTGTGCACCGTTACTACTTGTTAAATCTAAATGTTTTAAATTAATACCCTTGTACATGGTCCAATCACCTAAATCTCTAAATTTTTTAAACTCTTCTACCTTTATTCTTTTAGGATCTAAAAGTTGCTGTGATGTTCTTATTACTTGAGCGTTAGCTTGAATACTATTACCAGTGTGTCCAGTCGCTATTAAAGGTTCACCAACTACACAAAATAAATCTGTGGTAGAACCAAATTGAGTATCTTGGCCACCTACTTCTTTTAATTCTCTAGGTACTTTATTTATATTATCTCCATAAAGAACTATATGAGAATTACCACCATCATCTTCAAAGTCTAATTGAGTACTATTACTGCCTAACCCTTTAAACACTATATTTCCGCTCATACTTCCAGGAACATAGACATTGTAGTAGTCTTGCTGTTTTTGTTTAACTACAATCTGGTAACTATGCCAGCCAAGTGGATTATCTTTCGCATCATACAGGCCAGGCCATTGACCTGAAGCTTCTTTTGGTATTTCTCTGTTCCATTTTATTTTTAAGGATCTTCCAAAAAATTCTAAAGGATCAGATCCACCAGCCGTATATGGCACGTATATGGTGCTAGACTTGTCACTTGTATCGTCATTTATTATAACGTTACTAGTTCTACCATATCTATCTCTAAGAACTACACCAACTTGATAAGTTCTACCTTGCTTAACAGTGTGATTAGGATGTTCTTTTATTTGTTGGTCATTATTAGATAAAGCTTTTTTGTCAGATATTTCTATGTCATAATCTAATTTATCTAAGTTGCCATATTTTTGTAGAAAATTACCATATACTACTCTATTGCCAACTATTGCTTGAGCTAAAGCTTTTATAGGAACTATATCTGATACTCTAGTTATTTCTTTACTAGGTAAAACTTTTATTGGCTGCTGCGAGTTGTAGTTGTATTCTACATAGTTGGCTAAAGATGTTACAGTTATTGTAGCTTTGTTTGCTCCATTATCTAAGGCAACAGGGTCGTGCCAGTCTAAATCTAAAGTTAATACATCACCTACACTATATCCAACGCCTGCTGAAACTACCTGTATAAAATTACTGTCTAGAGGCCCGTAGTCTGGATAATTTAAAGTGTTACCAGTAGATGTAGGAGTTCTTCTTACTCTAACTAACATACCAGATCCATTTCCACCAGTAGCTCCTACAACATAAACACCAGGTGAAAAAGGAGTTATAGAACTACTACTTCCAGTGTTAGTTACAGTTGCAGTTGATATTCCACCAACTATTGATTCTAATTCTAAGTCAGTTACAACTTTTATATTCTGATCATCAGAAGCCTTACTTAGTATTTGTATTTCTTTTATTTTAAATTTATCTCTTAATTCAACGTTTCCAAGTACGCTAGTGCCAATAGGAGTTGGTATATTTAAAGTAACATTAGTTACTTCGTTTTCCATAAAAGGCACTATACCTTTTTGTCCTGCTCTTTTAGCATCTTGGCCTACAAAATATCCTTTTTGCTTTGGGATAAATGCAGCTTGAGTAAATGGAGCCATTAAAGAGTACTCATCATCATCAAACTTAAATCTGTAGCTAAATTTTAAAAACTTATCTTCCATGTATTTAGAAGCACCGCTATATGCAAAGCTAGTGTCATAGTCTGGGTTTGGCCAACTAAAGCCTAGTTGATCCATAGGACTCCAACTAGATAGCACGGTATCAGCATCATTAACTATATCTGAGCCATCTTTGTTTTCAATTCTTATTTCACAGTCACCATTACTTTTTATATCTATTTTTCTTACATAACACTCATTTGAACCTTCTTTTGACAAGTTTGAAATTTTTATTCTTTTCTGAGCACCGTTTAAAACCGAAGGGCTTGTTGAACTTATATTATGATTATTTATAGAATTAACAGTTTGCATATGCGCTATTAAGTCTACAAGAGAGTCGTCTGTTACGTTTTTCAAAATGACTAAGTCATCACCTGAGCCAGCCGTGTAAACAGAGCCGAAAGCAACTAGTGAAGGAGGTAGATATTCATCTTGTTTGTTTACAAGACCTAGTTTTTTAATACCACTAGAAGAATCTAAAAAGGATATAGGCTGATAAGGATAATATTTAGCTACTGAAATTTGATCTTCGTTAGTATAGTAGCTAGAACTAGATCGTGCTGACTTTATGTTAATTTTTCTAGGTTGGTTAAAGTTGTCAGTAAAAAACATTAAGTCTTCTACAATGTTAGCTGTAACTCTAAAAAGTTTTGAAAAACTTAAAAAAGAACCTTCAACAAGTATACCTGTAAAACCTGGAGAGTACATACATATATAGTTGTTACCTGTTGACTTTGTTACGTTATTTACAGTAGTTCCATCTGGAAGCGTAATAGCTCCAGTTTTATCTATAACAGATAGTTTTTGATCTAAAGATGCATTTGTCAAAAAAACAACAATAATGTCTCTAGAAGCATCTATAGCGTGTCCAATTACTTCTAGACCAACTACTGTAGAGGGTATACCAAAATCTGTAAGCTCAAAATTACCTAACACGGTTTGTAATGTACCCACATCATCTGACTCCGAATTACCAACTTGAACATTAGTTGCAGTTCTATATGCGCCGTTGGGAATTAAACGATCGTCTAAATCCTGGTTCATTTTAGAACCTTGAAAAGTGTTTTTAATTTCTGCCATACTTAGTGCTTAATCCACTTATTTCTATTTCTAAATACTTGAGTTATCTCTTCTATTTTAATATTGCTTAATCTTATTTTAGCATTTCTAAGAGCAGCTCTTCTTTCTGTTTTATATCTTTGTACTATATATTCTGGTACTCTTGACCTTGTAGACAATATAGCATAAGCTATATGCTTGTACATAGCTTCTTCTGCAAGTTTAGGTACTCTCATGTCTTCAGTCACTGCTAAACCATCAGATATATATTCTACTATTATAAGCTTATTAACTAGTCCACTAGAAAAGCTAAATGTACCCTCTCTTTCGTTTATAGTAAACTTGCCGTTTACTTGAGCTTCTTCTGGCTGTATACCAAACCTAGCACCTAATAACTGAGCATCTTTAGGGTATCTATAGTCATCAGGAGATGTTCTAGAAGAATCAATATTTGTTGATGAATACCTTTTTTCAATTGTAGAAGTTAATTGAATATTGTTACTAAAGTCATCTTGAATAGCTTCTCCACTATTATCTTGAGTGTATATGTCAGATGGATTACCAGTAATTCTTGTAGGGTAAATAACATGCTTAGCTCCAGCTTCATCTATCCAAGCTAACTTCACATAGTTAACGTAGTCTTTTGGAAAAGGAACTTTTAGACTGGCCGGAATAGTTAACTCTTGAGCTTTTATAACTTTAAGAGTATCGTAACTAAATTCTTGCATTGATCTTCTAGCGTGAAAAATTATATCAGATCTTTTACAAGCAGCTATTAACTTGTCAGCTCCTACGTAAGCTACTATAAAGTTATTTACAATATCATCTAGCTTTATGTATTGATATTCTCCATAATTATAAGCTTTAGCAGAAGATTTTAATTGAATATAATAATCACCTGTTGGTATTACTCCACCTGATACTAAAGTTGAACCATCATCAAAAACAACTCCTGTAAGCCTTATAGTTACAGCATTTGCAGCTACACTTATGTTGTTTTCTTTTATTTTTTTGTAAGCGTTGTTGCCTGTTCTAAAGTATACTTCAAAATTGCTAGCTGAACCTATTTGAACAGCACTAGAGTTAAAAGCTGATACTAAATCAGTATTAAAATTAGTTGCTGGTAAAACTTTATCAGCACTAGAACCACCAGCTGCTTCATTGTTGAAGTATTGCTGACCAGCATAGTATTGCCCGTCGTTTTCGTTTAGTAAGAAGTTAGTGGCCATATTTTATGATTTTTCTAATTGTTTATCTTTAGCTAGTTCTGATGACATAGTTTGAAGCACTACAGGATCTTTAACTATAACTCCAGCGTATAATAATATTCTTTTTATTACTTCTGTTTTTTCAGCTATATGAAGATCAAAGTTTTTAGCACCTGTACTAGGTGTTACAGTAGTCCCGGTTGTTGTGCCAGCAAATATATAGCCGTTAGTATCTTCATCGACTGTATAAGCCCAAGTTGGATCATCAACGTTGTCTGTTCCTCCTCCAGGTTTTCTTAAATATTGAACTTTTATGTCTTGTGATATTGTGTTTGGATATACTAGTATTTTAGTATGTGTATCTCTAGTGTTATCTTCTTGTAAGAAAACTGGATGTGATAGAGATGGTGCTGTTAATTTTGAATTTATTATATTGTAAAATTCTTTTCTACCTAACTTTTGTAATTCTACCTCTTGATCTCCACCTGAATATGTGACAGATCCTAGCCTATATAAATCTGTAGGTAATGCAAATATGCCATTTGAACCAGATACAGTTCCTTCTTTTTTAAACTGAGCTATCTTCTCGTCCATATATTCTGCTCTATCAGAATAATCAAAGTCAGTTTGAGGCTGTCTTAAATATTGATTAATGTCATTAAAGTAGTTTTCAAATATTTCATTTTGAACTTGTGCACCTATTTTATTAAATTCAGCAGGTGTTATATATCCTCTTTGTTCTTTATTTAAAATAAGTAGTACAGTTTTATATACATCATCAACATTTATCATCTTAAATATTTTAAAAAGAGGCCGCTTATTGCAGCCTCATAGTAATTATAATCACTTGTTATTTGAGCTTTTTAGTGATTGTTTTATAAACTTCAACTCCTTCATCAGTTTTAAACCATGCAGCTAAAGCTGAATATGGATTTTCTTCAAATGGAACAGTCATTAGTTTTCTATTAGTGCTTGTCCAAGTAAAAGTTCTTTGATCTTGAGATAAGCTTATAATGTTTGCTTCAGAAGCTTTTATACCAAAGTTTCTAAGTTCTACATTTTCATCTTCTAGCAATTCTAAGAAAGCCATAGGATTTTTTCTTGCCATTAATAATACATCTCTTTTTATCTCCTTAGAACTCATGTCTCTAACATCAGAACCTATTTCTACTCTTAATATAGCTTCTGCTTTATCAACATCTATATCTCTTGCAGCATTCATAGCATCTAATTCAATATTTATATAATCTACTTCCTCTGTAGCTTGCTCTTCTGGCTTTTCTTCTATATAATACCTATTTAAATGTGGGTGATACAAACTTAATAGCTTTTGTAAGTTTACTTGATTTTTTTTAACCTGTAATAAACCATCTTCAAAAGTTATTCTACCTAATCTAGCTTCTCCTTTTTGTTCGTCTACAAAAGGACTATTATGATTAATAGCATATCTAAGCTCTCTTTGCTCTCCTCTTTCTTCGTCAAAGTATAGTAGACCTTTGCTAGGTATAGAATAAGTTATAGGTGACATATCTCCTTTTAAAGAATATAATCTATCTTTATATTCCCAAGTATCTTTTTTTGCTACAGATTTTTCTGCAGTCTTTTTTGTTTTTGTTTCCATAATATAATATAATATAATAATTAAAATAAAGGTGGCCTTTCGACCACCTTATTAATGTAATCTAAAGATTACCCAGCATGATCATTCTTAAACAGCATGAAGTTATTTGCACCTTGTACAACTAAACATCTTTCTGATAAGAAGTGAACTTCCATTTTATCATCTGAAGAAGTAGCAGCTCCACCTACAGATCCTAAGATCCAAGATTTCATTCTACGATCTTCTGATTCAGACGCTCTATATCTTACGTGTAAGAAAGGTCGTCTAATATTAGATCCTAATGACTGATCATAAACAGTTGAAGTTCCAGCAGGTACTAAAGCACCTTCTAAATCATTCATTAATCCTCTAGTAGTAGCATCGTTTAAGTATCTCCAGTCAGTTTTGTAGAAGTCATAAGAACCTCTTCTAAGACCAGTAAAACCTAAGTTAAGTGCCATATTCTCATCGTTGTCAAATAAACCATAAGAAGTACCACCAGAACCATAAGAGTTAAGACCAGCTAATAAATCATCTATTTCTAGAGTTAAAGCTCTATTTAAGAAAAGCATATTTTCTTCAATAGCACCTTGCTTATCTAGCTTAGTTAATATATCATCAAAATCCTGAAGTGTTAATTTAGCATCATTAGCTTGTAGCATAACATGTCCACCATTTTCAATTTGGTGTAACATACCTTGTGTACCTTTAACATCAGCTACTGTTGCAGTACCGCCAAAGTTAGCAGTATTAGGCACGTGCTCAACCATAGTCATTTCTAAGTAATCTTCAAATCTTAGTCTTGTTTCAGACTCAGCTTTTAGATACCATAAATAACCAGACGTTCCGTCTTCAGTAGCAACTTCTACCCAACCAATTTGTGAAGCATCAGAACCACTAACTTCGTAGTAATCTTTGATGATAATTGGATTGTT
>TARA_R100001463_G_scaffold490_5_pt1 | contig 9881 bp, 2 predicted proteins | sample TARA_R100001463 | Tara Oceans TARA_R100001463 (sample SAMEA2622242) | marine metagenome | biome: marine biome (ENVO:00000447); feature: deep chlorophyll maximum layer (ENVO:xxxxxxxx); material: "saline water (ENVO:00002010), including plankton (ENVO:xxxxxxxx)" | depth 40 m
AAATTCTAATGGCGAAAGTCCATTTGCTTATAAAGAAAGAATTAATGATAATACACCTATGTATCAAGTTGAAGAAGTAGATAAAGACTTTGACGTGCCTGAAGGTGTTGTTGGTGGCGGTACTTTACCTGAGGTTAAAATTGAAGGAGATGCTTTTGATTTAATGAAAAAATATGGTTCTGCAAATGCTGAAGATTATATTAACGAAATGCAAATTATTGGAGATGAAAAACCTCCACAGTTATTAGGCGCTTCTGCTTCTGAAGCTGTAACAGAGTTTATGACTAGACAAAAAGAAGAGTTAAATATAATAAAACAACAAAAGAAAGGTGATTTACAAAGTCAAGAAATAATAAACAACGTTAAAAGGCTTTCTACTAATATGAATAAAATCGGTGATTTTATAGAAGAGCAAATAACGAGTATTGATGAAAAAAGCGAGTCAAACGGTTCTTCTGTAGCTGGTAGATATTTAAGAGACGTTTTGTTAACTAAAAAAACAGATGAAGAAGGTAAACCACTAACAACAATGATGGTTGATAATAAAAATGATTTAGCTATAAAATTTAGAGATACTGAAGGCATTTATTCTTTAAACTCTATAAAAAAAGATATATTTCCTAAAGCTTATAAATCTTTTGAAACTTTAAGCCAAGGAATGTCTAGCGTTAAAGATGAAGCTACTTCAGGTTTGCCTTTTAATGAAGATGCTGCTAAATCTTTAATAAACAACGCTTTGAAAAACGAAAAAGAAATATTATCAGTTGTTCATGATGAAGAAAGTCCATTTTATCAATTTTTAAATGATTTTGCTGATAAATTTCCAAATGCAAACATGGATTTTATGCACATAGACTCTCCTAATTATTCTCCTGACGATCTATCTGTGTTGGTTAAAGACTACGCTTTAAGAAAATTTATGGAACAATATAAAATATATAGTCCTAAGCAAAAAAATGAAGACTTAACACCAGAACAATTAATAGAAAAATATAGTTAAATGGAAGAATTAAAAATTATTGTTGCTAAAGCTCAAGCAGCAGGTGAGTCCGAAGAGACTATAAAAACTATAATAGAAGCTTATAAAGCTTCAAATCCTGCTCAATTTCAGTCTCCTGTAGTGGGAAAGACGAACGGCTCTCAGAAAACCGATGTGACTGTAGAGCCTCAAACTGTATCGAAAGATACGGTATCAACGTCGGAAAGTACTTCTTCGGAATCACAAAAAATATCTGATACTTGGGTTGATGCTGAAGGTAACCCGGTAACATTTGAATATCCTGAAGTAAAGATTACTGGTGATACTAAAGAAGAAGAAATACCTGAAATACAAGAAAAAAATAAAAAAAGTATAGTAGATGCTATAAAAGATGTAAACATATACAAAGGATACACTTTAAGAGATTTATTTGGTAAAGATGAAGAAGAAGAAAAAGAAATAGTAGAAGAACAAAAACCTCTTGATATAAGTACTATTGAGGCAGAAACAGCTACAACCGCAGTGCCTGAACCAATAATACCTGAAGTTACAGAAGAAGAGTATGTGCCAAATTATTTTTTCAACGAAACAACTGGTAAAGTAGAATCAGATAGACCAACAGCTGAAGACATGCCAAAAATACTTGACATTTTAAAAGAAGATGAAAAGAGCATGCCTGAACCAAAACCAGAGCTAGCAACCACGTTTGCTGGAGATGCAATTACGCTTGCTGGAGATGTTGCTGGTGGTCTTAAAAAAATATCTAAAATGGCTATAAATCTTTATAATAGCCCTGAAGAACGAAAAGAAACTATAGATCAAGTGGGTATAATGAAGGATAACTTTGACAACAACATGGTTCATTGGATGCAAAGCTTATATATTGATACCGCAACGTTGTTAGAAAAAAGTTTGATAAATTTATCTCCATACACCAGTGGTAGAACCGGAATAACCGCAATGGATGCTTTAGTTACAGGTAAAAAACATGGTGAAGCCGTTTGGTTTGGGCCTAAAGGCCAACTTTTGCCTGTAAATGATAAAACGCTTACTAATAAAGAAAAAGCAGAACAAGGTTATGAATTAATATACAAAGAATCTGGAGTACGAGTAGGTGATCATTATAGAAATCATATAATGGACAAGTACCAATACTTACTTGAAGTAGAAGCTTTAAAAAAGCAAACTAATGTTAGTGTTAGTCTTGGTTATAAAGAAAATGATCCTTCTAAATTTTTTGGTGGAATAATTAATGCTTTTTGGAGTTTCGGTGAAACTATGGCTCCAGCGATAGCTACGTGGGGTTGGAGTTTAATACCTCAAATAACTGCTCCTATGTTTACTTCATATAACAGAGAGAAAGCTAAAAGATTATATCCTAATCTTACTGAAGCAGAAGCAATTTCAGAGTTAATACGTAACGATCAGCAAGATGTTGTTGTGCCTAATCTTTTAGGTATATTTGCGGGTAGCCTTGAGCGTGTTGGTTATAAAGGTGTTATGAACGCAATGCGGTTAAATAGAGGTACGTTTAGTTCTACTGTTGGCGCTATTATATTTGGTGGACAAAGAGAAGGTTTCACAGAGTGGAATCAAACTGGTATAGAAACATTAAACGAAGCTATAGCGCAAGGTAAAAGTCTAACGGAAGCGTTTAGTATGGCTTGGGCTAAAATGGCAGGTCCTGAAGGTCTTGAAGCTTATTTACAAGGTATGCTTGCTGGTACAGGTGTATCTGGTCTTGGTAACTTAGCTCATAGAGCGTTAAGATCAGACGTTGCAACTATTAAAGATTTTAATACTCATGTTAGAACAATGAGTGATTTACAGGTTAAAATAAATCAAGAACCAAACAAATCAAATAGAGACAGATTACAAAAAAGACTAGATGCTTCTAAATTAGAAATAATTAAAATAATTAACAAAACTTCTAAAATAAAAAGTTATTTAACAGAAGCAGAACAACAAGATTTAGATTTATTAATGCAAGAGTATGATGGCGTAAAAGCAGCTTATAATCAAGAATATTCAGACGCTTTTAAAGGCGTACTTGGTTTTGCTAAAGATCAAGGTATAACACTAGAGCAAGCATTGCAAGAAAATTATCCTAAATTATATGATAATTGGTTAAATACAAGTAAAGAGTTAAATGATCAAGCGAAAAGAATACTTGACGATATAGATGTAATACGTAAAAGAGGTAACGAAAGACTTATAGATGCTGGTGTTGAAAATGCTAAAGGAGTTATTACAGAAGATGGTGTAGAAGTTTTTGAAACAGAACAACAATTACAAGATTATTTAGATGATCCTGCTAATCAAGATATTTTTGAAAAAGAAAGAAAACGTAGAGAAATGTCTCTTACAGATTTAAAGAACTTATACAAAAAATCAGATGGTTGGTATGTTAGAAGTCAAGATAAAGTATATGTAAACAAGCCTAGAGCTATAGAAGTTGGCGCTGTGTCAGTTGTTGAGCATGAAGTTGCTCATTATTTATTTAACAAAAAACTATATGTTGGTGGCGAATTAACCCAAAAAGGTAAAGAAACGCTTAATAATTTTATAAATGCTTTACCTATTAGTGTATTTAAAGACATAACAGACAAGCTTAGCTCAAGCAAAGCTTATATTTTAAGTGATCCAAATATAAAAGAAGAGTATATGAATTTTTATATAGATGGTCTTAGAAATGGTTCTTACAAGCCAAACAAAAGAGCTTTAAATATTTTAGGTGATGATGTTTTAGGTTTATTAAAAGCAAATGGTTATGATTTAAATATTAAATTTAATAATATACAAGACATTATAAACTGGGCTACTAGTTATGTTGATAATATAAGAAACGGTAAAATAGTTACAAACAAAAGAGAGCCAGAAACAACCGCAACAAACGTTTCGTTAAGCTTAACAGAGTTAGAAGAACCTGTTAAAAAACTAGGTGAAACCAATCAAGAAGCTTGGAATAATGGCGGTGCTAACGACGCTATAGCATATATATACGGTAAGCTAGATGGTATTATAAGAAATAAAATAACATCTAAAATGCGTGATCTACCAGGTTTTAGCGAAGAAGATTTTATACAAACAACTTATACAGAACTAATACCTCATATTAGAAACTTTATTCCAGCGCAATATAACGAAGATGGTAGTAGAAAACTTGATGGTAGTGGAGAACTAATAGGTAATGATAATCTTTGGGCTTGGATAACAAATCAAATAAAAAATAAAGCTTTAGAAGCGTTAAAAGGCCCTGATGTAACTAAAACAACTTTTGAAACTAGCATACAAGACGAGGGTAGTTTTATAAATGATATAGAGTCAGAAGCTTATGTAGATATAGAACTTGCTATAGAAGAAGATGTTACATATAGTGGTTTAAGAAATATACTAAAAATACAAAGAGGCAGCAAACTTCATAAAAAAATAATAGAAGGTATTAAAAAACTAATACCATTAGAAGTTAAAAATATAAATTCACCTAAGTTTAAAAACGCTATTAGAAAATATTTTAGAGATTATTTATTTGACGACATAAAAAAGATTATAGGTGGTACAGCTACAAAAGACGCTTACAAAAACTTTATAACTAATAACGCAGAGGCATTATATAATATATTTCCACAAAAAGTATTTAATAAATCTTTTCAAGATTTTATAGTAGAAACTGAAACTAACATACCTCCAACTAGAGTTGATGAGCTTATTAAAGAAGGTAAATTACCAAAAACAACTCCAAGAGACTCTGGGCCTTCATTGTTTGGAAAACTACCTTGGAACGAAGACACAGAGCAAAAATGGATAGATAACTTTTTAAACCCTGTAAAAGGTAGACCAGCTTCAAAACAAAATAGTTTAATAGAATTACTTAGTTATACGCTAGGTGTTGACGCTACAATGGAAGTTATTAATACTGAAGAGTTTATGAACAAGTATAACTTATCGGAGGTTGTAATTGCTACTATAGGTATGAAAATAGATAGAGGAGCTAATGTTAAGTTTAGTGATACGTCTGGTGAGGTAAATCTTAATGAAAATAACTTTACAGATAAAGACGCTAAAGATGCTACTGATATGGTTAAATATATTGGCCAAGAGTATGACTTTGATGAGTTAGATCCTATAGATTTATCTAGTATTTTAAAAGCTGAGTTTCCTAAAGCTAATGAAGATGTTATTGCGCTAGTAACTGTTTTAGCTGATAAGGGTACTATAGAAAACATGCAAGGCGTAATGTTTAAAAAAGGTATACAGTTGTCTAAATTTATTGATAAAAAAGATAAAGATCAAATAAAAGAAGACGGTAACATTAGATACAATAAAACAGCTAAAGATAAAATAAATGATGCTGCTAATATTGTAGCTCCTAAACTTGGACCTGATATAATGAATTTATTAGGTTATGATATATTTGGTTATATTAGTAGAGTATTAGATGCTGCTAGAAGAAAGAAAAATCCAGAGTACGAATATGACAAGACGCAACCGCAGTATAAAGAAGACGATGCGGGTAATGAAATATCTGGTCCTTATTATGACGCTTTAGAAGCTTTGAAATTAAAAGTTAAAAATTCAAAAGTAAAACTTCCAGAAGGTATAGTGCTTGAAGATTTACGTTTAATGAATAAAAAGTTTCCTTTATTTAAAAAAATAGAGAAAATACTTTTTGATGGCGAAACAACCGGTGAGTTTAATACTAACGTTGAGTGGAAGAAAAATGAAATATCTAAATTAACTGATGAAATAAACGCGGCTGGCGAGGCTAATATTAAGCTAGCTAAATTTATAGCAAAAGAAATAATTAAAAGTAACAAGATAGATGTTCCTACAGCAATACACATATTTCAATTACAAACAAACGCTGTAAGTGGTTTTAGAGCATTAACTACTTTAGACCTCATAACTATACTAGAAGGCTCGCAAAAACCTGGTAAAAACCACCCGTACTATAAAAAAGAATATAAAAAAGCTAAAAACGCTACAAATAAAAAAGGCGAAAAGAAGTACAAAACAAAAAAAGAAATTGAAGATGCTGCTATAAAAGCTTTAGAAACAAAAGGTGAGCACGCAGCAGCTAATGCTAATACTATGTTAAAACTAGCTGAATTAAAAGCTAGATACATGAAAGATAAAAATATAAACTTAGATTTAGAGCTAGAAAAAATATTTCAAGGTCATGGCCAGATACATGGTACTAAAGGGACGTTTGCTGATTTAGATAAGTTTGGTACAACTAATGTTGCTGACTGGCTTAGAGGTATGTTAGATCCATCTAGAAAAGACATGTTTAGTCCAGATGGAAAAACATCTGAAGAAGTTATTATTGAAAAGCAAGTAACAAAAGAAATAAACGAACGTACAGCAGAAAACAAGTCTGAAGTAATAGAAAAAACTTCAACTACATCTTTTTCTACTACAGAGCTAAATGATACTTTCAACCAAATGCTTGAAGAAAACGAAGGTGTTAAAAAACACGCTAAGTATTCTGATGCTAAAGCTAGAATATTAGGTAGTAAAGTTGTTAAGTTTTGGGATTATATATATCCACCTTCAGCTTATGACTTAGAATTATTTTTATATAGAATTTTAGGTAAAGGCAATAAAGGTGAATTAGATTTAGCTTTTTTCAAAAAAGCTTTATTAGATCCGTATAACGAAGCTTACACTAACATACAGAGAGAAGCTCAACGTGTTAAAAAAGAATATAGAAGTCTTATAGAAAAACTACCTAAAGTTAGAAAAAACTTAAAGAAAACAGTTCCTGGAACTAAATTTACTTATGATCAAGCTGTAAGAGTTGCTATTTGGATAGACAAAGGTATTGATATGCAAGAAATGGGTCTGTCAAAGGCAGATCAAAAAGCTTTGTTAAAAGCCGTAAATAGCGATAAAGAATTAATTACATTTAAAGAAGCTCTTAAAAATTTATCAAGAGATAAAGAAGGTTATCCTAATCCAACTAACTACTGGACTGTTGAAACTATAGCTAATGATATAGCGATTGGTATTAACTCTATTAGTAGGGCAAAATTTTTAGCTGAATGGAAGGAAAATATAAAAGCTATATTTAGTAAAGATAATTTAAATAAACTAAGAGCTATATATGGTGATGATTATGTGGAAGCACTAGAAGACATGCTATACAGAATGGAGTATGGTAGAGGTAAACAAAGTACTAACAGGATAGAAAGAAACTGGAATAATTGGGTTAATAACTCTGTTGGTGCTATAATGTTCTTTAATTTTAGATCTGCCGTGCTACAAACTATATCTGCTTTAAACTATGTTGACTTTGAAGATAATACTCCGCATAAAGCAGCGTTAGCATTTGCTAATTTTCCACAATTTATTAAAGATGTTGTGTTTATATTTAACTCGGACTTTTCATTAGAAAGAAGAGGTGGTAACAGAAGAACTATAAACGAAGCTGAACTTACAGAATATCTAAGAGGTAAAGAAAATAAAGCAAAAGCAATTATAGCTTATTTATTAGAAAAAGGTTTTACGCCTACACAAATAGCTGATAGTCTTGCAATAGCACTTGGTGGTGCTACTTTTTATAGAAATAAAATAAACAAATATATAAAAGAAGCTTTAAGCGAGCAAGAGGCTAAAAAACGAGCTTTTAAAGACTTTTTAGATAAAACAGAAAAAGGACAACAGTCATCAAGACCAGATCTAATATCGCAGCAACAAGCTGGTGGTTTAGGTAGGTTAATATTAGCTTTTAAAAATACACCTATGCAATATAATAGGTTGATGATAAAAGCTATACTAGATTTAAAAAATGGACGTGGTAAAGCTTCGTCTAACGTTGCTAAAATAACTTATTATGCTTTTGTACAAAACGTTATATTTAACACGTTACAGACAGCTTTATTCGCCGCGCTTGGTGATGAAGAAGAGTGGGACACTAGAAAAGAAAGAGTAGCTAACGGTATGATAGATTCTATATTAAACGGTATGGGATTAACTGGTGCTGTTGCTGTTACTATTAAAAATGGTTTTTTAAGATATAGAAGAGAAAAGGCTAGAGGTTGGAACGCTGACCATACTAGAACTATAATTGAGTTTGCTAACCTATCACCTACAATTGGTAGTAAGCTTAGAAAACTATATTCATCTATAAGAACAGAGCAGTTAAATCAAGATGCTATAGAAGCTATGGGCTTTAATATTGAAAACCCTGCTTTTAATTCTTTAGCTAATTTAGTTTCAGCAGTTACAAACGTGCCGCTTGACAGAGCTGTTTCAATATCACAAAACTTAGTTCTTGCTTCAAAAGATGAAACAGAGTTTTGGGATAGCTTAATGTTAGTTTTAGGTTGGCAACCTTGGGATGTTGGTATAGAACAAACTAGTAGAAAAGTACAAAGAGAAGAAAAAGAAAGAAAAAGAGAAGAAAAGAAAGAGCAAAAGAAACTAGAAAAACAAAAACAAAAAGAAGAAGAAGGTAAGAAAAAGCAAGAGCAAGAAAAGAAAGAAGGTAAAAAAATTACTTGTATTAAATGTAAAAATCCTGTTATACCTGGTAGTAAATACTGTACTGTTCACGAGCCAAAGAAAGAAAGAGCGGATGGTAAAGAAGTGCAGTGTAAAAAAATTAAAAAAGATGGTAAAAGATGTGGCATGAAAACAAAGAACAAAAGCGGACTTTGTTATTACCACGATTAGTTAAAGAATTAAAAAAATAAGTGACTATATAAAAATGGTGAAAAGATTAATAATAGCGTTGTTACTAGTGTGTAACTTTGTAACGGCGCAAACATTTGATAAAGAAGAGCTTAGAAAATTATTAAAGTTTTCTACGTTTTATGCCGCTGTAAACGGTGGAACATCGTTATCTGATGTTGATGTATTTTCTGTAGATAACGGGCTTTCTACACAAACTATTTCAACTCCTTATGATTACAATTTTACTATAGGTTTACGTAAGATAGCAAGATTTGGTTATGAAAACAAAGCACAAACGTTTTATGATGGTACGGAATCTAATTATAGTGATGCGGCCACTGTTGGTAAAGTAAAAGGAGTTGAATATTTATTTGAAGTAGATTATAAAAGACAAGAAGGTGTTAACTATATGGATCAACATCATTTTATTAGATTTAGTTCTGATGATGGTTGTCCTGATGAGTTATGCGTAAACTTTTTTGCTTTAAAGTTTGAATACCTTGAAGATGGTTTTGCTGATATAAAATATTTTGAAGCATCAGAAAGGTATAGACACAGAGATGGTAAGAACTTATCTTGGAATATAGGTTTAACACATCGTTTAGCAGAGCCTTATGGTTACGATCCTTTAGCTGAGTGGATTCTTGATAACGGTAATATTCACTACACTTATTTAGCTTTGCAAGAAGGTTACAATGTAGATGTTGCTAATAGCGAATATAAAGATCCAAGCGGTAACGTTGTGGCTACTAGTGCAGAAGTTTGGGAAGCGGTTGTTATACCTACTGTTTTATCTGATTACACTGAAAAGAAAAGAAACGAATTAAGCAAAATAATACAACACTCGTTAGTTGTAGGTTTTGATTATTATAAATATTCTAAAAAAACTTGGTTACACGCTTGGGCTAGTTTAATGCCTTGGCATTATAACGATGGTGACGAATTTAGTTATCACAATTACATTGAAGATGATCAATGGTACGATTACTCAGGTGGATTAATTTACGGAATAAAAGTAAACAAGCAGTTAGGATACTTCGTAGAAGGAAAATATAATAAGTACTGGAATAGAGAGTGGTACGATTTTAAACTAGGATTAAATTATACAATTTTTTAACATGGCAAAAGAATTAAATGAAAACACTAGCTTTAAAGTTAGTATACAAACTTTAATAGGCATAGGTTTTGCTATGGCTACTATTATTGGTATGTGGTTTGCTTTACA
>TARA_R100001463_G_scaffold16642_5_pt1 | contig 9878 bp, 12 predicted proteins | sample TARA_R100001463 | Tara Oceans TARA_R100001463 (sample SAMEA2622242) | marine metagenome | biome: marine biome (ENVO:00000447); feature: deep chlorophyll maximum layer (ENVO:xxxxxxxx); material: "saline water (ENVO:00002010), including plankton (ENVO:xxxxxxxx)" | depth 40 m
AAAATTACAACTTCAAACTTATGATGTGGCTTTCCCGGTTGATTTCAACCTTACCACTCAAACTATAATATTTCTAGACAAATATATTGACTGTCCATACTACCTAGCAGATGATGGTGTAATTGTGACCAATGAAAAGAAAGCAATGGAATTAATGCTATTTTCTGGTGATATACGAAAATATGGACTTAATAAAGCACTTTCTAGACTAGAATCCACAGAATAATTATCCACAGGGCAAATGACCCGCATAATCATTGACTTTTTTGCCCAATCTTTCTGGTTGACTTTTTTGGTACAAGAATATATTATTAATACATAACAACAATTTAACGAGGAGTACAAATGGTAAAACAAAGTAAAACACAAGATGCTGGTCTTACAACTAGACAACTTTCGCCTAATAAAGCAAAGGCAAGTATATTACACGCATTAAAAATTAAAAGACCAATATTTTTATGGGGTGGCCCAGGTATTGGTAAATCAGATATTATTCACCAAATTGGTAAAGATATCAATGCCAAAGTAATTGATATTAGATTAAGTTTATGGGAGCCTACAGATATTAAAGGTATTCCTTATTACAATTCTAAAGAAAACAATATGACTTGGGCAAGTCCTTCAGAACTGCCTACATCAGCATTGGCTAAAAAACATAAGAATATGATATTGTTTTTAGATGAGATGAATTCTGCGGCACCTTCAGTACAGGCGGCGGCATATCAACTTATATTAAACAGAAGAGTAGGACAATATGAACTTCCAGACAATGTTCTTATTGTTGCGGCTGGTAACAGAGAGGCAGACAAAGGTGTTGTATATAGAATGCCTGCTCCGTTGGCAAACAGATTTATCCACTTAGAAATGAAACCAGAGTTTGAAGACTGGTTTGAATGGTCAGTGGCTAACAATGTGAACAAAGACGTTGTTGGATATCTAACTTTTAGCAAAAAAGACCTATACGACTTTGATCCTAAATCACCAAGTAGGTCGTTTGCTACTCCGAGATCTTGGTCATTTGTGAGCGAATTGCTTTCAGATGATTTAGATGAAAACACTGTGACCGATTTGGTCAGTGGTGCAGTGGGCGAAGGACTTGCGGTTAAGTTCATGGCTCATAGAAAGGTGGCTTCACAGTTACCTAATCCTTCAGAAATACTTGAAGGTAAAATAACAGAACTGAAATCGAAAGAAATATCAGCAATGTACTCGCTTACGGTTTCGCTATGTTATGAACTCAAAGAAGCAAATGACAAGAAAGATAAGAAGTTTAACGAAAAAGTTAATAAGTTTCTTAGATTTATGATGGACAACTTCGATACAGAACTTGTTGTTATGGGTATCAAGATGGCATTAACTCAGTATCAATTACCGATTGATCCTGATGCAGTCAAATGTTTTGATGAATTCCATGAAAAATACGGCAAATATATTACTGCCGCTCAAAGCATCAAATAATAGTGTTGAATATAGGGCACTTTTTACCGGTGCCCTATACCAAAAAAGAGTTGACTAATTTACCAAAAGAAAGTATAATAGTATTATGAACACAGACACTTTAGAGATAGAAAAAAAAGAATTAAGTCCAGAAGAGTTAAAGCAATTAAGAGCAGAAGTAATTGACAAGATTGTGGTTGCTAGAGTTGGATTGTTATTAAGACATCCTTTCTTTGGTAATATGGCTACAAGATTACAAATCAAAGAGTGCGATGAATGGTGTCCTACTGCCGCAACAGATGGCAGAAATTTATATTTCAATACAGAGTTCTTTAGTAAGATGACTTCTAAAGAAATAGAATTTGTTATAGCACATGAAATACTTCATTGTGTGTTTGATCACATGACAAGACGTGAAGATAGAGATCCACAACTTCATAATATTGCTTGTGATTATATTGTGAACAATACTTTGGTTAGAGATAACATTGGAGAGAAACCAAAGGCAGTACAAATATTCCAAGATTGGAAATATGATGGTTGGTCTTCAGAAGCAGTGTATGATGATATCTACAAAAAAGGTAAAGAAAAGATGGAGCAACTAGGTAAACTATTAGACGAACACATTGACTGGGAAAAAGGTGAAAGTACAGGTGGTGGTGGGGACCAAGATGATAACAAAAATAAAAAGAAAGGTCCTACATATTCTAAAGAAGAAATGGAACAGATTAAAAACGAAATTAAAGAAAGCATGATGTCGGCGGCACAGGCGGCAGGTGCTGGTAATTGTCCTGCAGAGATTGAAAGAATTATTAAAGAGTTCACAGAACCTAAAATGAACTGGAGAGAATTGTTACAACAACAGATACAGAGTGTTATTAAAAATGATTACACATTCGCAAGACCTAGCAGAAAAGGTTGGCACTCTGGTGTAATACTTCCAGGCACAAACTATGAAGACACAATAGACATTTGTATTGCTATTGATACTTCAGGTTCTATTATGAATGAACAAGTAGAAGATTTTTTAGGAGAAGTACAAAGTATTATGGACCAATACAAAGATTACAATATTAAAATTTGGTGCTTTGATACTGATGTACACAATGAACAAGACTTTAATGCTTCTGGAGAATCTATAGACACATACAAAATGGCTGGTGGCGGTGGTACAGATTTTCAGGCTAATTGGGAATACATGAAAGAGAATGATATTGTCCCTAAGAAATTCATTATGTTTACTGATGGTTACACATGGGAAGGTTGGGGTGAAGAAGATTATTGTGATACAGTATTTGTTATCAATGGTCATCACGACAAGAACATGGAGGCACCTTTTGGTACTACGGTGCATTATGAATAATGTTTTCCAAAAATAATCAAGTAAATCCTTTAAATTATTTTAACTGTAGACAGTTTACCAAAAAACCTCACGGATTAGAATTCCTAAAATTAAATTATGATTGGAATGATAACGAAGAACTATTAGAAAAATGGATTTTGGAAAACTTAAAAGGTAGATTTTATATTGGTAAACATCTTGATGTAGATGTAAACGGAAAAATTCAAAATATGATTTTGGTAGGATTTGAAAATCCAAAAGAACTGTCAATATTCAATCTTAGTTGCCCATTCATTAAACGTCATTAAATACTTCTGTATACAATAATAAAGGAGCATTTTAAAATGACAGATACAAACCAAACAAAAACTGCCACTACTCCGACACCTGAACAAGTTGTTGGAAAAGATGGAGCAGGTGCGGCACCAAAGACTCAAGCAGGTGCTGGAGCAGAGTTAACTGTTCAAGACTTAAACGTCATTAAACAAATTATGGACGTGGCAAGTCAAAGAGGAGCATTCAAAGCCAATGAAATGGCAATGGTGGGTGCGACTTATAATAAACTAGAAGCATTTTTAAAGATTGTTGAACAATCTCAGAAAGATGCCAATCAAGCAAAAGCACCAGAAGGTGATAAACCAGCGGAGGCAAAATAATGGCCGACATGAAACACGTAGGTAAATTAAAAGATGGAACAAAAGTTGTCGTTCCATATAGAACACTACCAGGTGATTCTAAATCAGCAGTAGTAATAGAGACAGCAAAACTTGATCCATTAGATCATGATGCTTTAATGCAGACAATTGAAAGCAATGAAGCACAAACGTCTTTTGAACTATATGAAGTTTTACAAAGAACAATGGCTCCAGATAGTCAGTTCATGTTAAACAAATTTCATACAGGTGGATTTATGAGAAAAGTATCAACAGATTCTGTTGACATGACTCCTAATCCAAGCACTTCTATTCAGTTAGATGAATTAAACAAAATCATCGCTGAACAAAAAGGTGTTAAAGTAGAAGATTTAGCAGTGAAAGGTAATAACGAAACGACAGTTGTTGCTTCATCAGATATATCTTCAGCGGCAAAAGAAGCACCTTTAACAGACGAACAATTAGCGGCTCAATTGAGAAGTGATGCTGATCGTATGTACAAAGAAGCGAAAAGATTACGTGCTGAAGCGGAAGATTTATCGCCAACAAAGAAAAAGTCTAAGTAGAGCATAGTGTCTGGAGTGGTTAAGTTTCGTAAAAAGACGTTGCCTAAGGAAGTGGTTGCACACTGGCCCGAAGTATTCAAAGACCTTAAAATAGAGTCTATACCAATTGAATACTTGCTGTCCATTAAGGTTGAATTTAGGGACGGTAAGAATTGGGAAATCAGAGTCAAAAAGAACCGTCAAAAATTGACCAATAAAGAACTAGAAAAAAGCATTAAGGATTTGTTTGAACACTATGGAAATAGTATCAAAAACGTCGATTTTAGGATAGATACCAACAAGGTAAAAGCAGATATTACTAAACGCACAAAAACCTTCCTAAAAAAGCGGAAATAGTAACTCCGTCAATCTTGAAAGCGGAATAAATACACTATATTATACGTTAGGAGCATATAACAAATGGCATTACAAATAAGACGTGGAACAGACGCAGAGAGAGGTGGAATAACACCTTTAGCAGGTGAACTTATATTCACAACAGATACAAAGAAATTATTCGTAGGAGACGGTTCTACTGTAGGCGGTGTACAGGTAGACACAACACTATCAGCACAATATCTATCAGTGGCTAGTGATTTTACTCCAGATGCATCTAACACAAGAGATATAGGAACAAGCAGTGCTAATTGGAGAACAGGTTTTTTCCAAACTATAGATGCTTCACACATAGACGCAGTATCAATTAATGGTAACATTGTAAGTGGAGATTCCACAGTAGTTGTTAATGTTGGTTCAGGCACAGTTACAGCCGACCTAACAGGTAATGTTACAGGAAATGTAACAGGTGATTTAACAGGTAATTCAACAGGTACTCACAAAGGTACTGTAAATGCTGATGACAACTCAGTAAGAATTGATGGTGCTTCAGACAGAATTTCAAACAGTGTATTAGACTTTGATGGCAGTGTTATTAATCTTTTATCAGGTAATGGAATTCAAATAGGTACAAACAGTTCAGTTCAAGGTGTTGGTTTAGAAATATACAACACAGATCACACAGCCAGAAATGCTTTAAGAGTTTATTCAGATGCCGGTAATGCCAACACATTCAACTCAATTGAAGCATACGCATCAAGAGGTTCAATTGTAACTCCAACTGTAAGTGTAGCAGATGATTCATTGTTTGGTTACATACATTATGGTTATGATGGTTCAGCATACACACAATCAAGTTTTATTGTAGCAGGTGTTGATTCACAAGCAACTGTCGGTGCTGGTGCTGTTCCAGGAAACATTGTTATGGGTACAACTCCAGATAACGGTGTAACAAATTACACAGTTACAATCAACAAAGACGGTAACTTAGGTGTAAACACTTTAACTCCAACAGAAAAATTAGATGTTGTCGGTAACGTTAAAACATCAGGCTTTGTACAGTTTGGTTCATTAACGACTGCTGAAAGAAATGCTCTTTCAGCCGCAAACGGTATGGTTATATACAATTCAGACGATAACAAATTCCAAGGTTACGAAAACGGCGGTTGGGCTAACCTAATATAATCCAATGATAGTCCGAATAACTGGACACACAAAAGGCATAGGCAAGTGTTTATATGATGACCTAGTTGCGGAAGGTCATGACGTTGTTGGTTATTCAAGAAGTAATGGCTTTGATATAAGCACTAAACAAGCAAGAGAAATTATAATAAAAGAATCCAAACAAGCAGATGTATTCATTAATTGTGCTTGGCCCGATGGCGATTTACCAATGACAGAACCTGAACAGTTTGACGGACAAACTGAAATACTTAAAGCAATTATTCAAACGTGGGAAGGTAATAAGGATAAAAAAATTTTAAATTTAAGTTCTAAATCCTGTTACAACGAATCGGACGCAACTGACTTTATGGAAAAATATGGCAATGCCAAAAAAGAGCAAAATAAAATAATAGAAAATCGTATCAATACGTATGGTCCACATATACTAAATGTTATATTAGGATGTACAGATACACAAATCAGCGAGTACATAGAAGGCAATAAAATTGATCCTAAAGAACTCTCCAAGTGGATTATTAAGATGTTATTTTGTGAAACAATGTATTTTCAAAGTGTTACAATTGATGCCACACAATTAAATTATAAACCTAAATAGATTTTTTTTGTTTTACTTTTGATTCGTCCCAACTTTTCCAAGTCCATTCTGTGATTTCATAATCTACATTTTCTGGTTGGAATGTGTATTGAGTAGACACTGTATCGTGTAAACTTTTGCCTTCATTGACCACAGCATCACGCAACATAATTTGATGTAGGAAATTAGTCACAGGTTTGCCTGGCACAAAGTCGCACCATGGACCACACTGTAATTGTTCCATATCTATTGTTTTAGGATCGCTCCATTGTATAATTCTGTGTGGTATTCCATTTATGTTAACCATGTAATGATATAAATTATCATCTGCAGGTTTCTTTTCCCAAGTCCAACCTTTGCGATCGCAAATTTCTTTTATTTTAGCAACGTGCCTACTCAAAAAGAATTGAGGTTCATCTGGTGATCTACCAATGTCTGATCCTGCTCTTATTCTGTATTGCCATGCTTTGTTTCCTAAAGCCTGTATCTCTTCTAATACTTCTTCCATATGATCCACGTGTTCTAGTGTGTAGCCAACATAATAAACAAATACACCTTCAGCAATACAATTATCAATTCCTTTTAATTGTTTTTGATGGACTTTCATACCTTGATAAGAGTGATGATTCATTCCTATCATAACCATGTTTGTGCCTGCGTCAGCAATTTGTTTTACCCATTTCCTATCAGAAAGTTTTACACCATTTGTAAGAATACACACATCTTCTGGTCTTCCTAGTTTTTTAAGTAATTGTTTGATTTGTTTTATAAGTTCTGGTAAGTCTTTACGCACTGTTGGTTCTGCTCCTGCTAAAATTACTGCACCAGCATCTGGATTAAATCTATTTTCTATTTGCCATAGTATTTGTTCTATTGGTTTATCAACTGTTTTGTTATCAGGTTGATGGTAACAATGTGGACAATTTAAATTACATTTATCAGTTACTTCTATCATTATACCTTGCGGTATAGAATATCCTGTTTTATCATATACTAAATTATCATAAAATTCTTTATCAACTTCCACTAGATAATCACTAGTGCCATGCTCGGGACAATGTTTGATTAAATGTATTCCATCAGGCTTTGTAATTCGCTCTGCTTCGCAATGACGGTAACATATTTCACATAGACTGGTTGTTTTTGTATCCTGCATAGTATTACTTATAAATGGAAATTGCCTTATCTATGAAACTGTCCGGATAAACATTTCTAAAACTTTCTAGGCATAGTATTTGTAACTTGTGAAATGAATAACTTTTTGTTGCTTTTATTCTCATTTTTTTCATTTTAGGCATTAATTCTTTTTGTCGCTCTTTGGATATATGGCTTAAATGCTCCTGCACTGTGATAGGTGTTTCATCTTCTCTATACGCAAAAAAGTAATTTACATTTCTTAATTCACCATCAATTACCCAATAACTGCTAGGGTGTAGACTGTATTTGTATATGCCTAATTTTTTGTGTGTTTCTAACATATACAACATTTCTTCTTGCCATCTAGGCACAACATCATCAAACTTTTTGCCATGGCTCTGTTCCCAAAAATCATCTCCTTGTATTTCAAAATAAATTTTTTTCTCTTCAGAATCAATTCTTGTTATGTTAGGTATTATTTCTTTATGGTCAACATCTAATAATAATAAGAAGTCCTTTTCTCTTCTAAACTTCATATCCATTAAAGCAGGATCTACCACTTCATTTTGTCCTTTGTGATAGTCCGTATCATTGTTGAACCACATACAAAATTCTGTCTTATCTTCATTAATAAGACTGGTGTAGATTAAATTGTTTCTACATAAGCCTTTGCCAGGTACATTGTTATAATAGTATTTCATTTTATAAAGGGCCACGCCTTGACGTGTTTCATTTGTTCAAAGTAGATATCAGCATTCACACGCCACACAGTTTGACGTGTACCTCTGTAATCCATTTCAGTAATTTTTGTATAAACTCCGGTACTTTCCAACGTAGGTGCCACAATAGAATGAACTAGTCTTTGTGTGCCTTCTGCGTTTTCATTGGTCGTTACATAATAATTTTTATTAAACCCTGCCCACATTATACCTGCTGGTTGGAAAAATTGTTGTGTTGTTGTTTGATGATTTCTGATAGTATCTCTTGTACGCACCATTTGATATTCTTTAGGTAAAGCATCTGTGAATGTACAAATTCTACAAGCAATACGATAACTGTCAGGACCCATTTCAGGAAATGAATGAGCCGCAGTTGACCCAATAACTTTTCCTTTCCAACACAATAACCAAACTTGCCATCTGTCTTCTTTAGACAAAGAGTCTATCAACATTTTTTTAGAACTGTTGTTGACAAATCCTTTTTGTTTGGCAGTGTCGTAGAATTCTGTTAGGTCAAATTTATCCGAATATGGTACCAATTCAAAAGCCATAATATACTTGTATTTAAACAGTAAATACTTTGATGATTAGAGGAATTGGCGGTCGCCCATATATTGGTTTAGACGAACACATAGACATAAAAGGATTTAAAAATTTACATCCAGAAATATGTAGAGGGTTTGCTTTGGCAAGAGAATATGCCAAAGAAGGCACTTGGATGTCGCCAGGTTTTGATCCAAAAGATATGAGTTACCAATTAAATTGGAAACCAATTTACATGGCTTTGGAAGAATATAAAGCACTACCAGAAAGTGATCCAATCAGAAAAAATGGCGACGACTTGTACGCAAATATAAAAGATTACAAGACACGCAATCAATTCACAAGATATTTAAAGTCAGTGTTAGGAGCAAATGATCCTTACATTTATTATTTCCTTTGGGAAGAAGGAGATTGGGATCAAAGAAATGCTGAACGTAACATCACAGAAGAAGCAAAATATTTTCCAGGAGTTGTTGCTTGGATAAAAGAATTAGTAAACACGGGCATCATAGAAAGCATAGGCAGAGTGATATTCTTTCATTGTGAACACGATGGCAAACCATTTGAACATAGAGACCTTGATGGCAAACATGGAGACAATCAAGGATACACTGATCACAAGAATGAATTCATACACATAAGATACAGCACAAAAAGAGGATTCTACATATGGGATCCTGAAGCAAAAAACAAAACATACATCAATGCCAATGCGGCATTTTGGAATGATCAAGATTGGCATGGTGGTGATGTCAGCAACGAACAAGAATATGGCTTACGAATTGACTGTGTGTTCACAGACAAGTTCAGAAAGCAGATAGGTATAGATCATTTGTCTAACTATTAAAATGTATCATCGTTATGTCAAAGTCCCTGTAGAACATAGAAAGCCAAGTTGCTTTTCACATGAACCATCTCAGTCGGAAGTTATATTTGTTCCTAAAAAGGATCTAGATCAATCAGTAATTGATTGGATTGAATCATTTGATGTAATTGTATCCAATGTAACTGAAGGTATCTATACACCACCTAACAAAGGAAAGGTGCACATACACAATGATACAAGCACTATTACTAATGCTACAAAGATTAACTTTACGTGGGGACCTAACACCAGTACCACAAGATGGTGGAAGATAAAAGATGAATCATTATTTAAAACAGATATCACAGACAGTTCGCACATTACAGAAGTTGTCAATCCAGACATTGTGGATCATTTTGATAACAATAACAAACACAGTGAATTAATTTGTGAAAGTGAACAAGATTGCGATATGGTGTGTGAAAAAGTTATTAACCAACCCAGTTTGATTAACGTTGGGCAACTTCATTCTACATACAATCCTGATGCCACACAAGGTCGTTGGTCATTGTGTTATTTTTTACTTAATAAGGATTATACAC
>TARA_R100001463_G_scaffold43739_5_pt1 | contig 9875 bp, 11 predicted proteins | sample TARA_R100001463 | Tara Oceans TARA_R100001463 (sample SAMEA2622242) | marine metagenome | biome: marine biome (ENVO:00000447); feature: deep chlorophyll maximum layer (ENVO:xxxxxxxx); material: "saline water (ENVO:00002010), including plankton (ENVO:xxxxxxxx)" | depth 40 m
TTGCTGTAACAGCACTTATACCCGGACTAAATTATGTAAAACTTGGCAAAACTTTTACACAGGCTTTGACTAGGGCTGGTGGTGTTGGTTTTGCTTATGGCGTCGCATCAGAAGCAAGACGCGCACCCTTTGCTGTAGCTGATGAGCCGGGCGAAGCCTATGCAAATGTAGCAGCTGCCACTGTATTTTCTGCTGGTTTTGGTGGTGTTATGAAAGGCGCATCATATGCAAGACCATTTTTTCAAAGTAGTGCAGCAAAGGTAAACAAACTGTTTCAAGGTAAAAAATTTGATCATATGACATCAAAAGATAATCTGGGTGAGTTGTCTTTGGATGATGGATACACACCAGCCAAAGGTGGTGACTATGATCCTGTAGTAAGTAATCCTCTTGCAAGTCCTTCAATGGTTGCTATGAATCGAACTGATTTGCCTGATGAGGTTAAAAAATTATTTGCACTTCTAAGTTCTAATGCTTCTGTATCTACACAAGGAAATAGACGCGGTATTGGATTTCAATCTGTTTCACAAGAATCCGTTACCTATCAAGGGCAGTTTGTAAATCTTGTGAGACGTATGCGTGATTTACATTCACAAGAAACAAGAGGCATCAATAAAGCATTTCAATTTTTACAAGTATATAATCCTCGTAGTGGTTTTGATGATTGGGCAAATGATACAATAAGACGTTACATATACAGCCAATCACGTGATCCACAGCTGCGTCGGCTTGGGGCTGATGGTATATCAGATCAGCAAAAAGAAGTTGGGGTGTTAATATCAGATACGCTCAAAGCATTTTCAGATGATATGAAATATCATGGCGTTGTCAAAGACGATGAAAAGTTACGCGCCTTAATTACAAAAAATCAAGCAGAGCTAGATTCTGTTACTAAAAAATTAATCAAATTAGAATCTGACATAGCTAAGATGCCAAATAAAGCTGGTACTCAAAAACAATTTGCTTTGCAAAATGTTTTAGATAGCAAACAATCAAGATTAAAAGCACGTATTGAGTTTTATGAAGGACAGATTGGTAAGGTTCTTCGTGAAGATTATGTCTTTCCAATTTTTTATAACAAAGAATTGTTAATGAAAGATGAAGGTGCAAGATCTGCTCTTACTCAAATATTTGCAGATGAATTTACAGCACAAAGAATTGCATTTGGAATTGATGATTCATCTGGTGCATTTGCTGATGCAGAAAGAACATTGACTCGTATTCTGCAAGAAGATGGCGAGGATATGGCTAACATCCTTCAAAGCAAAACAACAGAGGGTCGTGCAAAACATCTTAAAAGTCGCAAGACAAATGTAGATGTATCAAAGGTTTATGATTACATTCTTACTGATCCAGAAGTTCTTTATACATATTTTGATCGCATGGGGCGTCAAATTTCTTTTGCTAATAAATTTGGTGGTAGAAATATTGATGAAGTGCTTGAAGATATGGAAGATTTGTTACGTGGGGCTGGTAAGTCAAATGAAGAAATATCTCGTTTGAAAGCTGATTTTTATGGCGATTATGAGCGTGTGATGGGTACATTGCAACGCAGTCCAGATCGTTTAGATAATGCCGCTGTAAAAGCTATGAAATCTTGGACAGGTTGGACATATCTACCATTAGCCGGTCTTTCTGCAATTACAGATGCTGCGTCTATTGTTTTGGCTCATGGATTTAGAGATGTTTTTGAAGCTGGTGGTGCGGCAGTTAATGGTGCATTTAGAGGTAAAGTAATTAAAGATGCTCAAGCAGCTGGTGAGTTACTTGACATTACTAAAAATGTTTATGCAAGAGAGTTATTAAGTGACACTGTACGACGCGTAAAACCAAATATGATGGAGCGTTTTATACAACGTGGTAATCAAGTTTTTTACACACTTAATGGTTTGGCCCCTATTACATTTGCTGGTAAAACATTGGATCAAATAATAGTTCAAGATAAATTTATTAAATTATCTCGTCAGTGGTCTGAAGGTAAAATATCTAGGTTTGACAGAGAGTATCTTGCTAGGTACGGCATTGATGAGGATATGGCAAAATTTATATCTACTGCACCAACTCAAAAGAGTGATGTCAAATTATCTAAACGTGGTGGTGCTTTTGAGGTTTCTAATACAGATGAATGGGATATTTCAACTCCTCAAGGAAGAGAAATAGTTCGGAAATATCAAGCAGCTATAGCTTCTCATGCAAACAATACTATTGTTATGGGGCAAACTTTTGACAAGCCATTGATTGTTGATGGTGTGGTTTATTTGAAAGATAATCCATTCTTTCAAGCAATTCGTAAAAAGTTTCCAACACAATTTAAGGTAGAAAAACAGTTACGCACTGGTGCTGTAAATATGGTTCGTGTAGAATCTGGTTTGCTGACTACACCATTTACATTTATGAATTTTGCTTTTGGTGCTAATAATAAAATACTTGGTGCAATAAGAGATCCAAACAGACAATACAGATTGCAAGGAATTGTTGCCTTGCTTGCTCTCAGCTATCTCTCTTTAGCTTCCAAAAAACCTGATTATTGGTTTGAAAAGCGTACATCACCTGATGTGATTGCACGTGTAATAGACCATTCTGGTATTTTTGGAATTTATTCTGATCTTGCTTATACTGCATTAGCTATGGCTGGTAATGCTGGTATTGTAAGTGAAGATGCCTTTATACCTCCAAAATATATTAATCCTAATGAAGATGAAGCATTGTTTGATGCTTTTATAGAGCCATTAGGTGCGCCAGCTGGATTAACAACTGATTATGTTCGAGCAGTAGATGATTACTTTTCTGGTCGAGAATCTGATGCAGCTGAAAAATTGAAGTATTCACTGCCTTTTATTGGCCTCAAACCATTTGGTGATGATATGAGGGATTTAGTTGGTGAACTTGGAAGAAATTAGTTGTGCGTTGTAATTAAAAAGAGAGCATGGTAGGGGATTATTATGACTATTAGTTTAAGCGATAACTCACCTCGAGTGAATTACACTGTAAACCAAGGGGTTACACAGGCCACCTTTACAGTGCCGTTTGAGTTCTTTGAAGATGCTGATCTTAATGTTTTTGTTGATGGTACGAAGAAAACGCTAACAACTCATTATACAACTTCTGATGATTCTGGTGATAGTCAGGCTCATACATCTGGCACAACTGGTTTTGTACAGATGACAACTGGTAACGCTGTGACAGGCGCGTCTGGTGGGTCAAGTGTGGTTATTACACGCGACATTGATATTGATCGAACTACAGACTTTCCAACATCTGGCCCCTTTGATGTTGCAACACTTAATACAGAACTTGATCGTATGATTGCTATTGCAGCTGATATTGATGATTCAGCTAATCGTGCTTTGATTCTTGCTGATTCTGATACTACTGCATCTTTAATACTTCCAGATGTTTCTACAAGAGCAAATAAACAGTTAGGGTTTGATGGCAGTGGTGATCTTGTAGCAGAAGAAGGTAAGGTAAGTAGCGTATCTATATCAGCATCAGGTTTATCAGCTGGTGCTACACCTACAGCATCGGCAACATTCACAGCTAGTAGTGGTGCATTAGCATTAGCTTTAGGTATTCCAGCTGGCGCAACAGGTGCAACAGGTGCAACTGGCGGTGGTGGGTCATTAGATAATATTGTTGAAGATACATCACCTGAACTTGGTGGCGATTTAGATGTTTTAGCTAGAGATATTGTATCTAGCAGTAATCGTAATATTGATTTATTGCCTAACGGTTCTGGCAAAGTCAATCTCGATGGTGATGGTTCCAGCGGTGGTGTAACTATATCAGATGGTTTAGTAGATATACGAACAGGCACAGGTAGCCGTGCACAGATTAAATTGTACTGTGAATCCAGTAATGCCCATGCACAGACTATACAGCCTCAACCGCACTCTGCTGGTGTAACAAACACGCTGACACTACCGGCTGGCGGTGATGGTACTCTTGTAAGCACAAATGCACAAAGCACCTTTTTAAAAGCGCAAGTACCAAGCACATACACAGCAGCTTTGTCAGCAACTAGCGGTGTGCTTGATTATGACACATATCAGAACTTTATAATCACATTAGCTTCTGGTTCTAACACTCTTGCTGCGCCAACTACGGAAGCCAGCCAGATTGGGCAAACAGGTGTTATAATACTTATTCAACCGTCAAGTGGTTCTGCTGCAACACTGTCGTTGCATGGTGATTACGAAAGCCCTGCGGCTGGTGGTATCACTCTGTCATCTGCAAACAACGCTTATGATGTTTTGCCTTACGTTGTCAAAGCAGATAACAGTATTTTGCTTGGCGCACCACAACTGGCGTTTGCATAATGTTTAGTCCTGACAAATGGTTCACAAATCCTAGCACTGGATTCTATAGCCACACCATTAGCCAGTCTTTGCGTATGAACAAAGCTGACAGCCCTAGATTGATAGATTCATCCGTTTCAAGTAGCGGCAATAGAAGAAAGTTCACGTTTTCTTTTTGGATTAAATTTTCCAAAGCCTCAGATACTTATGATATTGTTATTGGTGCTGGTGGTTCAGGTTCTTACCCAAGCGCAATTATTGGTTTTCATAACCAACGACTTACTTATAAAGATTACAGACACCCTAGCTACGCTGGTGGTGAAATAAATACAACGGCTGTTTTTCGTGATGTGTCTGCTTGGTATCATTTTGTAGTTGCGGTTGATACTACACAAAGCACCGCAGCCAATAGGGTGAAAATGTATGTAAACGGAACTCAACTAACAGATTTTGATACAGCTTCATACCCTAGCGAAGATTATGACACTTTGTTTCAAGACTCAACTTCTGGCAATGAACCCTTAATAGGTTTTGCTCCGGGATTTGATTACATGGATGGCTACTTAGCCGACATTTACAATGTTGATAACGCACAGCTTGCACCTTCTGATTTTGGGGAGACGAAAGACGGTGTGTGGATTCCTAAAGAATATAGCGGAAGTTTTGGTACGACAGGCTATCACCTTACTTTTTCTGACAGTTCGGCTATTGGTGCGGATACATCAGGAAACTCTCACTCTTTTGACACGGTTACAAATCTAGCCGCAACAGATGTCGTGACAGATAGCCCGACTAATAACTTTGCTACGTTAAATCCTTTAGTTGTTTCTGGTGGAAGCCCTACTTTATCAGAGGGAAACTTAAAACTTGTTGGCTCTGGAACAGATTACGACACAAGCTACGCAACAATAGCTGTTACATCAGGTAAGTGGTATGCTGAATTTTTGTATGTGTCTGGCGATAATAGGGGAATGTTTGGGGTTGTCCGTGAGGATCGTTTATATTACGTCAATGGTAGTGCTTACATTGGAAGCATAGATGACACTTACGGAATTGATTTTAGAGCAAGATCATACACTGGTACTAGTGCCACTAGCTCTAGTGGTTCAGAGTTATTTAATACCACAGACTTTGACACTGGTGACATAGGACTTCTTTGTTTTGATGTTGACAATGGTAAGCTATGGTTTGGCCGCAGAGATGTAAGTGGTTCTACTACAATTTGGTATGATTCAAGTGGAAATAATAATGGAGACCCATCTGCTGGTTCTAATCCAACATGGACATTCACGGCAACAGGAAGCACTTGGTTTATAGGTTGTCACGATTACAACGGCACAACAATAATTGCAAATTTTGGTCAGGACGGAAGTTTTGCTAATTCGATTTCTTCTCAAGGTGCTTCCGATGCAGGAGGCATAGGAGATTTTAATTACATAGAAGATGGGTTTTTAGCTCTGTGTACTTCTAATATGCCAGACATAACAATCGGTCCCGGACAAAGCAGTCAAGCTGATGACCATTTTAATACAGTGTTGTGGTCAGGTAATTCTACAAACAGTACAAGCATCACAACAGGCCACGCAACAGATTGGATTTGGATTAAAAAGCGTGGCACAACAGTGCAAAGTCACGTTATTGCAGACACTGTGCGTGGCACATCAAACAATAGTGGCACTGGGAATGTTGGCATATTAGCATCAAACCTCACTAGCGCTGAAAGCACAAACTCTAGCGATAGCGGCATAGCATCATTTGATAGCACAGGGTTTACGATTGGGGCTGGATCAAACACAGCCAATGCAAATGCGCCATATCAAGGTACAAATGCTAGTGGACATACATATGTTGGTTGGTCTTGGAAAGCTGGAGGCACAGCAGTAAGCAACTCTGATGGTACAAATATAACATCTAATGTTTCTGCTAATACCGATGCGGGATTTAGTATTGTGTCTTGGACAGGTACTGGCGTTGGGTCGGACACCGTTGGGCATGGGTTAACTAAAAAACCAGAGGTAGTAATTGTTAAAAACAGAGATGGAGATTCCAGCCCAAACTATTGGCATATCAATCATAAGGATTTAGCGGCAGCAGATAATAATATATTTTTAAATTTAACTAGCGCAGCAACAGATGTGAACACAAACTATTCAAACGGTGGCATTGGTTTAGGTGATGCAAATGTAATTGATTTTGTTGCTGGTTACAGTGGAGCAAATTATGTTGCTAATGCTAACAAAAGTGGAAGTGATTACATAGCCTACTGTTTTCACGAAGTTCAGGGCTACTCAAAGTTTGGTAAATTTTCAGGAAATGGAGCCGATGACGGGCCATTTATCTGGACAGGATTTCGGCCCTCTATAGTTATTACCAAACGAACAGACGCAGCAAATGACTGGCACATCATGGATGACCAAAGAAACCCTATCAATGTAATGGATGGTCTTTTGTTTGCTAACCTTACTACTATTGAAACCTCTGACGCTTCATACAATCGTGATTTCTTAAGCAATGGATTCAAGATTAGAGGGTCAGAAGCATATGTAAATGCCAGTGGTGGGACATTTATATATTTAGCATTTGCTCATAGCCCATTTAAATTCGCTAATGCCTTTTAGGAGAATGTAAAATGCCGTGGAAATATGCAAGTAAAACTCTCAGAGAAGGCAGAGGCTGGACTGATGACAATGGATTCAAGCATCCTTACAATTGGGCTTCTGCTTGGACTGACGCTAATAAAAAAAGCTGGGGTGTAACATGGGAAGATGCGCCAGCATCAGAGGCTGCATTTGACAATCGGTTTTATAGCGGCAGAAAGACTGATGGCACACTGATTGAGAAAAGCCTCACAGACACCTTATGGGTTGATGAAGATGGCAAAGCAATTATTGATGACATGACAGGAAAGCAGGGCATAACGCTTGGCTTAAAGTCTGCGGCTATAGCACAAGCCAAGGCAGAGGCGGCTGGGCTGCTTGCACCACACGATTGGTATGTGACACGCAAAGCAGAAACTGACAAAGCCATACCAAGTGATGTAAGCACCTATCGAACAGCAGTTAGAACATCATGTGCAAACATCGAAACAGCAATCAATGCTGTAAAAACTCATGCAAAATTTATGGCATTGTATGATGATGAGCTAAACCCGGATGGCACAATCAAAACTGTAGCACCGATTCGCGACTGGCCTGATGAAATCTAATGGAACCAATTACGACAGCCGTAGCTGCCGTAGCAGCCGCAAGTAATGCGATTGCATTTATCAAGGCAAGGATTAATGATGTTCAATCTGTTGCTGATATTTCACAACAAATCGGCACACTGTTTGACTGTCAAAAGAAACTTAATGAGGAGCGTAACAAGCAAGCTGGTGTTGGTGACATCAAGTTTCAAACCAGTATTGATTCAGTGCTTGAGGCCAAAAAACTACAGGAGCAAATGCAAGAAATTAAAACTATGATTAACTTGCGATTTGGCCCCGACACATGGAATGAGATTGTCAATCATCATAATCAAAAACTCAGGGAACAAAAAGAAGCAGAGAAGGCGGCGCGTAGAGAGGCTGCGCGAAGGGCCAAGGAAATTGAAGAAACGATTAAAACAACGTTACTTGTCACCGCTATTATCGCAGTCACAATAGCATTGTTTGTGTTCTTATTTGCAACTGTGGCTCAGAGTAGTGCAGAGGAGATTGTGCTTTGACAGATTGGTGGAAACGATATTTACAATTTAACGTCACAGCTAAACTAACAATGCTTGCATCTGTTGCTATGTCATGGCGTTGTGCAGAATGGTTTATGAATCTTGAAGATCCAACAACACAGCAGTCTGCATTTGTATCTGTAATCATGGGTGTGATGACAGGTGTATATGGTATTTATCTTGGTAAAGAGGCAAGGACACCAAAAGAATGAATGAAGCGTTATTTGTGTTAGTCATATCTATGTGGGGCAACGATGGCGTTGCTAACCATCCGATAGGTCATGTGACACTACAGCAACCCATGACAGAAGAGCAATGCTATTGGCTTATCTCTGATGGATTGTGGAGCCATTCTGTAAACAATGAGTTTTATTTTATGATACCTCAATGCTACCCAGTAGAATGTGCGGGTCAAAAAAGTTGTAGTTGATGCCAAAGCTAAATGAGAACACTGAATTGGCAATGCCAATACGCAATTTGATTGCGTTAGTTGGCGCAGCAACAGTTGGAACATGGGCTTATTTTGGTGTTATAGAACGGCTAAATACCATTGAAAACAAACTTATTTTAATGGAAACTGATTTAGCTATGAATACAGAGTTTCGTATTAAGTGGCCCAGAGGGGAGATGGGCAGTCTGCCAGCCGATAGTGAGCAGTTTATGATGATTGAGCATTTGGCAAGTGAGTTAGAAAAACTGGCACAAAATATAGAATCAGGAAATGCTCCACATGACCAGCAGCAGAAACTGGTGTTGGAGTTTTACGACAGGCGGCTGACAAAGATTGAGGACAACATAGAAAAGTTGACTAACAAATGATTGAGATGACATTTGTTTTACTGTTAATGATAGGTCAAGAGCGTATTGAATATACGCCTTACAAGAATCTGTCTGAGTGTTTGAACATACGCCGTAAGATAAAACGTAATGTTGGGCATACGGCTGACTTTGATAAGAAGTGGTCATGTAAGCAGCTGAAGGTTAGGCTTGAGGCTGGTGAGATTTTAGAAATCTTGGAGGACGAATGATACAAGCATTGATTGGACCAATCGCTAATTTAGCTGGCTCTTTTATGGAGTCTAAAATAGAGCAGACTAAAGCCAAAGGTAGAGTTGCTCAAGCTAAAGCAGAGGCAGAAGCAGAAGTTATGAAAGTAGCTGCCACCCACGAAGCAGGGTGGGAAAAAATTATGGCGCAAGCCTCTGACAATAGTTGGAAGGATGAGGCATGGACAATATTGTTTATTATCATTATAGCTATGTGTTTTATTCCGTTCACACAACCATATGTAGATGCAGGGTTTGCGGCCTTATCCCGCACACCTGAATGGTTTCAATGGGCGATGTACGCTTCTATTGGAGCAAGTTTTGGAATAAGGGGTATTAAAGGATTTAAAAAATGAGTTTATATAGGAACATAGCAAAGCGTAGAGCTAGTGGTAAGCCAATGCGTAAAGCTGGACAAAAAGGCGCACCATCAGCTGCTGATTTTAAAAATGCAGCTAAAACTGCTAAAAAACGTAAGAAAGTTCGTAAAACATAGATGTCTACCCTTTACATCCATGAAAAACTCCGTAATATAATCGTTGAACGAGAAAATATGATTACTGAACAACTAATACATGGTTCAGTAGATGATATTACTGCATTCAAGGAACTACGAGCTAGGCGTGTAGAACTTGCAACAATTAAACAGGAGCTTGACCTCCTGCTCAAAAGGATAGAACATGAGTAAAACTCTATTTGTTCCAGAGCGATATGCAAAAGTCGCTGCACAAAGTAATAAAAAAGCAACATCCCCTGAAAATATAACGGCAAAAGAAAAACTACCGCAGCCTTCTGGTTGGCGTATTTTGATTCTGCCTTACCGTGGAAA
>TARA_R100001463_G_scaffold9038_2_pt1 | contig 9875 bp, 4 predicted proteins | sample TARA_R100001463 | Tara Oceans TARA_R100001463 (sample SAMEA2622242) | marine metagenome | biome: marine biome (ENVO:00000447); feature: deep chlorophyll maximum layer (ENVO:xxxxxxxx); material: "saline water (ENVO:00002010), including plankton (ENVO:xxxxxxxx)" | depth 40 m
AAGAAATGATTTAACTTCGAATAAACCAAATGATGGTTCTTGCCAAGCAATGACCAGAGAAGTTATAAATGCTACTGCATCAGGAAAGTCAAATTTAAGATATGAAATTGATCTTAGATGTATTCCTGTAGTTGACCCTGCAAATATAGGTGGTACAAGTTCTGGACCTCAATACAATGATTCCTATACAGAATTTGCTAAATTACAGTTTGGCGGAGAAGGTTGGACAACAGGTAATACACATAGTTACACAACTGAAAAAGGTGGGACTGGAACTATAGAGGTTAAGAGTCATACAACTATGAGATCTTCTGCAAACATTGCAGCGGTACGTCCTCCAGCTACATCATCTAGTGCAGACGAAGCAGTTACAGCTTCAGGAATCTTGGGTGATATGAAATCATCATTAGATGGAATAAGTGGTACTGGAATTACAGCAACTATTACTGGTAACTGTTTACATCTAACAAGATCTACACCATTCGCTGTAAGTACTCCTGAACCTCAGTTAATGAATATCATTACAAGTCAGGCTAATAATATTGGAGATTTACCTACTAATTGCAGACATGATTATGTTGTAAAAATTGTAAATAGTGGAGATGATGATGATGATTTCTATTTAAAATTTAATCAAACTAATGCTGGAACAGGCAATCAAAACTATTTTGGTGAAGGTGTATGGGAAGAATGTCCAGCTCCTGATTTAGAAATTGAAATAGATAAAGATACTATGCCAGTAAGACTCATTCGAGAACTTCCTGGAAATACATATACAAATGGTAGGTTTATATGTCAGTCAATTGATTATGCAAAACGAGATGTAGGTGATGACAACACCAACCCTGTGCCTAGCTTTATAGGCAGTCCGTTGCAGAAGATGTTGTTTTTCAGAAATAGATTAGTTGTTTTAAGTAAAAATAATGTCATTACATCTAAGACTAATAATTTCTTTAATTTCTTTAGTACATCAGCAATGACAGAAACGTCAGCTGACCCTATCGATTTACAAGCAAGTTCTACTTTCCCAACAACTATCTTTGATGGTATAGAAGTTAACTCTGGTTTATTACTATTTAGTTCTAATCAACAATTTATGTTCACTACGGATAGTGACGCATTGACTCCAACAACAGCAAAAGTTAACTATCTATCTTCCTATAACTTCAATCCTAAAACAGTCCCATATTCAATGGGAGTAACTTCTGGCTTTATAAATAGCACTGGAAAAAATTCCAGAATTTTTGAAATGGCAGATATAAAAAGAGAAGGTGAACCTACTGTTTTAGAACAAAGTAAACTTGTATCTAAAAAACTGCCTATTGATTTAACTCTACCTACTACCTCTAGGGAAAATAGTCTCTTACTTTTAGGAGCAAAAAATTACAACGAGGTTTGGGGATTTAGATTCTATAGTGATGGTGAAAAACGAGTGCAATCTGCATGGTTTAGATGGTCACTATCTGGTGATTTAGTTCATCATGTAATTTTAGATGACGTTTATTATCTTGTAGTTAAAAACGGTACTGAATATATTCTTGAATCTATAGATGTTAAAAAACAAGATGATACAAAAATAATTGGAACAGAAAACTATCCAATACATTTAGACAGGCATACACAAATTGCAGCTCTATCATCAGGTTCTTATAGTGCTAGTACTAAAAAAACTACATTTGCCAGACCTACAGGTTTTTCAAGTACAGCTCAATTAGCTGTTTACAATCATAATTCTGGTGCTGATATTGGTAGATATGCTTTAGCAACTGCTAACGGAAGTAATTTAGAACTTGAAGGAGACTGGACTGGGACTACATTTATGCTTGGTTATTTATTTGATTATCTTATAGAACTGCCAACTATATATGTAACACAAGCTACCGGTGGAAAGAGTAGATCAGATACTAGAGCATCTCTTGTAGTACACAGATTAAGATTTGCATTTGGTGCCGTAGGAAATATAGATACAACAATTAAACGAACAGGAAGAGTTGACTATACAACAAACTTTAGTGCAGCTGAAGTAGATGCTATTGACGCAAACGAATTACCAATAGTAGAAGATCATATACAAACTATTCCTATATACGAAAGAAATACAAACTTAAACATACAAATTAAATCAACCCATCCTTCTCCAGCTACACTCCATTCGATGAACTGGGAAGGAGATTACAACCCACGATATTATAGACGTGTCTAAAGTAACGATCCGCCCAGCTACGAAAGAAGTAGCTTTAAAAGTTGCTCATAACTTACGTTCAGACGATTATCGAGAATTAGTTGAGGGTCATGGATTACTACCCAGTATCCATCTCCCTCTTTTTTTAAATTCTGGAGAGAATATCTATTTCACTATGCCAAACGGCAAGACTGCTGGCATGGCTGGCGTGAATGAAGATGGAAGAATATGGATGTTATGTACACCAGTCATCCATACATATCCATTTGCATTTTCTAGAGAAGCTAAAAGATGGATAGATAAACGAACTGAACCGCTGTTATGGAATATTTGCGATAAGCGCAATACAGCACACCTAAGACTATTAAAGTTTTTGGGCTTCAAATTTCTTCGAGAAGTTTTGCATGGTCCAAATTATTTACCATTTATTGAATTTTGTAAAATACCATGTGCGCAAAAGTAGGAAAACTAAGTGCTGGGCAAAGTGCCGGTATCGGATTTGGTCTCGATACTCTCGGACATCTTGCCGGATATAGCCAAGAAAGAAAAGATGTTGCACGACAAAATGATGCAATACGTAGACAAAACCAACTCGCCATAAACTCTTATAACACTAAAAATCGTAATGCAAAAATTGCATGGAATAACGATAAACAAGATAGTGATATTGCAGTTGATAACAAATGGCGTGAAACCAAAGATGCTATAGCAGAAGCTCAATTACAAGCACGAGAAAGTGCTGGTAAATCTGCAATAGCGCAACAACAAATACTAACCAAAATGATCAATGCCGGAGCTGGGAGAGAGCAGTCTGGTAGAAGATCAGGAAGAGGTGGCATAGCTGAAGCTGGAGCAAAATGGGCTGCTCAGGGAGCTGCTGCTGCATTCTCTAGAGACAGTGCAATCTTATTCCAAGATAAAGCTGGAAGAAATTTAGCTTCATTTGCTCAAGGTAAATACGTTGAATATATAACTGGCAGACCTAGCCCTGAAGCTCCTCCAATACTAGAGTCCTACAGGCAAGGTCCTAGTTTTTTTAATACAGCTTTAAAGATTGGTCAATCTGGTTTAAACAGATATAACCAGTACAAAGAAAATACCAACAAACCAGGCTGGAACAACGTTTTGCAGTCTCCGAATCAGGATCAAAACCAAGGATCAGGAACTGGTATACAAAATATGCCTTATACACCTAGTGAAGATAGTCCATCTATTTCTGGACAATTAACAACTATGGAAGTGCCTTCTTATAGTGCACCAATTTTTGGTGGAGATAAAAGTCTACTTCAAGGTGAAATGGATGATTACTTTGATACAAAATCAACGACAAATTGGGAAAAAGGTTTAGGTATTAGCTATCAAGACACATTTGGATTAGGAGGTAAATAATGTCATTACGAAATACTTTAAACAACCTTACACAAAGTGAACAAAATAATGCATCTCGTGCACAAAGGTTTGATCAAAACGCGATTGCATTTGAAAGGCAAAGAGATATAGCAAAATTAGATTCTATTAAAGGTTTTTCAAAATCATTAGATACCTTTGTACAAGATAAGTACAAAAGAGATGATGCCCAAATTCAACAGGAACAAGAATTAAAAGTTGCTGAAGAACATTTAGAAGCTAAAGAACAAACAGGTAATCCTAATATTTCTGACGAAGATTATTTAGATTATGTACAGAATAGAGATACTGTTTTAACTAATGAAAAAGATTTAGCCAAAGCAGCTAATTCTGCACTAGATGAAGGTTCAACTTTTCAGGAAGCTAAACAGATACACAATTTATCTGGAGCAGCTCTTTATTATTATGTAAGAGCAAAGTCAAAAATAGCAGCTGATGGTTATGACGACTGGATAGCTGGCGAAATGAAAAATAATAAAACTTTAAAATTAGAATATAACGGACAAGAATTTACACCACAAACTGCTGACACTTTAACTCAAAAAAAGATTGCCATGAAAGCTCTTAGAAGAGAGTATATGAGGCAGAATGATTTAGGTTCAGTTAACCCAGCACTATTAGATGATGAGTCTGTTGGTTTTTATGATAAAGCTATTGAGTCTCACGACAAGTTATATAAAGAGTATGAAAAAGATGATGCAATAGAAACTGGTATTGATGACAGATTATCAGCAGCTGATGAATTTAAAATAGATAAAAGTTTTGAGTCGTTATTCGGTAAAATTAAAATAACTGCTAAGGAAAGTGGTGAAGGATTTAGTTATTCTGATGCTTTAGATGAGACCTTTGATGTAATTAAAAACTCAGTCTTAAATGGTGATTTAGAAATTGAAGATTTAGAAGCAATTAAAAATCAAAAGATAACTGTAGATGGCAAAGAAACTACTGTTGGTAGATGGAAAACTAGATGGAGAGAACTAGAGACTGAACTAGCAGACGAAGCTAAAAAAATAGCAGAAGCTAGGTTAGATAAATTTATTGCTGCTAAAAAAGAAATAGAAGCTGATTGGAAAGAACTTGAAGTTAGTAGTGAAGACGCAATTAGTGATGAAGATAAAGCTAAATTTATTAAAAGATGGACATCTGAAACAGGAGAGGAAAATCCTCCAACTTGGATGAATGATTATTTAACAGAGGAAGATAATGATGATACAGAAACTTTAGATTTTCATTTAGATACAACAGCTGGAGGTAGAGGTTATCTCATAGAGGCTGATCTATATGGCATGTCAAAAGCTGTTAAGAAAAAGTACAAAGGAAATGTCAAAAAAAGTCAAGATCTATTGGCTGAAAATGCTTTAAAAAAAAAGGCTGACAGAACTATTCATAGTAGATTAAAAACAATTACGACATATTCTGCTGAAGATGCAAATACTGTTTATGATGATGCATTTAATGAAGCTGAAGCAGATTATGAAAATGAGTACTTAGCTGCTCTTTCATATACTGATTCAGCTCAAGCACATGAAATTGCTATAGAGGCGGTTAAAGAAAAGTTTGCTGGCAAAGATGGAAAAGTAACTGAAGATGATATTAGAGGTCCGTATTTCACAACCAAAACAAAAATAGATAAAGCAAGTATTAAACAGCAAGTCAAAGAAAATAGAGAAGTTTGGAGAGCTATTGAAAAAGCTGCTGGCGATTTTGAAGATACTGAAGATATGATGGATTTTTTAAAAAACACTAAATTACCACATGTTGATGAACATCTCAAATTAGCTAGAAATTATAAAAAGTTAGGTAAGAAAAAAGTTCCCGATTACTTTAAAAGAATTGCTCGTAGGTATCCTGATCTTCAAGGTTGGGATATTATGGATGCTCAATTAAAACTAGATCAAAGATTAAAAGGAGAGAAGGAAGAGGGAGCTGGTGAACAGCTGCTTGAAGTAGAGATATTAAAAGATGAAACTCTTAAAGATGTAAATAGAAAACTTACTTATAAATCCAACCAATTCAGTATTTATCAGGCAGGCGTTGATATTTTAGATACTAAAAAATACCTCGATTCTACGGACGAGTATTCGGTATTTAAGTCAACTTTTAATACTGACCAAAACTTAATAATGCCTGGAATTAATTTATCCGGAGTTTAAATGAACGATGAAATAGACTACGCAGCTATCGCACGCGATGCCGGTAAGTTTATGGATCAAAACTTACAAGAAGAATTAGACATACAACCTAAACAACCAATTGTAGAGGAAGAACAAAAAGAAGATGATTCTCAGTATATGGTTGATGGACAAGATTTACGTAATCATCCTCAATACGAATACCTTCGCTTAGATATTCCTTGGCAAGAAGGTGAAGGTGGTTGGGGTTATCAAAAGAATTTTCCTGAAATATATAAAGGGAAAGAAGGCACAATGGAGAATGCCCAAATTTTCTTACAAAGGAAGCATGCTTTAAAAGGCGATATTCCTATGGAAATAAGAAATAGCATCTACAAAGGTGGTATTGATCTTGTTTCATCAGTACTAACATTTCCAGAACGATTGGTAGATATGACACCTTTCGTTGGACAAATGAAAAGAGGTCCTAATGGCGAAATGATTAATCGCTACACAGGTGAAAAATACGAATTAGATTGGGACCCATTAAAGAACGTCAAAGATCCTTGGCAAAATGCTTGGTGGGGAACACTTGTACAGGGTGTCACTAAATATGGTTTAGGTGCTCGTCTTGCAAGAGGAGCTGGTGTTAAAGGGCTAATGAAACAGGAAGCTATTGTTGCTGGTATGTCTGAATATTCTCAAGGGGATAACGTATCAGGACAAATAGCGGAAAGATTACCTTGGACTAAAAATGTATTTGGTGCAATTGCTACTAATGATTATGATTCACCATTAATGCTTACCTTAAAAAATGTTTTAGAAGAACTAACTTTAGGTAAAGTATTTGACCATTTATTAGGAGTACATAATCCAAAAAATGCTTCAGCAATTGTTAAAGCTAGAAATGCTAATGTTGACGATCAAATTATAAAAAAAGGTGCAGCTGAATTAGCTGAAGAACTTGAATACGATAAAACTGTAAGAACTCAACAAGCTTTACCTACTTCAGCTATTACAAAACAAGGTGATGTAATTGATGTTGACGTTATACCAGACCCTGCTGAATTAGCTGGAAGAACAGATGATTTAATTGAAGGTACTAATAAAGTAAAACCAACTACAGCTATAACTAAATCTGGGATGAGAGGGCATAAGAACAAGCCAATAGCCCAGCCTGGACAGGGATCTCCGACATCTAACTATGCTCAAGGCAACCTATTTGGTATTCATAGACAGCTAAATAGAATAGATAATTCAATAGGTGTAGAGAAGAATATAGGATCTACTGATTCTGTTATGTCTCCTTTACAGGCTGAAAAGGCTGCTAGAGATTCTGGATATTCAACTAAGTTTTTACAGCAAAAAGCTAAAGAGTTATTAGGGGAAGAAGGTTTTAAAGCAGAAATGAAAAAACTAAGAGATACTAACGCATCTTTTAGAGAAACTTTTCAACCAGCTTATGACCGTATGCAAGAGATTATGGGTCGTAACCGTGCTGCTGAAACCTCTGAAGAGTTTTGGGAGCCAATACTTAGAGATAAACCAGCGGAAACTGGAACAGGAGCTTGGAGTAAAGAAAGTTATAAATATTGGTCAGAAGAAAATGTTTTAGTAGCTGACTTAGTTATTGGTTCTTTGTTTAAAGAAATGAGGAACCTTGGTATTGCTGGTAAGGAACTTATAGGTGAAGTAGATGTATGGGCTGCTGATGGTTTAATGCAATCTCTAGAAGATAGATTAATTTTCGGCTTAACTGAGGTTAAAAGAGCACGTTACTTTAGTGGTTCTAGTTTACAAAAACTTAAAGGACCAGCTTATGTAAAAGCAGTAAATAAAGCAACTAAACAAATACATGGCGAAACCGTAGATGGTGTACGTCTAATGATGCAGATGATGAAAGATAGTAAATCTGATGAGCTTGCAGAAGCCATATTAGAAGTCTTTCAGGTATCTAATAAAATCCAAAACTGGCAAGATTTCGATGCATTTCTAAGAGCCAAAGTTATGGGTGGTGAGTTTAAGGGCAAACAAAACGTAGGTGCTGTAATTGAAGAACTGCAAAGTTTTATGATTAACAGTATTTTAAGTAGTCCTAAAACACCTTTAAGAGCAATAATTGGTACTACAAGTAATGCCTATTTAAATAGTATTAATCAACTCATAGGTGCAACTATGCGTATGGGTTTAACAGGTGATACAAGATTATTTTCATCATCACTTGCACATACAAGAGGTATGTTTGAACTTATACCTGAAGCTTTAAAAGTATTTAAAACAAACTTAGATGCTAATTTTTCCAAGCCATTAGCAAATGTTAAAACTAGATTTTCTGAATTTGACAGATCTGCTGAAAGAAAATGGAATATGTATGGAAAGGCAGTTGAAGAAAGATTTAGTAAAAACCCTAATAAAGTTAGAGCACAAGCAGATGCGGCTGCATGGAGAATAAGCAACGTAGCTAGAACATTAAATAACAACAAATTATATGGTTGGTCTCCAAGAACATTGGCTTCTATTGATGATACTTTTAGACATTTAATGGGAAGAGCTAAATCAAAAGAGCAGGCTTTTAAACAAGTTTATGATGCTGTTGATTCAGGAACTTTTAAAGAGATAACACCTGAGTTATTAAAGAATGCGGAAGATCTACATTTCAGTCAATACTTTGACGAAGTTGGTGACTATAGCATTGATGCTGACAGAGCTTTGCAATATCAATTTAGAGAGGCAACACTTACTCAAGATATAGATGCGTTTGGTAGGGATTTAGAAGGTTTATTTTCAAAGTTCCCTTTAATCAGACCTTTCTTCTTATTTGCAAGAACAGGTGTTAACGGTCTGAAAATGAACGTAAAAAACATGCCATTAATGAGTTTACTTCTTCAAGAAAGTAGAGTAATTGTTACGGGTACAGCTGCAAAATTAAAGAAAAACCCAGCGTTATATGCCAAATATGGTATTGAAACTATTGATGATTTAAAGCAGGCACAGAACTTATTTGCTGGTAGACAAGCAATGGGTTCAGCTGTAGTTGCAATCGCATCTCAAAAGTATTTAGCAGGCGAACTCACAGGTAACGGTCCAATAAATAGACAACAAAGAGCTATGTGGAGCGATACTGGTTGGGAACGTAAAACAATGTCTTTTGGTGGTGTAAGGATCGGTTATCAAGCTTTCGAACCATTTGACTTAATATTTTCGCATGTTGCTGATGTTGGTGACCACATGAAACTTATGGGTCCTGAATGGGCTGAAGGTCATTTATGGAAACTAGTTAATGTACTTGGACAAGGTATGACAACTAAATCATATCTTCAAGGTATTACAGATCTAGTTGATATAGTTCAACCTGAATCAACCAAAGGTTGGGGAAGAGTTGTCGGGAATATTGCTAATAACTTTGCACCACTTCCTATAGGTGGATCAATGAGAAATGATATTGGTAAAATTCTTAATCCCTATATGAGAGAGCTTAATAAAGATTTAATAGATTCTATAAGAAATAGAAACCTTGCAACAGAGCGTTTAGGTATTAAAGGTTTTACAGGAAAATTACCAGTTAAATATGACATCTTAAATGGTCGACCTCTTAGAGATTGGAACTTTATTGAAAGTATATTTAATGCAGTAAGTCCTGTTTCATTTAGTCTTAAACCAAGTCCTGGAAGAGATTTACTACATAGAGCTGGTTACGATTTAAGAACTACGGTAACCTCTGCGCCAGGAAATTTAAAAGTAAATTTAAATAAGAGTAATGTTGCTAGATCTTTATTCCAACAAGCTATTGGAAATTATAAAGATGGTAAAGGTAGAAATCTCGAAGAAATATTTAATGAGTACGCTGATCCAGAATTATACCCTGAAATAGCAAATTCAATAGCCATGATGCAAGCAGACTTGAAAGCTGGTGAGCGTCAGAATGAACCAAGAAAATATACTCATAATATATGGATTCAAAAAGCATTTGAGAGAGCTAAAAAGAAAGCATGGGCAAGTATTCAAGATCATCCAGAAATAATAAGACTTGTACAAGAAGCTAAAGATCAAAAGATCAGAGATAACGAAGTTAAGAGAAAAACAAGCGCATCCAATTTTCAAGAAAAAGCAACAATAATAAGACAACTAAAAAACAAATAATCCGCCCATAAACAAAACTCTTAGGAGAAAATGGC
>TARA_R100001463_G_scaffold128693_1_pt1 | contig 9874 bp, 26 predicted proteins | sample TARA_R100001463 | Tara Oceans TARA_R100001463 (sample SAMEA2622242) | marine metagenome | biome: marine biome (ENVO:00000447); feature: deep chlorophyll maximum layer (ENVO:xxxxxxxx); material: "saline water (ENVO:00002010), including plankton (ENVO:xxxxxxxx)" | depth 40 m
TAGTTCATACACTTTGCTTCTTACACAAAACGGTGTAGAAAATACAGTTAAAGTAAATGGCGGTACAGACAACACAATACAGGTAAAGCAAGGCAACTAATGTATGTTTGCTCAAAAGTTCTAATACTGTTATTGTATTTATAAACATGAATTTATCAGTAGTATTAGGAGGATTGTTATTACTAACAATCGCAAGCACGGCTTGGTATATTGACTATCAAGCTGACCAAATAAGTACGCTTAAAGGTAATCAGATAGTTTTAGAAACACAGATAGAAGAACAGAACGCTTCAATAGAACGATATCTACAACAACAGAAAGCACAACAAGAACAACTTAACATACTGGAAGAAGAAAGAAGAAAGGCTATGCAAGATGTAAACAAGCTGAGAAAAACTTTTGCAAACTTAGACCTAGACCAAGAAGCGCTTGCAGACCCAATAGACCTACAGAACAGAATAAATAAAGGATCTCTTAGAGTTTTAACAACTTTAGAAAAACTTACCAACCCAAAGCAGTTTGATGAAAAATCTAATTCTAATTAGTCTAGCAATATTTCTAGCTAGCTGCTCTATGCTACAGACCGCAAAGCCTGTGCAAGTAAAGACAATAGCTGAGCGCACACCTATATACCATCCACCATTACCATACCCAATGAGTCTTACAGAAGTAGATTGGGAGGTCATGACACCAATAACAATGCAGGAATACTTAGACAATTTAGCGGCAGGTGATGCACCAGAACGTGCTTTCTATACGCTATCAAGTCAAGAATATCAAAACTTATCTATGACTATGAGCGAGGTAACACGTTACACAAGAGATATATTGTCAATAATTAAATACTACAGAGAACTTGATCAGGCAGAAGCTAATCAAGTAGAATTAAACAAGTAATACCATATAGGAGAAAATTATGGAGATTATGGAAATTATAAATTGGATTACTTGGATAGTGACAGCAGCTTCTGCAATAGCAGCATCTACTCCAACGCCAAAAGATGATGCAATCATAGGAAAGGCTTATAAGTTTATAGATGCCCTTGCTCTTAATATTTTAAAAGCAAAGGACAAAGCACCTAGCACACCTAACGCAGAATCCAAATAATGTCAGAATCGCCTGATGCCTTTGTCTACAAAGCATCCCTAGAAAGGGTGGTTGATGGCGATACTGTTGACGTTACACTTGACTTGGGATTTGACGTAAAGTTACACAAGCAACGTGTCAGGCTCGCAGGCATTGACACACCAGAGAGCAGAACAAGAAACCTTGCTGAAAAGGCTTTAGGTCTCAAAGCTAAAGATAGATTAATAGAACTATGCACAGGCACTTTCAAGATCAAGTCACTAGGTAAAGGTAAATATGGAAGGATTTTGGGCATCCCTTATACAGAAGATGGCGAAGATGTTTGTCAAAAACTCATCAATGAAGGACATGCGGTTGAGTATTGGGGAGGAACAAAAAAAGCCAAAGTCAGAGATGACGGCACATGGGGAGAATAATATGCACATATCAGAAGAAGGCTTATCGCTCATAAAAAAATTTGAAGGTTGTCCAACAAAAGGTGGTCTTGCAGTTCCGTACATATGCCCTGCAGGTGTTCTAACAATAGGCTATGGTCATACAAGAACAGTCAAAGAGCATGACAAATGGACACTAGATCATGCAAGTTACATTCTTAGAGAAGAAATAGAAGATGAGTATGAGCCATACGTTGAAAAGTTAGTAAAAGTACCTCTAGAACAAAATCAGTTTGATGCACTTGTTGCTTGGGTTTTTAATTTAGGACCAACAAACTTTAAAGAAAGCACTTTGCTTAAAGTTCTCAATGAAGGCAAATATAATGAAGTGCCTGCACAAATGAGAAGATGGAACAAAGCTAACGGTGAAGTTCTTGATGGACTGGTTAGGCGCAGAGAAGCAGAGGCCAAGATGTTTGCAGGGGAGGAATGGTTCGCAGTCTAATGGCTCTATCTAAGAAACAAAACAAAAGACTAGGCGCTATATTGTCAGTCATGTTTGAAGAAGATACACCACAAGAACATTTACAAGAAATAGTAGCAGATGGATATGTTGCTAAGAACGGTGACGATTTTGCTATCACACCAAAAGGTCTAGATGAAAAAAACAGACTCTGCACGTTGGCAGGTCTTAATATTAAATACAGTACAGAAAAAGATAACAAATAGAGTTATTGCCTCGTCTCAGAAAGTTAGTAGTTTTGTGAAGGGGTGTGAAAGCGTACCCCAAAACTAACCTACGCAAAACAAGACAATAACCCAAACTATTTCCAATGGCTGCCTTCATACCAACCAACCAATGAATATCTTACACCTTCTGTAACTGGTGCAACTTTATGATATATAAAAGATGGAAACACTATCACAGTACCCTGTTTTTTTAAAATATCTTGATTAGGCGTTTCTATATCATCAGAAAACATAAACTCACCACCTTTATATTCTGACGGTTTAGATAGTTGTACTGTAACTCCTAACTTACGCATAGATGCTCTATCATCAAGTCTCATGTCAAAGTGATTGTCATAATGATTGCCAACACTATACTCTGCAATCTGAAATTCACGCATACCATTTAGGTCAAAACCAAAAGACTCACTATTAGCCATCACAATATATGGCTCTATTATTTCGTTAATCTTTTGATTTGTTTCTGTGCCGTAAGAAAAACCTGCAATAGTTGATGTACGCATCTGTTTGTCAATCAAGTTGTTGCCAACTTTACCTGTTTGTTTTGATTCTGCATCAAAAAAAGATTTAATATCGGAGCATATAGACTCAGTAATTTCAGAATCCCATGCGTACCACAAACTATTCATTGTTTTTTACTTTCTTCCTCTAACCACAAAGTCGTAATTAAAAAATTTTCTACTATTGAATGATCTTTTTGTATTTCCTCAATATCAGATAAGAGGTAATTTCTAAGGCTGCCATGATCAAGTTCTAGTACTTTTTTATAAAGTTTATTTGTTTTGCGATATATTTCTACTTGTATTTCTCTAATATCTTTACCATACAAATCATTTTTCACCATTTTCTTTCTCCAATCTTTTTCTATTTTTCCAAGCCTCTAGCTTCCTATTCCATAACTGTATAGTTCTTGGTTTTAATTTTTTTTTGCTTACCATGTGCAGATGCTCATCTACGTTGCTTTTCTGCCAATTTTTATATGCTTGCTGTAAATCCATGTATCTCTCCTTACTTGTTTATGTACCAAAGTTCAAATCTTTGCCATATCTCTCTTCCCAAGTAAAACGGCAAAAATACGATTAATATCCAACCAAAAATGACTATAAATATAATACCTACAAAGGTGTAAAAGAACACGTCTCTAAGCTTATCAAAAAATTTATATTTATTGTTCGTGATTTTTAATGGTCTTCCCCATTCATCATGCGGTTCATTAGGCTCTCTCATAATTTACCCCCTATTGCTTCCGTAGTTATAAAATATACCAGTCAATGCAAGTTCTGCTCTTTTGCCTATCCTTACCTTGTCATTCTCCCATCTTGATATAACTGATCTATTAGGCTCACCTGCACTGTAATATCCTAATTTTGCAGCTAATTCTGCTTGTGATAGGTTGTACTTAGTTCTTAAATACTTTAGTTCTTCACCATTCATTATTTCCACCATTTTGGTTTATCAACACCTTTGTTCCATGCGGCATAGTGTTTTTCGTTAATCATGTAATCACGATAAGCCGCAACGTGATTGTACTTTCTCTTATATTTGTCAGGCATAGCCTGAGCAAAACTCGTCATTTCACCTTCCTGTATGTTCATTGGAAAGCGCAACAGACCTTCTTGCAAATCTCCCCATGATTTGTGGTTATGTCCATATCGTAATTTAAACTGCGAACATAACTCAACCCAATGCAAAAGCAACCACCTATAATTTTCATGGGTAGTTCTTGCCCATATAGTGCAAGGGTGATTTACAAAAGCAGGTTTATAAAGGTCATAAGCATCACAATACTCTTTCGGTGAAAGTATTCTGTGTGCGGTGCATAACATTTGTGCGCTTTCTAGCGGCATCTTGCAAATTAATTTATCAGGCAAGTCTATAGCTGCCAAATCTGGTTCTAGTCTAACTGCAAATATATTCATAGTTTTACCTCATAATCTTTTTGGACTACACCTACATCTTTGCTTCCTCTAAAGTGTGCTTTTACAAATGTGTGCTTTCCGTTTTTAAGTCTGCGTAAATGTTTTCTTACACTGTGAAACTTTGTGCCTTCTGACCTGCTGCCATTACTGCACCCTGTACCGCTCTCGCTTCCATAAAGGTCTAATTTAAGCGTTTTATGCTCCCATGTAGGCTTTGCCCTTAGATCGCTAGCTTTGTACCTGCTGCGGCTTTCTAGCACCTGTGGTTTGACGCCTTGTACTTGCTTAGTAGCAGTAATCTGTGGAAAGTGCATCATCAACATAAATGTTACAAGACAGGTTGATATGCTGCTCGCCCATCTTTGCATTGAACGGTTGGTATACATGCCTTCACTGTCACTACTAAAATCTGTGCAGTAAGCAAAAGGATTACTGTCTTCATTCTCATTCAGTTCATATTTGAATGTAGAATCTGTGTAAAACTCCATCAAATATAAATTAGGATCAAACACAAAAGCATCTTCACTCTTTATGTAGGGTATAGAACTAACACTATATTGACCTTGCAGTTTGGGATTAGCTTCGGCAATTTCTTTTTCTGTGGCATCCCACAACATATCACAGACAACCATGTTAATCGCTATGTCGCCTGCATCAACTTGCATGAAACACATTTCATACGGCAAGCAAAAAATTACTTCATTAGATATTTTGTCTGCTTCTTCTTCTGTGAGGTGATCTTCTTTAACATCAACATAAAACTTTTGTGAAAGTTGTATGCTGCGCGTCAACATCTTGAACCATGAGTGCATGACTTCCAAACCTAAAGTATCAGGCTCTATGTGATCAGGCATTACCCAACTTTTTTTGAATACTGCGTTTGGGTCTTTTGTGTGCTTGGTATCAAAAGTTTTGTATGTATGCAGTAATTTTTCTAATATTAATTTATTCATATCAATTTATCTCCATAGAAAATATTAAGACAATATAGCCATGTTGTTTACATTTGTAAACACTTAATGATACTTTCTTTTATCTTTGCCGTACTTGATAACATCATGTACAACTTCCCATTCAGAAACTGTCAGAACATTTTTTACCTCACCTAAAGGTAAGTCTAAAAGATTAACACCATGCACTTGACTGTATTCTTCAAGCACTTCTTCTAACAAACTAGGATTAACTGCCATCATTGCCATACTCCTCATCATAAAAGTATTCTGCCATTTGATCTATATCATGATTTGACAGACCTCCTTTGGCTATAGTCATTTGTAAAAAATCAATCATAGCTACAACTATAGGCTTAACTTTGCTAACTTTCTCAACGTAATCAAGACACTCTAAAAAAAGATCTTCTCTTTCTCTTAGATGCCAAAGATCACGCACCATTGGTTCTATTTCTATAATGCTATGCTTACTCATGCAAACACCTTTCCGTTCATCAATACAGATGCTATATAACCTGTATGGTCACGCAGAACCCAATATCTTCTGTCACCTCTGCCATGTATGGCTGATAACTCTTCTACAGGGTAACAATAAGTAAAGCCACTATCAGCACGGTCATGTTGATATAGTCTGACCGCATCACCAAATAATAATTTATTCATTACACATTCCTCAATTTACGCTCTAGTTTCAAGGCATTGTTATGCTCTTTTTCACTATATGTATTTCTTGAAAGCTGCTCTAATGCAACACCCATCAGAACTAATTCATGTTCTGTAACTTCTAATACAATTTTTTCCATTACACTAACTCCCTTACAGTATCAACGTCAGAATGAAAATTAGAATCTTCTAACGCTTCTACAAATGTTTCAAAGATACTGTCTCTGTCCCATTGGTTGAACTTAGATACAATAAGACCTAACACCTCAGCATCGCTAGGTGCGGCATCTTGTACATATGCTTTTGCTTTTACGTCTTTGATAAGTGCAGGCATTACAAGTTTTATTACTTCGTCGCTGCTTAGATTTTCAGTATTAAGATTTGTCATTTAATGTCTCCAATTTATTTACTTAATATGTAGATTATATACATGTTTACAAAAATAAACAAGTACTTTTTGTACTTTATTTTTTAGAAAGGAAGGTGGTCTGATTTGTTTTGTAATAACTGTTCTACTTGTTCTAACAATTCATATTCGCTACCGTAGGCTTCTACGAATCTTTTTTTGTATGGATGCCTGCTAATTGGCTCTACATCACTACCCATTCTGTGATGCTCAAAACAGAGGGGAAGTATTTTCATATGTGCGTCAATCTTAGTTTTGCCTTCAATATGGTGAATCTCCGCAGGAACGCCATACATGCCTTGTAAGCGACAAACGATACAACCTAGTTGGCTTACCCTATCCATGTGGTTTTTTTCTTTAGAGGTAGGGTTTCTGCCCTTCATTTAAGCATTATATCTTTTTTGTTCTTCTCTTCTGTTGACCATTTTAGTCCGCCACTCTTCAAATCCTATTTCTAGCGCCTTCAACTCTACACGCAGACTTGATAAGTTTGACTTACTCACCGCATGTCTAAGTCTTGTTTTGTAAAGTTCAGGATTGTTTTCTGCATAAACTTCTTGTGAGGCTACAGTCTTATGACCTTCTGACATGGCAATCATCTTTAACTGTGCAAGCAATTTTTTTATATCTGCTTCGCATCTTAGTATTTCATACTCAGCATCACGAATAGGCTTAGATAGCTTCCTTATTTGATCAATCCATAGTTCTTGATGTTCTTGATTCATTCTAGATCATAGTTAGTTAGAACAGAGCATTTACCAACAATCATGTCACCATATGCAGTTAATCCATTCTTTTTGAGATAACTTCGCCACTTGACAGTAGCCATCACATTAACTTCATTAGAACTATCAAACTTACCCTCTTCATCAATGATTGCATGACATTCTCTGCCGTTGTGAGTTACATGTATTAATTCAATCAAACCGCTTTTTGTCCATGACTGCATTTCTTTTAGATCAGGTCTAGTTTCATACTCAACAAAATCTATAAACAACCCCTCTTCATTTGGCACATCTGATATGTGCAAAACATCAAAAGTATCACTCATGACTAAAAAGGAGCAGTTTCTTCATCTAAAGAAAGTCCTGCACTAAGATATTCTAAACCTGAGTCTGCTCTTTGATTCCAACAACCAAACTTGTATTTCTCTTTATCAAAATAAACTCTGCCGCCAATATCAGGCACACGGTCATGTATTTTGCTTTCAGGAGTATTGACGTGTATCAAGCCTGCACTGAACATCAATTCATGTTTTTCTTTGCCATCACGATTTTGACTCTTAACAATAACACCATATCTTTTCTCGCCGTTTATTTGCATGTTACCTCTAAACACTACCTCCGATTGCCCCTCAGGGAAGAAAGCACCCTTTAACTCATCATCATATTTTTTTTCCATAATTACACCTTTACTAATCTATATTTATAACCTCTGCTGCCTGTTATGCGTTTGCGCTCTATAACTTCAACATTCATATCAAGCGGCAGTCCAAATCTTTCTCTGCATTCCATTTTACGCATATTTCTAATTGCTGCGCTTATTGTGGGTTCTCCAAAAAATTTTCCTGTAACCCTTTTTATTTCAGATTGTAAGTCCCAAAATGTCCACCAATAACCACTTTCCATACATTTATACACGCACAAATTTAAATCAGGACTCTTGCTCTTCATCACTGTCTCCTTCATATAACTTTACAAGATCATTTAATGATTTCTTGGTTGCGTTTACTGCAGCGATATGTGCTTTGCTTATAACTGATTTATTAGCAGCATATAACGTCTGACATGTTTCTTTATCAGGATGTTTTAAAAAACTACGACACAATTCAAGGAATGCTTCTTCATCATCAGCAGATGCTAGCAAGTTGCCTTCTTGGTTTACTAAAAGATATTTAGCATCTTCTTTTATAACATTTGCTTTTGGTGCAGGTTTAGACTTGGCTATTTTTTTGGTAATCTCTTCTGCCTTGTTACCATCATCATCTGCAGCACCAATACCACAAGCCAAAGATAAAGAGTATCTACGCGCATACGTGAGCGCACTACCATATCCGTGCGGTGTTTGCTTGTCAGCAGGCACAAATATTTTGCCTGTTTCTAATTTAGAACCATGCCCTATAAATACAGTCTCTATACACACTCCCCCTTCTACCTGCTCAGATATTTGTTGATACAAAACTCCTTGCTCTAGTAGAGGCTCTTTGACTGCCTGTATTACATCTTCCAAAGTTGCATATGGACTACCTGACTTATTCTTACTGCTTTTAAAGTAGTCATTAGTTGCAGACCTGTTTGCGTCGCTGATTTTTTTCTGTGCTTCAACGATGGCACTTATCAATTTATCCATGTTTACCTCAAATTAAATAATTCAATAGCTGCTTCTTTTTCTTTATTTGACCATTTCCAATCATCAAAGTCAGGAACTAAAAGTCTAGCTATTTGGTTAATATCATCAGAGTAGGAAAGCAACTCCATCATAGAGTTACATGCCCTTCTGACCACTCTCATATGCTCTTCAATATCAGATACAGGCACAGTCTTAACCATTTGCTTGGTCTTGCTTGCATATACATAGTCAATTAAAGGAACAGCATCTAACGCAGTTGCGTAAATAGATAACTGTCTGCTATAAGAATTCGGTAGTTTACTAGGCATGCGGTTGGTGGTTTTTATATCACGCACCACACCATCATAATAAAGGTCATAGTAGCCAATAATCGGAACAGGTATTTCTTCAAACTCAAGCTTGATCTTACCTTGTGTTTCTATGGGTTTTCCTAGTTGCCTGTAAAACGGAATAGATATTTTTACATACTCTATTAGCATGTCTCTTTCAGCTTTAGATTTAGTTCTATCAAAATAAAGATTGCCCTGTCTAGCTTCCTTTTCTTTTTCATCATAAACGCTCAAAGCAAAGTCAACCAAGCTACGTTCAGACAATCTCATATCATCTAAAGATTTTTCTATGGTGTTGTCTGTTGCAGTACCTCTCCAAAAAGCAGGTATGCCTAAGTTTTCTGTATAGCCGCTAACCTTTAAAAGCCAACGTGTAGGATTTTGTATGTATTCATTTATTGAAGATGCGCTTAGATGGTTTACATTGTGCGCTTCAAAAGGATTGTTACTTATTGTATTCATTTTATATATCAATTTATGTGGGCATATATTAATACAAAATGGGTGGATATGCAATATTAAATGATGTATCCTGTAATCATGAAACTGAATGAGTATTTAAAATTTAACAAAATTACGCAATTAAGCTTTTTACAAGCATCTAAAGAATTAGGTGGTGAGTTTAGTATTCATGCAGTTTCTAAATGGTGTCAAGGACAACGCATACCTAGACAAGATGAAATGTATATCATATACCGTCTGACAGACGGACAAGTTACCCCTAATGATTTTTATAACTTGCCTGAAAAAAGTAAGTAGTACATAATGGGTGCATATGTCAATAGAAGCAATTAATTGGTGTAAGACCAAAAACTGCAACACACCTTCAACTAAACTTGTTCTTGTATGGCTTGCCAACTATGCAGACCAAGACCATTCTTGCTTTCCAAGTGAGAAACATCTTGGGGAACTTTGCGGCATTTCTGACAGGCAAGTTCGCAGGTGTATAGACTGGTTAGAAAAAAATGACCTGCTTACCAAACAACGTAGATTTGGTACTTCAAACAGGTATTTTCTTAATGTGGACACCAACGTCCTTATGGTTAG